>Ga0272443_10004487_pt1 | contig 15160 bp, 12 predicted proteins | sample SSMAcet12_FD_193581 | JGI IMG/M metagenome (GOLD analysis project Ga0272443, IMG submission 193581) | Marine sediment archaeal communities from Little Sippewissett salt marsh, Falmouth, MA, United States - SSM-Acet-12 | ecosystem: Environmental > Aquatic > Marine > Wetlands > Sediment ...
ACGCCTTGGGAAAGATAAAGATAAATCCCGTTTTTAAAATCTTTAATATCTGAATTAACGGCTTTTTCACTTTTCAATGAAAGTTTTGCTTCATTAGCAATCCTTACTCTAAGATTAAATCCATCGATTCGTTTTCTTAACTCTTCTTCTACAGATATGCCTTTCCATCCCAAATGGGGGATGATATTGATTCTGTTTTGTTTACGATCGACGATACCGGGGAATGAAAAAGACATCCCACAAGGCTTTTTTTCGCTTTTTTCATATTCTGATTTGAACAAAGTGGAAATTTTATCAAAAAAAACGGAAGGATTATTCTCTGTGGGAAAATGCTTTAATATTTCAACGGTATTGTCCAAGTAGCCAATACCAAATATGGTATCTTCTACATTGGTATGAAAAACAAAAACAGATGCTGCATCTTTTAATATGCCCAACTTGATGGAATTTCGTCCCGGATTGGAAGTCGATTTTTTACCGGTTTCAAAAACAAATTTCATATCTTTTAAACTGTTAATGATATTTGTAACGGTGGAGGGATTTAAACCGGTTCTAGCGGCAATTTCCCTTCTGGTGATACCAGGTTCGTACCGAATAAGATCCATAATGATGATCTTATTTGAAACACCCATTTTAAGCGCGTTAATTGACTTCGATTTCAAAACCTTCACTTCCTTCTTCTTTCCAATAATATGGCACGTACCATCAAGTATTTAATACATCCTCTTTATTGTATCATCTTAAAAGGGAATTTTAAAACAGTTGGAATGGTTTTTAATAGATCTGGGAGAGTGTTCACTTTGGTTATTCTTCAATCATAAACGAGCCAGAAATTATCTACGTGAATCAAACAATTGGGACAATCATAATTTAGTTTTTCTTTGAGCTGTGCGCTTTGGCACCCCATGATCTTTTTTGCCTGGCTTCTTGAAAAATTTGCTATTCCCCTTCCGATTTGAGTCCCGTCAGACATTTTCACATCAATCACATCCCCTATTGCAAAGGACCCTTTCACATCAATGACGCCAACGGGCAAGAGACTTTTTTTCATCATTAAGGCTTTTTTTGCTCCTTCATTGATGATAATCTCTCCTTTTGATTTGGAAAGAAAACCAATCCAGGCCTTTTTGGAGGCGGGCATTTTAGAAGGCTCGAAATTAGTCCCGGGATTTTCTCCTTGAATAAAGCGTTGAATATTTGCCAAGTCTCTTCCATTACAGATACAACAATTGACCCCTGCTGCAGATGCTGCCCGGGCAGCTCTTATCTTGGTTTCTATCCCTCCGCTTCCCCATTGGGTTTTTTCCATTTTTTTCAGTTTTGTTTTTGGAGAAAATACACCTATAAGTTTGTTCCGATCATCCAGCAGTCCTTCAACACTTGAAAGCAACAACAAAAAATCACTTTTCCAACCAATGGCTGTCATGGCAGCCAGAATGTCGTTATCTCCGAATGTAATTTCGTTTGTCGAAACCGTATCATTTTCGTTTGCAATGGGTATAAAACCCATTTCATTCAACCCAATTAGCGTATTTCTTAAATTGAGAAAACGCTCCCGATGGCCAAAATCATCTCGGTTGATCAGTATTTGAGCAACTTTTTCATCGTACATATCAAAAGCCAACTCATATAGTTTCATGAGCTGAACTTGTCCAATAGCACAAAGCGCTTGTTTGATATACAAGTCTTCTTCAATGTTTGCCTTTTGGGCCTTTCCATAACCGGCGGCTTTGGCACCGGATGTGATTAATATACATGTGTTTCCTTTTTCCTTTAAACCCGATATGACTCTCGCCAATTCGATGATATAACTTTTGTCGATTTCCCCGTTTTGTTTCACTAATAAATTACTGCCGACTTTAATTACAACCTTTGACATTTTATCCCCTAACGCTGTAATCGCCTGTAATAATATATTTATATGTAGTTAATTCCTCGAGCCCTACAGGTCCCCTTGCGTGGAGTTTTTGTGTACTGATACCAATTTCTCCGCCAAAGCCAAATTGCTCACCATCTGTAAATCTTGTTGAAGCATTCACATAAACAGCTGCTGAGTCAATAGAAGCCTGAAAACACCTCGCGTTTGATAAATCATTGGTTAAGATTGATTCGGAGTGTCCGGTTGAATATCTCTCAATGTGATCCAGGGCTTCATCCAAATCCTTGACAATTCTAATGGCAAGGATAAAATCAAGATACTCCGTTTCCCAATCCATTTCTTCTGCTTTAGTGCAGTCGATTATTTGCGTTGTTTTTTCGCAACCCCGTATTTCAACATCCTTTGAATATAATCTCTCTTTCAGAGCTGGAAGTAATCTCTCTGCAAGCCCTTCATGAACTAAAACCGTTTCTACCGTATTACAAGTCCCGGGACGTTGTGTCTTGGCGTTGTCGATGATCTCCACAGATTTTTCAATATCAGCATTGTAATCCACGAAAATGTGACAGTTACCCACACCGGTTTCAAGTACCGGTACAGTGGAATTTTCAACCACAAACCGTATCAATCCCGCTCCTCCACGAGGAATTATCAAAGACAGGTACTTGTTCATTTTCAACATCTGGTTAACATTTTCCCTATCCGTATCTTCAACTATCTCCACTGCAGATGAAGGGATACTTGAATTTGAAAGTCCCGTTTTAATGGCATTTGCTATCGCCAAATTAGAGGATAAAGCATCACTGCCGCCTCTCAACAAAACAGGGTTACCACTTTTCAAAGCAAGTATTGTGGCATCAAGCGTCACATTCGGGCGCGACTCATAAATCATCCCGATTGAACCAATAGGAACTCTTATTTGTGTAATCCTCAAGGTATCTTTAACCCAAGATTTGATTACTAAACCAATAGGATCTGCCAATGTGATTACTTTTGAGCAGGCAGTGATCATGGCATTGATTCTTGCTTCCGTGAGCCTTAACCTGTCAACCAAAGCCTCGCTGACTCCTTTTTCCTGAGCATGTTTTACGTCCTTTTCGTTGGCTTTAAGTATCATCGGCATATCCTTTTCAATCTGTCTTCCTATCTCTAAAAGGGCTGTGTTCTTTTCAGCTGTTTTTGCCATTCTTAAATGTTTCTCAGTTCTTTTTACCAGTTTTGCTTTTTTTGTAACTTCGTTCATGTTGTCTCCTTTTTTGTTTCTTTATTCCATATCTTTATAATGTAAAAATCCGAAAATAATAACCAGAATCGGAAGAATAATCCAAATTGTGATATCTCTTGTAAAAAGATTGATAACAAACAAAACTGTATAAACGATTAAAGCCCATCGCTTCATATTCCATAAACCCATTAAAATGGCAATCTGAATCAAGGAGATGATTAAGGCTATAACTCCCACTAAAGGAAAGACTGCTATTGCAGTGATACTGGCAATCAAACCCAGAACGGCACCTATCATTCCAAGAATTACAGCAATAGTAATAATAATCGGTCTGTTTCCTTTCATCTTAATGCCTCCTTTTGTACTTGATATTCGCTTAAGCTTTGTGAGTAATTTTCTTAAAAAGGGCTAGGTTCGCTTCCAGCAATGGCCCTTTCATTAAATCATCCATAGCATATAAATAATGACTTTCTTTGACTCCAGGAATAAGGGATTTACGACATACCCAGGCGGTGACAGCGATGTTTTGCATTCTGACATCTTCGAGATCTTTTTCAAATATCTTGACTACATCGATTTTTCTTCTCATCGCCTCTTGTTTAATTTGGTCGTTGTTAACTTGTTTTACTTTGTTCAAACGTACATCTAACGGCTGCCAAACTGCATCATAATACACCAGCACACCATGGTCTTTAAGAAAATCATTCATTGCCCTCAATGCCTCGTGTCTTTCCAGATTGATAGAAATATCTGCTTTGTTTTTTCCAATAAGTGCGGAAAAAACATTATCTCCCATACGGATATGTGATGCAACCATTCCTCCTCGTTGCGCCAATCCATGCGTATCCGCGCCAATAACCCTTTGACCGGAATGATCAATAGCTCTTGCGATCAGCTCACTTAACAGTCCAATTCCTTGCCCCCCAACACCCGAAAGATAGATATCAAACTTATCCATTAGTCTCACCTCTTTTGGTTGAAGGTTCAATCGCCTGAACAGGACAGGTTTGCATACAGGATCGATCTCCAATACATAAATCTTCTTGCACCCAGACCGAACCATCATCACCAAGCTGGAAAGTGGGACAGGCAAATTCACTGATACATTCATAAGTACGGTTGCACTTCTCACCCACGTAAACGGGATTGGGCGTTTTTCTACCGGCTCTTCTCTGTTCTCGAGTGAACTTAAGCATACATGGATGCTTTGCAATCACCACATTAAAGCCTTTTTTATCAACTGCCTCTTTGACAGCCTCTGTAAGCTTCTTTTGACTATAGGTATCTACCTCAATAATATCGGTTACACCCAGCCCTTCAAGGACCTTTTTAATGGGTATCTTTTGTGTAATCTCATTAAAATTCTTACCTGTAGCGGGATGGTCCTGGTGTCCTGTCATGGCCGTTGTTCCATTTTCCATGATGATGAGGGTATGATTGTGATTGTTGTATACAGCGTTGATGATCCCCGGTATGCCTGCATGGAAAAAGGTTGAATCTCCTAAAAATGAAACCACATGCCTTTCTTTGTTAAACAATCCCAATCCTGCTGCCGTTCCGTTAGAATGACCCATACACAACAAAACCTGGCCTATATTGTAAGGTTCCAATGCTCCCAGTGTATGACAGCCAATATCTGCAACTGTGATGTCTTTTTCATCTATTGCCTTTTTGATGGCATAGAAAGCAGATCGGTGACCGCAGCCGGGACACATTTGTGCGGGTCTGGGATCTAGTTGGGGTTTTTCGGAATCTTCTTCTACGGGCTTTGGGAAGTCTTTCCAGGTTTTAGCCATTACTTCTCTGACTTTATCCGGTGTATACTCTCCAATCCAGTCATCGATGTCCAACTTCCCTATGATTTTTGTTTTAAGACCATTATCATATGCAATACGCTTGATTTCTTGCTCCAAAAAATCATCCAGTTCTTCCAAGACTTTTACTTCTTCATGTTCTTTCAAAAATCGTTTGATCCTGTTTTCCGGTATGGGATTGACAAAACCCAATTTGAAAATATCCGGTTTATTTTCTACATCTTCAAGTACGTCTTTTAGAGAAAGATAGGGAACTCCTGCCGTGATAATTCCTCTTTTCTTTCCTTTTTGCGTGTCTATGTTGATAGAAACCTTACTTTTTCCAATGTTAAAATCTGCGTTAAATCCTTTTCTCTCCTGGTTTTTATCTTCAAAGTTGAAAACGCTTTCATCAGAAATCTGTTTGACATAGGCCAGTTTCTGCAAAGCCTTTCGTTTCATATCCAATGCCTTTGAAGTTAGAGGAATATAGGGACCGTTTTTTGGGGAAAAACGCGGTTCATTTGAATTTGTGATATCTCGCATGCCTTTAAAAGATACCTTTTCTTTTGCATGACAAACGTGGGTGCTCATTCTTAAAATAACCGGCATCTTTTTCTCTTTTGAAATGAAAACTGCTTCCTTAAACATTTGATAAACCTCTGTAGGAGTTGCAGGTTCCAACATTGGTATATAACTTAATCTTGAAAAATGTCGGTTATCCTGTTCATTTTGAGAAGAATTAGCCCCGGGATCATCTCCCAGAATAATCACCATGCCTCCGATTAATTCCATCAAACCTAATTGGACAAATGTGTCAGCTGCTACATTAATCCCAACACTTTTAAAGAATACACATGAAAGGTGCCCATTAACAGAGGCCCCAAACGCCACTTCAGTTGCTACCTTTTCATTAACGGAAAACTCAAAATAAAATGGTCTTTCTTCATCAGGAACCGTAGCGATGGCATTGGCTATCTCAGGGGTTGGTGACCCGGGATAAGAAGAAACCACTCTAACACCTGCTTCTATCATTGCTCTGACAACAGCTGTATTTCCAATTACTATTTCATTAACCGGTTCTTCAGATAATAAAAAATCTCCCATCTTCTTCACATCGTTCGCCACCTTTCTTCATAGAATACCTGTTACCATTGTGAGATGACAAAATCGGACTCTTGAGGGTATACTTGAATAGATTGGTGATAGCCATTCAAATCATAAACAAATTGCTCCACCTTTGGCGCTGCATAATCAAATGCTTCTGACATAGTAACTAAGCCATCATCATTCACATCGGCGTTAAATGTGTAGTCAAATGTCTCTTGCGGATTATCGACTCCCACATCCCCTATGCCGTCAAGCAGGAAAAAACTAAAGACGCCATTGCGAAGTGTGGCATTTTCCCAGCTTGATTGACGTGTATTCGAACCGGTCATAACATAAAACTCCGGTTCACCGTTTCTGGTTGTTTGGCTAAAAGCGTTAATAACAGAAGCATTAAATTGTTCATTGAAAGCTTTCATATTCATTGCAATATCTCTTCCGGGTAGTAGTTCAGTGAAATTACCGGAGTTACAGGCATCAATAATCACCAATTTTTTCCCCGGTAACTGTTGGAGCATCGCTCTTAATTCTGACATATAAAGCCTGTATCCATCCGATAAATACAAATAAGATTCGCTGTTGGCAATACCGCCGTGGCCTGCATAGAAAAATGTAAAAACAGAACTTTCAGTTAGATCCTGAAAATCCGCTAAAGATGCCTCAATATCAGATTTAACAACACGATTTATGAGTAAATTGATGTCAAAATTGAATATCGTTGCCTCTAAAGCCGTTTTCATATCTGAAGCATCGTCATCTGTCAATTGCAAATCTGATGCGCTGTCATAATCATTTATACCAATTAAAAGTCCCTTATGGGGATTCCCAACGGTGAAACTCCATAAAGAACTTTCCATACTATTTTTCGCTGTTTTATAACCCACAACTTTCCAATAATATTTCTTCCCCCATTCAAGTCCACTTAATGAATAGTGATTAACCGTTATGGTATCCAGCTTTTCGAGATTCTCAAGTGAATCACCAAACCAGACATCGAAAGATTCAAAATAATTAAAATGATCCCAAAAGAGGGTTACTTGATCAGAGAAGACATTGGAATTGTCCGCTGGTGTTGGAAAGGCTATTTTTGGACTGGGTACAATACAAGATATCAAGAAAAAAATCATTATAAAAAACAAAAACATTACCGACAAAAGTAGTTTCTTTTTCACAATTATCACCCTTTTCACAATCATTCATCTATTTAAAAAGGGTTGAATGACATTCAACCCTTTTTATTATTTCATTTTTATCTCTTTACTTTCAAATAGACATCAAAAACTCAGGGAACAGTAAAAGTCATTCTAGAGGATTCCCCATCCCCATTAGCCGCGGTTACTCTCCAAACATATGTTTCTCCTCTTACCACAGTTCTTGTAACCGGTGGAGCTTCTAAATTGGTTGCAATAACCGTAAATGTTGGGTTAGAAACCCTTCTAATAGAAACTCTGAATGGTTTCGCGCGGTTCTCATAATCCCAATAAAGCTTAACCTCTGTATCGCTTACATATTGAACCGACTGGTAGGCAACACTAGGACCTGGCACTCTACAGGAAGTGATAACGAAAGCACTTGTAAGAATCATAACTATTGACAAAAACATCAAAATATTTCTTTTCATTCTTCTCACCTCACTATTTTAATTTTCTATTGTTACTTAGTATTATCCTACCTAAATTATACCATATGTAAACTATAAATTTACTTTTTTTCTATATTTGTAATTAGTACATACCTCAATGTAGATAAAAAAAGTGCCGGTACCCTGGGGGAGTACCGGCTGAACTTATTACCCCTTGAGTTCTCTGAGTAAAACCAGAAAAATTATAACAAAGTCAATGACTCCCTTGGAAATTTTTAAGAAAAATGTTTCTAATCATGATATATATTGTATAATAGCTCATAGCTTTTGGTTTTCTTAGGATGATTCTCATGAGGAAAAAAATAAATAAAAAAATCGTATATCCTCTGCTTTCACTGACCATTATCAGTCTTATTGTCATCTCGATCATTACTTCCACTTATGGATTGGATGAGATTAAAAAAGCCATGAGTTCATATCCGATCTTTTTTTTGATCGTTGCTTTTTTAATTTATTGTTCCAGATGGTTAGTTGAATCTTTGGCATTTAAAATTTCAACCGGTAAATATAAAAAGCTGACTTATTACCAGTGTTTTAAAACGGTTATCGTCACGCAATTTATGAATATGATCACCCCATTTATGTCCGGTGGTCAACCTGCAACGCTGGTAATCTTCACCAAGTTTGGGCTTGATATTGCATCTTCGTTTTCCGCCATGTTTATCAAATCCATGATGTATCAATTTTTTCTATCTTTGTCCGGTTTCATATCTTTGATGTGTATTTACGGTACTTTAGATAAAGTATCCAAGAACGCAGCAATTGTGGGGATCTTGATCAATCTTTTAATTGTTTTGGGTATTTTGCTTATTGGTTTGAGTGAAACGATCTCTAAGAAAGTTATAGGTTTTTTTATAAGAGGTTTTAATAAAATCAGAATCTTTCGAATCAAACAGGAAACAGAAGCATCCATTTACCAAAACATTAGCAAATTTAACCACTCATTTAGCCAGTTCCGCTATGAAAAGAAAAGACTGCTCTCCCTCTTTTTGGTTACCGGTATGCAATTCACTCTGTTTAATCTTTGTGCATTTGTTATTCTTAACGGTTTTGGAGATTACTTAAATTTCAATATATTCGGTAGAATCGTTTTAATCAATACTTCTGCATTAATCGTTCCCACTCCCGGAAATTCAGGAGGTGCCGAGGGGTTGTATGCGATCTATCTCAGTTCGATTATACAAAATGGTATAATGGGCGCTGGAATCTTGATGTGGAGACTTGTGGTTTTTTATCTCCCGGTAATCATTACAGGAATTTTTTCCTTCTTTATATCGATTAGTCTTTTAAGTGAAAAAAAACAAAAAGAATAAAGAGGTGTGATTGTGAAAGATCTGACAGCATATAAAGCCTTAGGCTATAATACATTTTTAATCATGGGTGCCATTCACACATATATATCCGCGGTCATGCCTGTTATCCGAAAAGCCCTTTCGCTTTCTTACACTGATATTGGCATTATCTATGCTGCAAACTCCATTGGTTTTTTAACCGGAGCTATTGTGAGTGGGTTGCTTATTGATTCTATTGGATCAAAAAAACCACTTTTATTGGCATTTTTATCATTTCCCTTTGGAGTTTTATTATTTGCATTTGCTCAGGGAACTCTTTCTCTTTTTGCCGGTAATCTTATCATTGGATTCAGTATCTCAGTGATGGAAATTTCAATCCCTCCAATTAGCGGGAAATTTAGAGGAAAAAGCGGTTCTTTGCTGAATCTCATTCACGCTTTTTTTGCGCTGGGTTCAATGTTGAGTCCATTTGTTGCTTCCTATTTCATTTCTCAACAGTTACCTTATCGCGCTTTCTTTTTTGTGATAGCCGGCTATACCTGTATCCCTTTCTTTTTTTCAAATGTCTTGAAAATTCACATGCCTGAAAGAAAAAAGGAAGAACGAAAAAAGGCTCTGTCGGGTGTGGGAATCACATTAAAAAATAAGTATTTTTGGTTAATTTGCTGTTCTGTTTTCTTTTATGTGGGATCGGAAATCGGTGTCTTTTCTTGGGCACCTATATTTTCCACGGACAAAATGCAAAATAGCGAAGAACTTTCCAGTTTATTACCGTCAATGTTCTGGATAGGATTGCTTATAGGGCGTTTCCTGTCTGCCAGATGGGTGGATAAAGTTGGTCATTTAAAGTGGTTAATGCTGGTGACTCTCATCGGACTACCTATCACATTCTTGGCACAGAACCCGGTTAATTCCTATATCTTTCTGTCCATATTTATAGGTCTTTCCGGTTTCATGCACTCATCCATTTTCCCCACACTTCAGTCACTACTGGTTGAAACGATCGATAAGGGACTAGGATTTTCACTTTCTTTATTTTCTGCTTTTGCATCTTTAGGTAGCCTTACGGCAGGTTTCGTCATTGGAAAAGTTAGCAATGCTTTTGGAATCCAATGGGGTTATCTTTTCCCGTTTTTCCTTTTTTGCGGAACCTTTTTTATGGTACTCATCATTACTATGTTAAGAAGAAAAGAAAAGACTACAGCTTAAATCCGCTCCCATAGAACTTCAGCTTGTTTTTTTGATGCCTCAAGCACTTGCTTTTCATCTAAAAAAGTAAATTCCCCATTCTGCAATAAATAATCACCATCCACAACCACATCCACCGGCTTGCAATTTTCCATGATTGCAAAATAAAAATGCGAGAGAAAATTTTGACCATTCATAGGTGTGGGTGGCTGATAATCAAATGTCACAAAATCTGCCTTATATCCTTTCTCAATTTTTCCTACTTTAGTTTGGAGAATAGTGGTTACATAATCTGAATTGTTCTTGAAAACAACCTCAAACAAGTCTTCAACTGAAAAAGCTACTGGGTCTCTTTTTAACAAATGCTGACTCAATAAAAGCATTCTCATATCCCTGGTTAAGTCAAAGCCATATCCGTCATTGCCTAGGTTCACAAAAATATTGTTATTTTTAAATTTTGTATAATCAGGCAATCCTGCACCATTGTTCATATTAGATTGTGGATTAAAGACCACTCGTGATCCATTTTTCTTTATTAATGTTAAATCCGTATCTTGAACATACAGACAGTGTACCAAGAGCGACTGATCATTCAGCAAGCCAAATTTTTCAAAACGCTCAAGTGGTGTAATATGATATTTTTCCAAATGAATTCGACCGTCTTCATGACCTTCTCCCACATGAACATGAATAGGTATTCCGCTTCCCGCACAAGCAAAAAGCGTATCATCCTTTAAAGTAAATGAAGCGTGCAAACCGAATAAACCGGCTGCTTTTTCAGGGTTTTTTTGAATCAAAGATTTTGCTTCAAGGTTTTCTTCAATCGCCTCACATTTAGCCTTTTCACCATCCCTGTCACTAGTCTCATAACAGACAATGCCCCTCATACGCGCTTCTTGAATACAAGCTTTCACAATCTGATTCAAACTCCCTCTGATGGCATTGGGAGAGGAGTGGTGATCAATAAATGTGGTCACGCCATTTCTCACCATTTCCAATGACGCTAAAAGAGCACTATAATAAACATCTTCGAGATTAAGTGCTCGATCTAATCGCCACCACAATTGTTCTAATAGTTCCTGAAACGTTGAAGGGTTAAATGGACTGAACCCCATTCCCCTGGCAAAAGTAGAATAAATATGTGTATGCGAATTGATGAAACCGGGCATGAGTATTTTGCCTTTGCCTTCAATCACTTGGGCATCTATGATATCCGGGATATCTACATCCTTACAAATTTTCACAATCTCTCCATCTTCTACCAAAAGACTTCCCTTGAAGAAATCATGTGAATTACAACCTGAAAAAATCCAAAAGTTTTTGAAAAGTTTTTTATTCATACTCAAGCACCCCCTTGCCAAAATAAATGGAAACTTTTTAGAACAGTTTCGCCAAACAGTTATGCCAAAAAAAGCCCCAAGATTGAATACATTATCTCTACCCCTACGGAAATCAGTTCATCAGAAGGTAAAAAATGCGGGCTGTGTAAACCATGTTTTGCATTTTGTTGTGTCCCCAACCAGAACATGACTGATGGATATTTTCTGGTGAAAAAGCCGAAATCCTCACCGGTCATTGCATACTTTGTTTTCACTGTTCTGAATTTCTTACCCAGCTCGTAATAAAGTCTTTCAAATAATTTCGGATCATTTCTAACTTCAGGGTAAAAGACTCTTTTTTTAACTTCAACTTCAACACCGGTTGCGTGAGTGATACCCTTCCCAATTTTTTGAAGTTGTTCGAAAAACGTCTTACTTTGATTCATGTCCAGTGATCTGATGCTCCCTTCAAGACTGGCACTTTCTGGTACTATATTCATAACGGAACCTGCTTGAGCCTTACCAATTGCAAGCAGCAAAGGTTTTGATTGTGGTATGGGAATCCTTTCCGCTGCATCCAAAAATAGTCTTAAAGCGTTCAAGGCGTTTTTACCCTTTTCAGGTGTTGCCACATGCGTAGGTTTGCCATGAAAACCTACAATTAGTTCCATAGCTGAAGCGAACAAAACATCATCATTGAACGCAATGCTTCCAAACTCATATTCATCACTCACATGTAGGGCAAAGGCATGTTGAATGGAATAATTATCAAAAAAACCGGTATCAATTGTTAATTGAGCCCCTCCACCGCCTTCTTCTGCCGGTTGGAAGAAAAACAACAAATTCTTATCCGGGTTTTTATCACAGACTTTTTCAATCAACCCATACAATATCGAAGTATGCACATCATGACCACAAGCATGCATCTTACCATTTTTTGATGCAAATTCCCAATCTGTTTTTTCTTCTATTGCAAGGGCATCGATATCCGCCCTGAAGAGAAGATAATCACCGCCATTCACCTTATATTCTGCAATTAATCCAGTTTTAAATGGTTTGTGAATCGTTATCTTCGAAAATTTTCCAATTGCTTGTTCCAACATTTTTGTTGTTTCAAATTCCTTTAAAGCCGTTTCGGGATTCATATGCATTTTGTGCCTTAGTTCTATTGCATTCATGATTAACCTCCTAGCCAATATCAATAAGATTCATTCTATCTTTAAATGCCTGTTCAATATATTCCCTTAAAGAGTAATGCTCTTTTAATTCAGGATCACTTTCCAATAATTTTATCGCTTCTGATCTTGCCTGTATCAATAAATCTCTGTCATCAATCAAATCAGCCAACTTAAATGAAGGGAGGCCGTGCTGTCTAACGCCCATCACCTCTCCGGGGCCTCTCAGTTGCAAATCGTATTCAGATAATTCAAAACCGTTATTATGCGATGCAAAATAAGATAACCTCTCGAAATTACCCCTTGATTTATCAGCTGTAACGAGAAAACAAAAGCCTTTCTTTTTGTTTCTTCCGACCCTTCCCCTTAACTGATGTAACTGCGCCAAACCAAATCTTTCAGGATGTTCAATCACCATCACCGTTGCTGAGGGCACATCTATTCCCACTTCAATTACGGTTGTTGACACCAAAATATCATATTCTTTGTTGATGAAATCTTCCATAATCTGATCCTTCTCATCCTGTTTCATCTTACCATGGAGAAGGCCGACACGGTAGGCACTGAAGTAGCTTTCCTTTAAAGATTGATACATAGATGTGGCATCCTTTAAATCCAACGCCTCCGATTCCTCTACAAGGGGATATACAATAAAGACCTGTCCCTTATTATCAATTTCCTTCTTTAAAAAAGCATAAAGCTCTTCCATTTTCTCCTGAGGGAGGACCATGGTTCTGACCGGTTTTCTACCAGGCGGCATTTCGTCTATAGATGCGATATCCAAATCCCCAAAAACGGACAATGATAATGTACGAGGTATTGGGGTGGCTGTCATTACTACAGTATCCACCTGGTCACCTTTCTTTATCAAAGACTCTCTCTGGCGAACTCCAAATCGGTGTTGTTCATCAATCACCACTAAACCCAAGTTTTTAAAGTCAACATCATCCTGTATAACAGCATGAGTTCCAATAACTATATCCACTTCACCAGAGGCTATACTTTCCTTTATTTCAGCCTTTTCTTTTGTTGGTGTTTTACTGAGTAATAACCGGGTTTCAACCGACATTGAAGTCAGAAATTTGCTGACATTTTGAAAATGTTGTGTAGCTAATATGGAAGTCGGTGCCATAATACAGCATTGATACCCTGCCTCTATGACTTCCAACATTCCCAGAAGCGCAACGATAGTCTTACCAGATCCAACATCCCCTTGAATAAGCAGATTCATTAACGTATCGTTTTTTAAACCCTGTCTTAATCTGTCAAGTACTTTATACTGAGCATCCGTTAACCCAAAAGGAAGTTTTCCCGTTAATTCTCTTGAGAGTTTACCATCTGATACTTTAGGTTTCTTTCTTAATTTCGTTTCCTTTCTTCTTTTTGCGAAGTAAGTCGCCAACTCAAAATAAAAGAAATCATCAAATTTTAATCTTTTGATAGCCCTATTCAAATGCAAATTGCTCTGAGGCAGATGAATACCATATACAGCTTCCTTCAGCTCTATTAATTGGTTTCCCGCTTTAACGGAAACAGGCATCTTATCGTTTAAGCATGCTGTATAATCAATATGAGAATCAATAATCTTTCTTAATTGAGTATTATATAAACCTGCAGTGAGAGGATAAATGGGATATATTCTTCTGGCCATTGAATCACGATTCACTACTTCAAACTCAGCCACATTCATTTCTCTTGTTACCAAACCGGTTGATTTAACCTTACCTGTAGCTGTTATCTTCTGGCCTTCTTTAAATACTTTATTCAAATAAGGTTGATTGAACCATTTCAGTGTGAGAACACCTGTGTCGTCTGTCAATTGAACCTGAAGAATATTCATTCCTCTTCGCGTTCTTGTAGCCTTAATACTATGGATAGTCCCAATAACTGTTATTTTATCACCCGGAATCACTTGCCCGAGAGGAATAATTTTCCTTCTATCGTCGTAAACACGTGGAAAATGGAAAAGCATATCTTCTAATGTATGAATATCAAGTGAATTGAAAAGCTTTCCCCTTTTAGGTCCCACTCCCCGTATTGTTTCAACCGGTTTTTTAAGCTCATTGCAATTAACAGGGGTATTTATTTTTTTTGGAAACAGATATTCTTGTTTTAATTTATCCAACATCACAAAGCCGTTATCAACCCGTTTGTCCTGTCTAGTTCTATCCAATTGATTAAAACCTTTATAGTGATTGGCAAATAATGTGATTTTCTCTTTTGCTCCATCATATTCCTCAAGTTCTTTCATATCTATCTCATGGAGCGAATCAAGAATTTGCCTGTATAATTCGGCGCGAGATACTTTTCCCTTAAAAATTCCTTTAAAAAGACCTTCCATGATCGAAATCCATTCTTCCAATATAATCATCTAAACCGTCCTTTTTCATTCATATCACGCAATTATAACATCCTGAAACTATTTTCTAATTTCCAATAAAAAAAGGACATTCTCGAAAACTCGAAAATGTCCTTTAAGATAGAAATGCCAGGCGATACCTACTCTCACATGGCGTGATGACCATACTACCATCGGCTGC
>Ga0272443_10004489_pt1 | contig 15158 bp, 15 predicted proteins | sample SSMAcet12_FD_193581 | JGI IMG/M metagenome (GOLD analysis project Ga0272443, IMG submission 193581) | Marine sediment archaeal communities from Little Sippewissett salt marsh, Falmouth, MA, United States - SSM-Acet-12 | ecosystem: Environmental > Aquatic > Marine > Wetlands > Sediment ...
CGAACGCGGAATGCAGGTCAGCATTGTGGAAGCGCTGGACACAGCACTTCCTGCCCTACTCGACCCCGAAATGGCAGCTCAGACTGAGAAAGAGCTTACAGAGAAGGGCATCGACCTCAAGCTCGGACAGCGTGTTATGTCGCTCGAAGGCGACGATGCAGGGCACGTGCGGAAGGTCGTCACCGAGAAGTCCGAGATTGAAGCTGACATCGTGCTTCTTGCCCTCGGCTACCGGCCAGTTGTTGACCTGGCGCGTGACGCCGATCTCGCAATCGGAGCGACCGGCGGTATCTCCGTTAACGAGTACATGCAGACCAGCGACCCGGACATCTACTCCGGCGGCGACTGTGTTGAAAACACCCACCGCGTGACCGGCAAGAAGGTCCTGACCCCTCTAGGATCCACCGCAAACAAGCACGGCAGGATAATCGGCACAAACATCACAGGCGGGTCGGACACCTTCCCTGGAGTAATGGGCACCGCCGTTGTGAAAGTCTTTGACGTGAACGCCTCCAGAACAGGCCTGAGCGAACGAGAAGCTCGCGCTGCCGGCTTCGACGTCGTAACGTCTATCGCTCCCGGCTTTGAGTACGCGAGCTACTACCCCGGCGCCAAGATGATCACGGTCAAGATGGTCGTCGACAGGAAGACCCGAAAGGTACTTGGGGGGCAGATAGTCGGCCGAGGCGAAGTGGCCAAGCGAGCTGACGTACTGGTTACGACTCTCTCCCTCGGTGGTACGGTCGACGACGTCGCCAACCTGGACCTCGCGTACGCGCCGCCATTCAACGGAGCCATGGATGTCGTTCACAACGCGGCCAACGTCATTCGCAACAAGCTCTCGGGACAGGCCAAGGGCATTAGCCCGGTTGAGGTCAATGAGCGTATCTGCAATGGCGAAGAGTTCGTCCTTCTCGATGTTCGATCTCAGACCGAGTGGGATGATGCACACATCGAAGCCTCACAGTGTTGTCTCATGCCACTGAACGAACTGAAGGCCAAGATAGACTCTCTTCCAAAGGACGCCCAGATCGTTACGATGTGCCGCACCAGCATCCGCGCCTACCAGGCACAGTGCATACTGAGAGGGGCGGGATTCGACAACGTCTGCTTCATGGATGGAAGCGTGACGGCATGGCCCTACGCTCTTGTATGTTGCAAGAAGTAGCAACCGAAAACACCGCAAACAGAATGGGCGGCCCCACAGGGGCCGCCCATTGCGTTCAATCAACTACGTGACAGAGGGCGACTAGAGAGCTCTATTCCTGGGCTTCATCCCCAGATATCTCTTCCTCGCCACTCGGCTTGAACGCACAGGTACAGGTCTCTACCTTCATGACGATGGTCTTCGTTGCCGAATGACCCTCCGCATCCCAGACAGTGACCCCGATGGCAAACTCCTCTCGCTCGAGTGGAGCGGTCCATTGAATCTCATCAGGCCCCTCGAACGAGAATCGTTCACCACCCACAGGGAACACACTCACCGGACCACCGTCACTCCACTCATACTTGACTATCCGATTCCGTTCATTGACGACCGCGCGTATCTTGCACGTCTTTCCCTTCAGAATCTTGTAGCGCTCATCGTAGAACTTCAGGTACTCGGGCTCGTCCACCGGAGTGACTACCATGTCGGTGACCACGAGCGGTTGTTCCGGGGCGACTCGAACTGAAACGGAGGCGGTGCGCTCGCCGCCATAGCCATCTCTCACCACCGCACGAACCACGCAGTCCGCCTCGAAGTCAGGCGCTGTCCAGACAACCTCATGCCCATCGCCGTTGACTTCACCACAGTCAGCAGACCACTCGTAGGAAAGCGCATCACCGTCGATGTCAGATGCCTCTACGGTGACGGTGCACGTCTCGCCGGGTCTCACCCAGTCGTACTCCGCTCCCATACCGTCGATGGAGGGGTAATGGTTGTCCTTGACGATTATGGTGACCGTCTTGCTGGCCGGTTCCTGTTCCGGTATCCCGTCACTCACCTCACATGTGATGTGATATATGCCCTCAGACTGGGGAGCGGTCCAGGCAACCGTGCCTTCATAGCCGTTCAGGGTGCCGCTATCGGCGCTCCACAGGTACTCGACTGGATCGCCATCCTCATCCTGAACAACGCACTCAATCAGGCAGCTATCCAGGGGCGCGATGATTTCCTGGTGACACGACAGACTAACGATTTCAGGAGGCTGATTTGCCGGCGCGCAGCCGCTCGCGGGAATAACGAGTGACGTTGCGGCAAGCAGCACCAGCGGTCCCGGAACACGAATCATGGAAGTCCTCTCCTTCTCGGTCTTGACTCATGTGTGCGCCCGCCGCTAGAAACAGTTGGCGCACGTGCTGACACGGAACACGACTTCACCTGATTCGCTGGTAGAACCACCGTTCTTGACTACCACGGACACCTGAGCGTAGCAGGCATGTTCCGGCGCTTCCCAGTTGATGGTCGAGCCGCTGCCACTGAGAGTCCCAACGTCGCAACTCCACTCGTATTCGAGTCCGGAGTCATCGCCATCGACGACACAGGTGATTTCGGCGTCGCGCCCCTGGAAGATTGTCCACTGCTCTGTGCCCAGAGCAGGATTCTTCAGCTTGCTGTGACCAACGGGTACAACCTCGAATGAGTCAATCCAGAAAGGACCGCCAGGCTCGCCAGTCTCTTCTTCTTCTTCTGCGCCAACGCGCAACGTGATAGTCTTGCTGACTTGATTGCCGGCGTCGTCAGACACGACTACTTTGACCTGATACAGCCCACTATCCTCGGGGGCTGCCCAGGTTGCAGTCGCCTCCTGGGAATCGATGCTTCCCTCAGCGGCGAGCCATTCGTAGGTCAATACGTCTCCATCAAGGTCACTCGCCATACACGTCAGGACACACGATCCACCCGGATCGAGTTCAGTCCTGTCAGCGCGAATGCTTGTGATGATGGGGATGCCAGTGCTCAGTGTCGAATCACCCATCGCCTCGCTCAGGGCCGCCGCCTGTTCGGGCTCAAGACCCATCATTCCCTCAAGGACTCTCCACAGATTCTCATCAATGCCAGAGAAGTCGCGCCTGAGTTTGGCGTAGAAGGCATCAGCCTGCGCAGAGCCATAAAGAGACCTGATGATATATTCGAGAGGGGCGCTCGTGTACGTAACGGCCCCTGCGACAGCCTCCCAATTGGACTCCTGGCCATGACTCAATGCATCCGCAAAGACCACACGATGCCCCTGGTGTGACGTCTGCAGGTTGGTCATGACGGCATTGATGTCGTGACCTTCGTTTCTCGCCTTCATGGCCCAGGCGAGGCTGGCATAGAAATCGTCGCGGTACGTAAAACACTGCTTGGCAGCATCGGTGAAGAGTCCTTCAGCGCACAGCGCACGTATCGCCAACGCGTCCTCGTTTGCATACTGCAGCTTTCGGTTTGCCTTATCAAGGGGGTTCGTCGTGAACGCAAGCGTCATCTCGCGCCCGAAAGTCTTCAAGAAGTAGAAAGGCGAGGAAGGGAGAATGCCGGGCTCGCTGACACCTCCGATGGCTATCTCCTCCAAGGGCACGTAGACATATGGCGTTGTCTCTCCCGCGACCATGCCGGATCCATCCTCAGGAGTCCGGGTCTCATCAAGGGGAACAGCCTCGTCTTCTCCAACAGGAACAGCTTCAGATAGCTCAGGGGTCACCTCCGGTTTCGCGTCTTGCCCGTCGCCAAGGGGCGCGGCAAAAACGGTCGTCACTGTCACGACAACCGCAATCACGCCGACAACGGCAACGATGGCCTTAGGTCCGGAGGTCAGTGCGTGCCAGACACGCAGTACCCAGAAGTAGATATCATCCATAAGTATCAACTGCGGCCAGATGCACTTGTCGGCATGGCCACCAAATCCTCGTCGAATATCTCGGCCACGTCACTCCGGGTGGGACGACTCGTGACAAAGCTGACCCGTGTGGGCCCCATATCTTCTACAACGTAGAAACCGCAGGGGTAGATGAGGCTCTTCGACCTCGATTTCGCAATTTGCGAACGCTGCATTCGCAACCCAACTCCCATTCCCGAGGGCTTTGACGCAAGATGCGCTGTTCTGTTAGGCTTCGAAGTCGACACGCGTCGCAAGAATGGTAGTCTCGGCCGCTGGGCGTGTCAAATACGCGGATCGGCAGGCAAACGCCGGAACGCAATTAATAGAAAGGTCCGTTGCGCTAGCCATCCGCAACGCCATCGGCAAGAAGCACGGTATCGAGCCCTATGCGCACGCTGCTGAACTACCTCAAAGGTATCTGGAAAGACCCTTTCAAGCGCTACGTCAGCATCGGCCTGGCGGTCTTGGCCGCAATCATGCTGTTCGTAGGCTCGCCGGACACTGGTTTCGAGGAACCGGCGCCACCACCCGAAGAAGAGGCCTCTGTCGAGGTCCACTTCTTCTATCACTCCGGGTGTCCGCACTGTCGTGACCAGGAGCCCTTCAACGAAGAAATGGCGGGCAAGTACCCCGACGTGTATTTCATCTACCACGATGGAGCCGACCCCGGTGAGTACGACGTCCTCGTGGGCCTGCTGGACGGTACCGGAGTAACCGAAGAGGAACTGGACTTCCCGGCCACAATCATCGGCAACCGCGCCTTCATTGGCTGGGAATCAAGAGACCAAAACGGTCCACCCCTGGAGCAGGCTATCATCGATTGCCTGGAAGGCAACTGCGGCGAGGCCCCTGCTGAGGAAGAAGCCCTTCCTGAAGAGCTCGATGTGCCGATATTCGGCACCATTCGCATCGCCGACTACTCGCTGCCTGCGCTTGCAGTCGTCCTGGGACTGGTTGACGGCTTCAATCCCTGCGCGATGTGGGTGCTTGCGTACCTCATTTCGCTGCTGCTGATGCTGAACGACAAGCGCAAAGCATGGCTCATCGTCGGGGCCTTCGTCTTCGCCTCGTTTGTGCTGAACTACCTGTTCATGACCGCGTGGTTGAACGCGTTCCTGCTCATCGGCTACTCGAGGCCCATCACCATCATCATCGGTGCGGTGGCGCTTGGAGCGGGCATTTTCAACCTCTACGACTACATCAAGTCCGGTGGCCAGATTGTGTGCGAGGTGGTGGACACCGAGTCACGCAAGAGCACCATGTCACGTATCGAGGCAATCGTAGCTTCTCCATTGAGCCTTGGAGTGGTCCTTGCCGTTACCGCGCTCGCGTTCGTCGTGAACTCGTTTGAATTCGTGTGTTCAGCCGCCTTGCCGGCGATTTTCACACGTGTACTAACCCTTGCAGACCTGAGCACAGTCACGTACTACCTGTACATCTTCCTGTACGTGTTCTTCCTGATGCTTGACCACCTGGTGATATTCAGTGCGGCTGCGCTGGCCATCAACACGTCTCTGGCCGACCGGTACATGAAGTACTGCAGACCTGTTGGAGGCGTCATCCTCGTGGTTCTAGGCATTCTCCTGACGTTTGCCCCGCAGTTGCTGCGGTAGTCCCTCAAGTCCCCGCGACCGATGGAACGCCTTCCGGCGTCCATCGTTGTCGCACCTTTGACCACGTACAGGGCCGATGCTACACTTCCGTGTCCCATGAATCGTGTTGGCATCCTGTATCGACCCCACGTGAAGCGCGCTCAGGAGCTCGCAGAGAAGCTGGAAGCGCTTCTTGCTGACCGCGGCAAGACCACATGGCTTGGCTCCGCGTGGGACGATGATGCAGCACGCAGCGCGATGCCGGGGACGGACCTTGTTGTCGGCATTGGGGGCGATGGCTCACTGCTCCACTGCGCGCGAGTCACCGCTCCGTTCTCCACTCCAGTACTGGGGGTCAAGCTCGGCAAGCTGGGCTTCATCACGGAGGTCGGAGAGGACGGTGCGCTTGATGCAGTCAAGCGGGTGCTCAACGGTGAGGGATGGATCGAGGAGCGCACCATGCTGCGCGCTCACGTAGGCAACGACAGCTACCTGGGACTCAATGATGCGGTTCTCCGCTGTACTGCGGTACGCCTCATTGCGGTTGAATTCAAGGTGGATGGAGAGGCGGTCACTACCTACCGCGCCGACGGCGTAATCGTCGCAACTGCCACAGGGAGTACGGGCTACTGCATGGCTGCAGGGGGCCCGGTCCTGCTGCCGGAGGCCGATGGCATGGTGGTACAGCCAATCTCAAGTCACCTGGGACTCAGTCATTCACTCGTCCTGCCTCAGGGCGTGACAATAAGCCTTAGAGTCAACGGGAGGGATGGGGTCGTTCTCAGCATCGATGGCCAGATAGACAGGCCGCTCACGGGCGGCGAAGAAGTACTGGTCTCGACGAGCGAGCATCGAGCCCGATTCTTGCGACTTCGCCCCAACAACTACTTCTACCAGTCACTGCACGAGAAGTTGGGAGGCAACGGAAAATGAACATCGCAAGAGCAACCATACAAGATGTGCCCACGATGCACAGACTGATAAACGACTACGCCAATCGCGGAGATATGCTGCCGCGCGCGTTGAGCCAGATTTACGAGAACCTGAGGGACTTCTTTGTAGTGCGCGATGATGACAACGCTGTCGTCGGTTGCGCGGCGCTGCACGTAATATGGATGGACCTTGCAGAGGTCAGGTCTCTGGCAGTCGACGAGAGGCGTCAGAGCGAGGGCATCGGCGCCATGCTGATCGACGCGTGTATCGATGAGGCCAGAGAACTGGGTCTGCCCAGGATCTTCTCCCTCACAAGGCAGCCTGGCTTCTTTGAGAGGGTGGGGTTCACGCTGATTGACAAGTCACAGCTACCGCACAAGATCTGGGCCGAGTGCTACTACTGTCCGAAGTTCCCGGACTGCGATGAAGTCGCGTTCATGAAGGAAGTCGAGACAGTCGCGGCATAGCAAGACCACAACGCTCGTCTGAGGAATCGTGCCCATGATTGAGAAACAGGTTTCCAGCACGCTCGTCTACGACGGCCGGGCACTCACGGTCCGAGTGGACAAAGTCCGAAAGCCAAGCGGCGCCATCACGACGAGGGACGTCGTTGAACACAGCGACTGCATAGCGGTTGTCCCGCTGGATGGCGAAGGCAATGTCCTGCTCGTCAAGCAGTACCGCTACCCTGTCGGCGCAGAATTACTTGAGGTGCCCGCCGGAGGCATTGAAGAGGGCGAGGACGCCTACGATTCAGTCAGGAGAGAACTCCAGGAAGAGATCGGTTTCGCCCCCGGGAAGATAGAGAAGCTGGGCGGCTTCTACTCAGCTCCGGGTTACGGGACTGAGTATCTCTACACATACGTGGCTACTGAATTGATACCAAGCAGACTGGTTGCCGAGGACACGGATGAGATTGAAGTCATTCCAGTGCCCCTAGCGGACGTACCAGAGCTCATCTACTCCGGCCGCATCTGCGACGCCAAGAGCATCGCCGCCCTGCTGACATACATGGCACGAGAGAAGCTACTTCCGTAGCTTCTCTACGATTGCGTCCGCCACCTCGCTGGTGGTCACTGCAGAGAGGTCATCCCTGTCACTCTTCATGTCGTAGGTGACACTCTTCCCTTCGGCTATCACAGAGGCAATCGCGGCCTCCATACGGTTGGCTGCGTCTGTCTCCTCGAGATAGCGAAGCATTAAGACACCCGACAACATGGTTGCGATCGGGTTCACCTTGTTCATGCCTGCATACTTGGGGGCACTGCCGTGAGTCGGCTCGAAAACCGCTATGTCGTCTCCGATATTGGCGCCCGGGGCCAGCCCCAGTCCTCCGACCAGGCCGGCACACAGGTCGGACAGGAGGTCGCCGTAGAAGTTCGGGGTGACGAGGACATCGAACTGCTGCGGTCGCTTGGCGAGTTGCATGCAACAGGCATCAAGAAGCACGTCTGTGAACTCGATGTCAGGATACTCCGCAGCCACTTCCTGCGCCGAGCGCAGGAACACGCCATCAGAGAACTTCAGTATGTTCGACTTGTGCACAGCCGTCACCTTCTTGCGATCGTTCGCACGTGCGTAGTCGAAGGCAAAGCGAACGATTCGCCGGCTTGCCTCTGGAGAGATTACTCTCAAGCTGATGGCAGCATCGCACGCGATGTCGCGGTTGCGAGTCTCATTCACCATCTTTGCAAGGCGGGCAGTATCCTCTTCTCCGGAGTCAAACTCTATGCCGGCGTAGAGACCCTCAGTGTTCTCACGCACAACGATGATGTCGAGGTCGTCATACGGCGCGAACACGCCCTTATAGCTCTTGCACGGGCGCAGACACGAGTAGAGGTCCAGTTCCTGGCGCAAGGCCACATTGACACTGCGAAAGCCACTGGCGATGGGAGTGGTGACAGGCCCCTTGATGGCGACCTTGTTCCGCCTGATTGACTCCAGCGCGTCGGATGGCAGGGGCGTCCCCGTCTTCTCGAGCGCCTCGGCGCCGATAGACACACGCTCCCACTCAAACTCAACGCCGGTTGCCTCAAGCACTTGTCGAGTTGCCTCGGCAACCTCAGGACCAACACCATCACCGGGTATGAAAGTAACCTTGTAGCTCACATGACCTCCTGAAACTGGGCAACTCCAGACAGCGCCGCGACGAATCAGTCGCCCGCGTCCAGACTGCCGTGTTCGCGAATGTAGGGTACGAGTCCGCCCGCAGCAAGGATGTCCGACATCAACGAGGGCATCTTGCCACAGTTCAGAGAGTCGCCGGTGCTGTGGTTGACAACAATGCCTTCCGTGAGACGAATCTCAAGGTCGTCGCCTTCAGATATCCCGTCGGTATCACAGACAAGAACGGGAAGACCCTGGTTGATAGCGTTGCGATAGAAGATGCGCGCCACTGACTTCGCCAGTATCGCGCCGACGCCCGACATCTTGATAACGACTGGAGCATGTTCCCTGCTCGAGCCGAGACCGAAGTTGCGCCCGCCGACCAGCACATCGCCCGCATTGACCCTGCCGGCGAAACCGGGAATCCTGTCTTCGAATGCATGAGTGGAGAGCTCCGGAAGGTTGCTCCTCAAATGAGCGAATCGCCCTGGGATTATGTCGTCTGTCGAGACATCATCCCCTGCGATGATAGCCTTGCCTCTCATCGAATCCTTTGCCATGGCTAGTCAATCTCCCGCGGATCAGTAATCACACCGCGCAATGCCGTCGCGGCTGCAGTCGCAGGGCTGGCGAGATACACGAAGCCCTCAGGGTTGCCCATCCTGCCCTTGAAGTTCCGGTTGGCGGTGGACAGACAGGTCTCGCCGTCGCCCAGAATACCCTGGTGGACACCGAGACATGCCGCGCAGCCCGGCGGTAGGATCAACGCCCCGGCCTCAACAAGAGTCGTGATGAGTCCCTTCTCTATGGCCTCCAGCAATACCGCGCGTGACGCGGGGGCCACAAGCAGCCGCGTTCCCGCAGCGGTGTGCCTCCCCTTCATCATGTCGGCGACGACCTGGAGGTCTTCAACACGGCCGTTTGTGCACGTTCCGATGAACACCTGCTGCACCCGCACATCTCCAAGCTCGGAAGCATGGCGGACGTTGTCGACGGTGTGGGGACAGGAGACCTCAGGCTGCAGGGCATCGAGGGCAATCTCTACAATGCGTGAGTATGAGGCGTCTGCGTCTGCGGCCAGCGGGCGATAGTTATCAACCCTGCCCATCGCCTCGAGGTACTCACGAGTACGTTCATCACTCGGCCACAGACCAACCTTCGCGCCCGCCTCAACGGCCATGTTGGACACGACAAGTCTATCGGGCACGGACATGGTCGCAACGCCGGGTCCGCCGAACTCAAGAGCCATGTACGTTGCGCCATCGGCGCCGATACGGCCAATGAGGTTGAGGACAAGGTCTTTCGACATCACTCGACGCGAGAACGCCCCCGTAAGCCATACCTGAAGTGTCTCAGGCACGCGGAACCAATTCTTGCCCAGCGCCATAGCAACGGCAACGTCGGAAGAACCCATACCAGTACCGAATGCTCCAAGTGCACCCGCCGTGACGCTGTGCGAGTCAGCGCCTACCGCGATGTCTCCAGGCCGCGCATATGTTTCCGCGACGATCTGGTGACACACACCGTCTCCAACGTCACTCACAACGCAGCCGTATTCGGCGCCAAACTCGCGCATGAAGACGTGGTCGGTAGAAAGCTGTCGTTGCGGGCTTGGAGCGGCATGGTCCATGAAGAGAACCGTACGCGCGGGGTCAGAGACTCCAGTGAACCCTGCGTCCTTGAACAACCGTAGCGTCAACGGTCCTGTCGTATCTTGAACGAATGCCAGGTCGATGCTGGCAATAGCAATGTCTCCAGCCGCCACAGGAGCGCCTGATTTCTCCGAGAGTATCTTTTCAGCTAGTGTCTGTCCCATAGTCGTCAGCCTATCACTGCCAGAATCTGCTCCAGTTTTACTTTGTCGCCTGGCTCACACGAGAGAGCAACAATGCTTCCATCTTCGGGAGCCGGCAGCACATTCTCCATCTTCATTGCCTCGAGAACAACCACACCGTCGCCAGCCTCCACCTTGTCTCCGACCTCCACAAGATACCTGATTACAGTGCCGGGCATGGGCGAAAGGAGAGGAGTGCCGGCCACGGGTTCCTGCTGCGCAGGCACCGTTTCGGTCTCCTCGTCCTCAGGCTCAGCCTCGATGTCAGCCAGCGAGGCACCCGCCTTCACCCTCGCAAGCAAGTCATCTTCGCGCTTGATGTCTTCGAGAGTCTTACCACGCGTATCGGCCGGCGGTGTCTCCTTCCCGTATTTCCATCGCAGGAACCTCATGCCCGTCGTCGGATAGAGGACATAGGTCAAGACGTCGCCAATATCGGCAGCGAGGTCTCCTACCTCAGCACGTGCTGCTTCGAGTTCGGGCTCGAGGATGTCCGCGGGGCGCGACGTGATGGGCTTCTGCCCACGCTCGTAGTCCTTCAGCGCCTCCGACTGCAATTCAGGATTCACAGCAGCAGGGGGATGTCCGTAGAGTCCGAACAGGTAGGCCTTCACCTGTTCGGAGACAACCTTGTAGCGGCCGAACAGCACGTTGCTCACGGCCTGTGTGCCAACGATCTGGCTCGTGGGCGTGACCAGCGGCGGGTAGCCGAGGTCCTGCCTGGTTCTGGGCAACTCCTCGTACACTTCAGGTAGCCTGTCCAGCGCATCGGCTTCCCTGAGCTGGGCCACCATGTTGCTGTACATGCCACCCGGCACCTGGTGCCTGAGGACTGCGGTGTCGATGACCGACATACCGGTATTGGCAAGGAAGTCACGATACTTCGGTGCTATCTCCTCAAGCTTCTCGTCAATCTCCAGCACCTTATCAAGCTGGATTCCAATGGCCCTTGGAGTACCATGCAGCGCAGCCATCATCGTCTCAAGAGCTGCATGCGAGGTCCGCATGGCGAATGGGGCGATACAGGTGTCGATGATATCGACGCCGGCCTCTACGGCCTTCATCATGCTCATGGCCGCCATCCCACTGGTGGCATGACTATGAAGAGCCACGGGGACCTCAAGAGCCTCCTTCAGAGAGAAGATGAGGTTGTACGCGTCGTCAGGAGCTATCAGCCCCGCCATATCCTTGATGCAGATGCTGTCAGCGCCCATATCCTGCAACGCGAGTGCCTTGTCGACGAAATAGTCGATGTTGAACACCTTGCCGCCAAGCTTCGGCTCAGTCAGCGAGTAGCACACGGCAGCCTGTACGTGCTTGCCTGCATCGAGGGCTGCGTCGATGGCAGTCTCCAGGTTGCGTTCATCATTGAGGGCGTCGAAAATGCGGAACACATCGATGCCCGTCTCAGCAGCGTGTTTCACGAACGCCCTGACCACGTCATCGGCATAGTTGCGATAACCCACCAGGTTCTGTCCCCGAAGCAGCATCTGAAGGGGCGTATTGGGCGCGGCCTGCTTCAGAAGGCGCAGCCTTTCCCACGGGTCTTCGTTCAGAAAGCGGGTCATGACGTCGAACGTTGCGCCACCCCATACTTCCAGGGACCAGAAACCGAGCGCATCAAGATGCGGCGCAAGTTCAAGTATGTCAGGGGTTCTCATCCGGGTGGCAAGCAATGACTGGTGACCGTCACGCAACGTGAGGTCGGTTACTTTAACTGGCGTAGGTTCGTACATGAAGAGAGGGACTCCTTATCTGGCATGGTGAGCGGAAAGCATATTCTACTGTGAACGCGCTGCTATAATCAAAGGTGCGCGTACGTATCGGACAACGACCATGAGTGCTGTTGATTTCAACCCGACCTGGGGCTCGCGGACCTACATAATGGGTATTGTCAATGTGTCTCCGGACTCGTTCTCTGGTGACGGGATATCCGCGCCCGAGCGTGCGCTGCGGATAGCGGTCGAGATGGTCGAGCAAGGGGCCGACATCATCGACGTCGGTGGCGAATCAACCCGACCGGGCTCGGACCCGATCACGCTCGAGGAGGAACTCCAAAGGGTCCTGCCCGCAATCAAGCTGATACACGAAGAACTCGCTGTGCCCATCAGCGTAGACACCTACAAGGCAGAGGTCGCGGAGGCCGCACTCGACTGCGGTGTGTCCATACTCAACGACATCTGGGGACTCAAGACGGAGCCCCGGCTGGCCGACATGGCGGCACACTACAATGCGCACATGGTTCTCATGAGCAACCAGCGAGATGTCTCCCCAAGACATGACGTGGAGTTTCCCGACATCGTGGAGGCAATACGCGAGGACATGGTTCGAGCAACCCGCCTGGCAACGGAACGCGGCGTGCCGGGTGACCACATCATAGTCGACCCGGGCATAGGTTTCGGCAAGACGCAGCCGCAGAACCTGGAAGTGCTGCGCAGGCTTGGAGAAATACGCTCCCTCGGGTTTCCAATGCTGGTTGGCACGTCCCGCAAGTCCGTACTCGGCCACATACTGAACCTGCCGGCGGATGACAGACTGGAGGCGACAGCGGCCACTGTTGCTCTTGCAATCGCGCAGGGAGCTGACATCGTGCGGGTTCACGACGTCAAGGCAATGTCCAGGGTCTGCAAGGTCTCTGACGCGATAGTACGCGGATAGGCATCATGCTACGTTCGGTCGTGTTTCTTGCACTTGGTTCGAATCTCGGGGACCGCGAGAAGAATCTCGCGGGCGCCATCACCGCACTCGAAGGGCACGGCGAGTTGATGGCAACGTCGCGCGTGTACGAGACAGAACCGGTGGGCTACGAGGACCAGCCGGCGTTCTTCAACCAGGTCTGCAAGCTGGCAGTGAAGTACTCACCGACAGAGTTGCTTGACGTCACCCGCCGGATCGAACGAGAACTGGGTCGCAAACCGACTTTTCCAAATGGGCCACGAATCATCGATATCGACGTCCTGTTCTACGGCGAGCGCATCATTCACACAACCAACCTCGACATACCACATCCGAAGCTACCGGAACGCCGATTTGTGCTCGCACCAATGTGTGATATCGCTCCCGATCTGGTACACCCCGAACTGGGCAAGAGCATGCGCGAACTGGCCAGCGAACTTGATGACTCTCACTGGGTTCGCTCTATTGACGGAGGAGACTGATGTACGAGCTGTTCGTTGAGGAGCATTTCGATGCAGCACACTACCTGCCCGAGTACCAGGGGAAATGTGAGCAGCTTCACGGCCATAGATTCAAGGTGGTGATGCGGGTTGAAGGTGCGGACGTGGGTAGTGACGGGATGGTATACGACTTCTCGGCAATGAAGCGGCATCTCAGAGAGCTACTGGCGGCAGTGGACCACACCTGTCTGAACGATATCGCTCCTTTCGCCGGCAGAGCGCCATCAAGCGAGAACATCGCAGCATGGCTCTTCGGGGAACTGAAGACACACTTTGCCGGTGCCCGGGTGAAGCTCACCGAGGTGGAAGTGTGGGAGTCTCCTACTTCAGGGGTGAAGTACAGACCCTGAACTAGCTCTGCATATCCGGTGGAAGCAGGTTGGGAATCGTCTCCTCGATCGGATAGCTGAAGTCGCACACCTTGCAGAATAGAGAACCAGAGACAATCTCCTTCTCGTCACGCTCGGTCACCGTCAAATCCAGCGTTCCCTTGCACACCGGGCAGACCAGTATCTCCATCAACTCGTCTTTCATAGCTCAGAGCGGCATTATAGCAGGAGACTCAGGGAAACCGCAGTGGTCGTAGCCGATGCTATAATGCTGGGCAGGGGGAGTACTTGATGGCCGTACAGGCACGAAAGACGTACCGGAAACTCAGTCCAGAGATGCTCTACGACGAGATCCGTGACCTCCTAGGACGCCACGAGCTTCGACTGGAGAACAACAGGCTACAGACCTATAGCGTGCCGAGTGGGGACACTCAATCCAGAGTTGCCGCCGCCATTCTCACCGACAAAGACAAGGTGTGCGGAAACGTACACATCATTGGGTCTCCCGGCGGTGATGCACGCATGACCCTGGACATGGACGAATCAACGGTGTCGGGGGAGTCCATAGAGGCACTGAAGGCCGACATCGACTTCATGCTTGGCGCCTACGAAGTCCGCTGGTAGTCGCGCCGAACGCTGGCCCATCTTCTGTCTCCATCCACTCACGTGAGCGTTCAAGGAACGACATCGGTGTATCGAGCTACGTACGCGGACCCATCATACAGATTCTGAACGCCGACCCCGTGTTCTCGCATGGCCCGGTCGATTTCCGGCAGACGTTTCGCCACGATGCCGACGTGCAGCCTCATCAACTGACAAATCTGCCGCGTTCGCAACGGAGAGCCGGCAAGAACCTGGACAGGGCATCGCCCTCCGCAGTAGAAATCCACTCCGCAGGCATCACAGCCCAGGATGGCCCGATAGGCGACAAGCGACGACAGGTTCGGCATATCCTCACCCTGCAGCCCAGCTGGCAACTCGCCGATGGACAACGGCAGATCGGCACACGCCGTCACGCGCCCGCCGACGATGTCGAAGTTCTCCGCACACTCGACAGAGCATGCGCTATGCCCTCGTGCTCGTCCCTCAAGCAAGTACAGAACCAGCTCGTTGACATGGCAAAGCGGCAACAGGTCACCTTCTTGCAGACAACGGACATACTCATCCATCACGGTTTCGAACTCATCGCCATAGCGAGACACGTAGTCTGCGAACGCAGCGTACGGTTCGGGCGAGTCTACCCAGTGCCAGAACATCTGAGTTGCGAGTCCTGCATCCCTGAACTCCTGGAATTGCCGGAAGCAGTCGAGCAGCGACTGCTCCTCGCGTAGAGTGGACCAGAAGAG
>Ga0272443_10004490_pt1 | contig 15156 bp, 17 predicted proteins | sample SSMAcet12_FD_193581 | JGI IMG/M metagenome (GOLD analysis project Ga0272443, IMG submission 193581) | Marine sediment archaeal communities from Little Sippewissett salt marsh, Falmouth, MA, United States - SSM-Acet-12 | ecosystem: Environmental > Aquatic > Marine > Wetlands > Sediment ...
TACATTCCATCACAGAAGCTGTCCACGGAGGAGGGTGTCATGCAGGAGATTGAGATAGGCCGTGTAACCGATTTCTTCGCCAAGCCGGTCGTGGCAGGCATCGAGGTCCACGGTTCACTTCACCGTGGCGACCTCATCCGCATTAAGGGTCACACTACCGACCTCGAGTTCGTCCTGTCCTCAATGCAGATTGAACATGCCACCGTTGAAGATGCCGGGGACGGCGACGTCATCGGTATCAAGGTGCCCGACCGCGTGAGGCATGGCGACCACGTCTACAAGGTCATCGAATAGCGCGCATGAGATTGGCCATCTCTATGGCACCGAGGGCAGCCGCTGCACCGCGGTTGCCTTCTTTTGCCCCTGCGCGCTGTAACGCCTGCTCAAGCGTGTCGGCCGTGATTATGCCCTGTACAACAGGCAGACTGTAGTCAAGTGCGACCTTGGCGATGCCCTTGTTGACCTCTGATGCCACAAAATCGAAGTGTGGCGTCCCGCCACGAATGACCGCCCCAAGGCAGATGAGCGCGTCGTACTCACCGGACTCGGCCAGAGCCTTCGCCACCAGCGGAATCTCGAAGCTACCAGGACACCATGCCATGTCGACTGCCTCGTCAGACACACCGTGACGCCTGAGGGCGTCCTTCGCGCCTTCGACGAGGCGAGTGGTTATCATCTCATTGAATCGCGCGACGACTATCGCGAAGCGCAGTCCTTCGCCGGTGAGCATTCCTTCGAACGACTTGGCCATCCTACTCCTCCTCGATGCCAAGCTGGTGTCCCAGCTTGACCTGCTTGGTCTTCAGGTAGCGAGCGTTGTGCGGGTTCGGATCGACGACTACGGGAACCGTGTCGACGATCTCGATGCCGTAGCTCTCAAGGCCGACAATCTTCTTGGGATTGTTGGTTATCAGGCGAATCTTATGTAACCCAAGGTCTGCCAGTATTTGAGCCCCTACTCCATAGTCGCGCAGGTCTGCAGGGAAACCAAGGGCCAGATTGGCCTCTACGGTATCCATTCCCTGGTCCTGCAGTTCGTAGGCGCGCAACTTGTTGTGGAAGCCGATACCGCGACCTTCCTGGCGCATGTACAGTAGGACGCCCTTGCCCTCGTCGTTGATGTGCTCCATTGCGAGGCCGATCTGTTCGCCACAATCGCAGCGGCAGCTACCGAAGACATCCCCGGTGAGGCACTCGCTGTGGACTCGCACCAGAACGGGATCGCCGTTGGCAACGTCGCCCTTCACGAGCGCAACATGCTCGTTTGGATCAACAGTGCTCTTGTATGCGACTGCCAGGAAGTCACCGTACTTCGTCGGGAGGCGGACTTCGGCCACGCGGTGTACGAGCGTCTCGTGCCTGGTTCGGTACGCGATGAGGTCCCGAATTGCGATGATCTTGAGTCCGTGCGCCTCAGCCACTTTCTCTAACTCGGGCATGCGGGCCATCGTTCCGTCTTCGTTCATGATCTCGCAGATGACGCCGGCAGGATAGAGACCGGCAAGACGAGCCATGTCGACGATTGCCTCGGTATGGCCGGCTCTTGCGAGGACTCCTCCCTCGCGTGCCCTGATGGGGAAGATGTGCCCGGGCCTTGCGAGATCGCTCGGGGTTGTCGTGGGATCGAGAACGGTCTTGATGGTGATTGCCCTGTCCCTGGCTGATATGCCGGTTGCGATCCCAGCCTTTGCCTCAACCGAAACGGTGAAGGCGGTGCAGTTCTTCGATGTGTTCTCCTGCACCATCAGCGGGATTGCCAATTGGTCCAGCCTTTCACCGACTATCGGCATGCAGATGAGGCCGCGGCCCTCTTTGGCCATGAAGTTGACTATCTCCGGAGTGACAAGGTCGGCGGCACATGCGATGTCGCCCTCGTTTTCCCGGTTCTCGTCATCGACGATAATGACGCATCTGCCCTGCCTGATATCGGCAATGGCATCTTCTACTCGTGCAAGCATATTGTTACTACCACCTCACATGAATCCGTATTCCTGCAGGAACTCGGGGGTGATTCCACCACCGCTGTCATGTCCCTGCTGAAGTCTTTCGATGTAGCGGGCGAGTACATCCACCTCGAGGTTCACTTCCTGTCCGGCAAGCGCCTCGCCCAGCGTTGTCTCACCTGTAGTATAGGACACAAGAGACACCGCGAACGAATCCGCGTCGAGGCGAGCCACGGTCAGGCTCACGCCGTCGACTGTTACCGATCCCTTCATGGCTATGTAGCGCATTACCTCGGGGTCGGCTGCCACGGTCATGATGAGTGCCCCTTCTTCAGGCGCCCTGGACACGATGCGCCCGATGCCGTCGACGTGGCCAAGCACGATGTGTCCGCCGAGACGCGTTGAAGGTGTCACTGCTCGCTCAAGATTGACGCGCTGCCCTGGGACCAGTGCGCCGAGATTGGAGCGCCGCAACGTCTCCGGCATGACGTCCGCACTAAAGGAGTTGTCGTGCAGAGAGGTTACGGTAAGACAAACACCGCTGACTGCGATGCTGTCACTGACCTTTGCGTCCGAGAGGACGGTGCTGGCTTCAATGGTGAGGTAGTCAGGCCCTCGCTCGCGGACTCGGCCGACTTCCTCAACTATGCCGCTGAACATACGCCGTGTTGCTTCTTGCCTACGTACCCGGTGATAAGCACATTATCGGCGAAGTTCTTGACCTCGACTCGCTCCATCTGGAGCGCGTCGGGTATCTTGAGCGCGCCTGTGCCACCTACAGCAGTCCGGCCCTCCGCCCCACCGATGATTATCGGCGCTATGAATGCGAGTACCTTGTCCACCAGGTCGTTGTCGAATGCGTAGCCGAGCAACTCGCTGCCGCCTTCAAGCAGGACAGTCGAAACGCCGCGCTCACCAAGGCTTCTCAACAGTGCCTCAAGGTCGACAAGACCATCTTCACCCGGCATGGCAAGGACCTGAACGCCCTTGCCCTGGAGCGCCGCGGTCCTCTCTGCATCGACGGGCGCAAGCGAGGCTATGACGGTCTGTCCCGGCTGTGTGAATGCGCGTGCATCTACGGGTGCCCTGCCCGTACCGTCGACAATCACTCGAAGCGGTTGCTTTGTGGTGCACCCGCTCTTGCCACAACAACCACGCGCTGTAAGGCGTGGGTCGTCGGTGATGAGCGTGTTGACGCCAATCATGATGGCGTCGACCGTATGTCGGACGCTGTGTACGAAGCAACGCGCCTGCTCGTTGCTTATCCATTGCGAGTGCCCCGAACGGGTCGCTATCTTTCCGTCTAGGCTCATCGCGAACTTGGCTATTACAAAGGGAAGTCCGGTTGTGATGTACTTGATGTAGGCCTCGTTGATTTCCGTGGCCTCCGCCTCATGGCCTCCAACGTACGTGCGTATGCCTGCGCTGTTCAGTGCCGAGAGGCCCTTGCCGTACACGATGGGATTCGGGTCCATCATCGCGACGTGGACCTCTGCCAGCCCGGCATCGATGATTGCACGCGTGCAGGGGGGAGTGCGTCCGAAGTGGCAGCAGGGTTCCAAGGTTACGTAGAGGGAGCCGCCCCTTGCCTTGTCGCCGGCCTGCTGGAGGGCTACTACTTCAGCGTGGGGGCCACCAACCGGCTGGGTGTACCCCATGCCCACAACCTGTCCATCCTTCACCACCACCGCACCGACTGCCGGGTTTGGGCTGGAATATCCCGCTGCCAGTCTCGCGAGAGACAGCGCACATTCCATGTGATCGGTCGAAGGCATTCCTAGTTTCCTGCTTCTCTCGTCACGTAGCCCGCAACTGCTGGAACTGTCGAAGGCTTGAAGTTACGAAACACTACACCCGACACCATGCCAAGTCAAACTGAACCACGTTTGCGGTACCCGCCAATCCCTGTGTCGTGGGCCAGAATATCGTGGTCAGCCCTTGAGACGTGCCGCTACTGCGTCCACTTTGCCTTGCATTGAGAGAGTCTTGTCGCGCCGCTCGTCGATCTTCACGAGCGTAAGTACACGCTGCGCGCGGTCGTCGAACGTGCTGTTGTGGACGTCCTTGATAACTGCCAGGATGGCGTCCAGTTCACCCTCAAGAATGGTGCCCATGGGCGTCAACTGGTACTTGACCTCAGGATGGCGGTCGATGACCTTCTGCGCTCGTGCTACGTACTCGCTCACCGAAGGCCCTACCCCGGACGGCACTACCGTGATTTCTGCTACGGCCATAGCTGTCCCCCTTCACCCGTGGCTACGGGTGTCTACTGGCCTACGCCCCTGTAGCGATTGAGGTTCTCAATCATGGACTTGTAGTCCGGCTCGGCGCTTCCCGACGCGGCGTTCAGGGCCGAGTTCGCTGTGCTACTTGATGGTGGCGTCGGGTTGTGCCCTTCTCCCAACCACTGGGTGAGAGCCTCAACCACGATGTCGCGAACGGTTCTGCCCTGTTCTACTGCCGCAATCTTGACCGCTTTGACGAGTTCTTCGTCTCCGAGGTCGACCGTGATTCGTGAACCCCTGCGCGTCACTGTGTTCTCCATTGCGGGAGGAGCGACTGATGCGCTCCTCCCGAGTTCCAGTTCTCTACTAGCCGAAACACTTCCAATAGTCCTTGAGTATGCCCTTCAGTCTTTGAATCACTCGCTCTGTCTCATCTACTACCGCGTCCTGTTCGAAGGTAGCGGGAACCGGCACAGGTTCCTCAATCTCAATGCCGAGATTGAGAAGCCCCGATACGATGGCGAGCCAGGCCGAGGGCAGCACCTGTATGTTGTAGCCCGAACCGATGATGTCTATCTCGTTGCAGCCGACCTCCTGGGTCAACAGGCGCATCTTGTCCCCTATCATCCTGAATCCGGCGATTGGCAGTCCAAGGTTGGTTAGACCATCCGCGAAATGCGGGTCGGAGCCACCATTCCGGATAATCACCTGCGGTCTGAACTCCCGCGCGAGGGGCTCGACGACCTGCTCGAATGCCATCCGGTAGGAATCGATGCCTGCATAAACCGGCATGGGGATATTGACGGTATAGCCTTTGCCTTCGCCTCCGCCGATGTCGTTGACGAAGCCGATTCCTGGATAGAGAGTTGTCGGGTCCTGGTGCGTGTCTATGAACAGCACACGGGGGTCCTCGTAGAAGTACTCGCAGGTCCCGTTGCCCTGGTGGGCGTCGGTGTCCAGCAACAGCACCCGCTCTATGCCAAGCTTCTCGATGAGGTACTTGGCCACGAACGCGTTATCGTTGTAGATGCAGAAGCCCTCGCCGTAGTTGGGCTTGGCGTGATGGAGGTTGCCACCAATGCTGATGACCATCTCCTCGCCGCCATTGACCACCATGTCGGCCGCTGTCTTGACCTGACCGATCATCATGCGAGCGGCTTCTTCAAGCTTGCCCGGTCTTCCTCGAGGGAGATTGTCCAGCGACTGGAATCTGGGGAATTCCATGCTGGCGGAATAGGTTTCTCCCAGGTTGGCCGCCTTGAAGTACTCGCGGCAGAAGTCGATGTACTCCTGACTGCAGATCAGGCGAAGGTCCTCTTCTGTCCCGCTTTCACAGGCGACGATGCGGTAGTTCCCGTCGGGGGGCACACTCTCCTTGAGGACTTTCGGGAAGATCTCGTACCTATCACCCCGGAATGGGTGACCAAGACCGAAATCGTATTCCCGGAACTCCTCTCGATACAGAATGTTCACGGTCATGCTGCCTCCTTTTGGTTCCCGGTCAGAAAGCGCACCAATACCTCTCCCAATTGGTGCAAGTCTCGCTCATATACGAATTCGCCGACACCATGCAGGTTGCACTCCGGGCGGATGACACCCGTTCCGAATACCTTGCTACCCCAGAAGTGCCCTGCAGCGAAGGGCAACTCTCCAGATATCATCTCACCATAGAGGCCGGTTGAGCCAGTCACTTCGCCCACGATACGGGCGAGGATTCCGGCGTGCGAGTCGTCGCTCGCCTCCACCGGCGGAATCACAAACTCACGAAGGATATCCCATCGGGCGTCCTCAACGCCATTCAGCGCCTGTAGTATCTCTGCGCGCGCATTCTCTACCGTCTCGTCAGGTAGCAGGCGCCTGTCGATGCTGAACCTGCAGGAGTCAGGCACTATGTTCCTCGCCAGCCCTCCCGACACCTGGTTGATGTTCAACCTTGGTTCCATGACGCCGAGGCCGGTGTCCGGATGGGTGGGTATCGGGGAACGCCGGGTTGTGACGCGCTCTTTCAGTTCCAGGAGCGCACTCATGAGTCTGGCAGCGCCTTCGACGGCATTGGTCCCAAGGTGGGCGAGCCCTGAGTGAACGGACTGGCCCTTGACCTCCACGTCGAGTTGGAGAACGCCGAGATTGGCTATGGATACGTACCCGAAGCCGGCATCCAGACTCAGCATGTGGGTGCCGGGACCGGCATCTACGGCTGCGGTGAGGTACTCCAACTGGGACAACTGGTGAGTTTCCTCGTCCATTGTCAGAATGACCGTGAGGTCGTAGCTGAGGGGCTGCTCCTTGAGATTGGAGAGTGCACCCGCGAGCGCCGCAACGGAACCCTTCATGTCGCACGCTCCGCGTCCGAAGACCTTGCCGCCCTCAACGCGCGGCGAAAACGCGTCCCAACCGTCGGCGGGAACAACGTCGACATGCCCGTAGACAACCAGACGTGGCAGGCCGGTCGCCCGGCGATGGGCTACCAGGGCCATACGGCCCTCGAGGCCGTCAGCGGATTCGGGGGGAATATCGACTATCTGTGTCGCGCAACTGGAACTGCGCAGTTCCTGTTCGAGGAGCGCAAACACCTGTCTGCACCCGGCTCCATCAGCCCCGCTGGTGTCAATCTCGATGAGCCGTGAGAGTAGCGCCACGTAGTCCATAGGCAGGCAGCGTATTGTACCTGATTCGCCCTGCAGGCGACATCGAAATGCGGCACTGAATCGCCCGCGGCTAGTCGCTGGCTGCGGGCATGAGCGTCTCTTCGAGCCTCTGCATGAGAGTCCCAACGCCCCATCCTGTGGCGGCGGAGACAGGGACGAAATCCGGGCGATTCAGGTCGAGTCGCTCTCTCGTCGCAGCTACTTCATCTGAGGACATGCCGTGTTCAAGAAGGTCGACCTTGTTCAGCGCGGTCACGGTTGGCTTGTCTCCAAGACCTATGTCCTTCAGGATTTCTTCGACCGTCGCATATTGTTGCGCCGCATACGGGTCGGTGATGTCGAGCACATGGAGCAACAGGTCGGCTTCGCCGAGTTCCTCAAGTGTGGTGCGGAACGCCGCGATGATGGAGGGCGGAAGCTTGTGTATGAAGCCGACTGTGTCTGTCATCAACGCAGATGTGCCGGCAGGCAGCCTCACGCGTCGGGTGACCGGGTCGAGCGTCGAAAACAGCTTGTTCTCCGCCGTCACGTCCGCCCTGCTGAGCAGGTTGAAGAGTGTGCTCTTGCCTGCATTCGTGTAGCCGACGAGTGCGACAAGCGGAGCACCACCTTTGCGGCGTCTGCTGCGATAGACCTCACGGTGCCGCCCAACCGCCTCGAGCTCGTGCTCGAGTCTCTGGATGCGCTGTCGTATCAGCCGACGGTCCGTCTCCAACTGCGACTCGCCGGGGCCCCTTGTGCCGATGCCGCCGCCGAGCCTTTCGAGGTGCTGCCACCTGCCAATAAGGCGTGGCAGCAGGTAGCGGTGCTGGGCGAGTTCGACCTGGAGCTTGCCTTCTTTGCTCTGAGCCTGGTGCGCGAAGATGTCCAGTATGAGGGCCGTGCGGTCGATGACCCTGACATCGAACTCAGTTTCGAGGGTCCGCTGCTGTCGGGGCGAAAGCTCATCGTCGGCGATTACCAGGTCGAAATCGAGTGTTGACTTGAGGGCGACAAGCTCCGTGAGCTTGCCCTTGCCGACGTAGTACGTGCTGGTAGGAGCGCGTAGCCTTTGATACTGAGCGCCTACGACTTCTGCGCCTGCTGTTGACGCCAGGTGGCCGAGTTCCTGAAGGGAGTCGTTCGCGGTCCAATCGAGTCCACCCGAAGTGGCCTCCACCGCGATGAGCAGAGCCCGCTCGTTCTCTTCTAACGTAGAGTACAGGTAGTGTTTTATCTCGTGCCTCCACTCCAGTTGGCCAGCCGCTGGACGCCCTCTTCAAGTCGATCATCGGGTAGCGTGATGGAGAACCGTATGTAGTTCTCGCCGCTGGCTCCGTAGCCGATTCCTGGTGTGACTGCTACATGGACCTGCTCGAGGAGTTCCCTCGTGAGATCCACGCAAGAATACCCCTCGGGGACCTTCGCCCAGACGTAGAACGTGCCGTCGGGCTTCCTTGCTTTGAGTCCAATCTCATCCAGCACCTTAACGAGCTTGTCCCTGCGTGCCTGCAGAATGACGTTGTGCTCGTCGATGACGGCCTGCGAGCCGCGAAGAGCCTCAACCGCGGCGAGCTGGATCGCCTGGGGGATACCCGAATCGAGGTTCGACTTTACGGTGAACAACGCACGGATGGCTTCCTTGTTGCCAACGACCATACCGATACGCCAGCCCGTCATGTGGTAGGTCTTCGAGAGAGAATGGAACTCAACCGCGACATCTTTGGCGCCGTTCGCCTGCATGAAGCTTGGAGGTTTCTTGCCGTCGAAGTAGACCTCTGTGTATGGCGCATCGTGGCAGATGAGGATGTCGTTCTTCTTCGCGAAAGCGGCGGCTTCGTCAAAGAACTCCAGGGAAGCACCGGCGCCGGTCGGGTTATTCGGGTAGTTGAGCCACATCATTGTGGTCTTGGATAGAACAGACTCGGGAATCGATGTGAGATCCGGCAGGAAGCCGTTCTCCGGATCGAGTGGCAGGTAGTAGGGATTGCCGCCGGCAATCATCGTGCTCATCGAGTACACCGGATACCCGGGGTCAGGAACAAGGACGTTCGTGCCGGACTCGACGAAGCACAGCGCTATGTGGCCGATACCTTCTTTCGACCCGATGAGAGGCAGGACCTCGGTGTCAGGGTTCAGGTCGACGTCGAAGCGAGCCTTGTACCAATCAGATATTGCATCGTGCAGCTCGGGAAGGCCATCTGTCTCCGGATACCTGTGGTTTGCCGCTACATGTGCCTCATCACAGATGCGCTGGATGATGTGGTCAGGCGTCGGCATGTCAGGGTCGCCGATGGCGAACGTGATGATGTCGATTCCCTTGGATCTCAAGTCGGCGATACGCCTGTTGATATCCACAAACAGGTAGGGTGGTAGACGGTCAAGCCTCTTCGCAAACTGCATGATTCAGTACTCCTTGCGTAGTCAGTAGGGCCAGTCGCCGGTGAATACCTGCTCCACCGGTCCGCGGAGCAATACCTCGAAGTCTGCGCCCGGCCACGTAATGGTGAGGACTCCTCCGGGGAGGTGAATCCTGACGGTCTCATCACAGAGGTCCGCCAGGCGTGCTGCAACGGCAATAGCACAGGCGCCGGAGCCACAGGCCAGGGTCTCTCCTGCACCCCGTTCCCAGACTCTTGCTGTTATGTCCTGTCTCCCGTCAACGTGGGCAATCTCGAAGTTGACCCGTGAAGGAAAGACTGGATGATGCTCCATGGTCGGGCCGACCGTGTGGAGCGGGTAGTCCGCAACATCAGAGTCGAGGAACGTCACTGCATGGGGATTCCCCATGGAGACCATAGTGACGGGGATGGTGCGCTCAGCGGTGTCGACAGGGTAGGCCGCGATTGGCCCGTTCGTATCAGCCAGGTCGGCAGGTATCCGCGCCGGCTCGAATATGGGGGCTCCCATCGAGAGTTCCGCTTCGGCAACGCGACCTGCGTCATCCAGAAAGGCGGTGACGTTCCTGACTCCGCCCAGCGTCTCTACAGTGAACGCGACCTTGTCAGTGACCATGTGGTCGACAGCGTACTTCACAAAGCACCGAAGCCCGTTGCCGCAGGCTTCTGCCTCAGAGCCGTCAGGGTTGAACATGCGCATTCTGAGGTCGGCCGACGTCGAATCCATGATGAGGATGATGCCGTCCGAGCCCACGCCGAAATGGCGGTCGCACATGCGCCTCGCGACGTCACGCCACGGCAGGTGCAACTCACGCGCATCAACGACAACGAAGTCGTTGCCTGCACCGTGGCATTTCGTGAACTTCATCTCAATGCTCCCTCTATCTGTCGCATTGCCGTCTCGAACGCCCTGCTCGACTCTTGACCTTCCACCCAGACTATGCGCTCGTCCGTTGCTCGAAACCACGTGTTCTGTCGGCGAATCAGACGATGCGTCTCAAGCTTGGTCTTCTCAACCGCCGTGGCAAGGTCACACTCCCCCTGCACGTACGCGTACATCTCGCGATAGCCAATACTCGACATAGATGGAAGTGAGGGGCCATACCCCTTTTCCATCAATGCGCGTACTTCCCCAGGGAAGCCGAGTAGCACCATTCTATCAACTCGAGCATCCGCCCTTGCAAACAACTGGCGTCGGTCCATACCGAGCCCGAGGACGAGAGTGCTCTCTGAGAGTCCTTTCTTGCTCCAGAGCAGGACCGAAGGCAAGTCGCCGGTGGCTTTGTGCAGTTCCAGGGCACGAATGACTCTGCGGACGTTCGTGGCCTGGATTCGTGCCGCTGCCTCCGGGTCTATCCCCACCAGCTCATCATGGAGGGCCTGGTGGCCAAGCTGTCGCGCCCTGTTCTCCATCTCCCGCCTGAAAGCAGTGTCGGGAGGTATCTCAGGAACCTGCCAGCCCTCCAGCACGGACCAGACGTATTGGCCTGTGCCACCGACCAGTAGAGGCAGCTTTGCTCGTGCCGCGACCTTCGCAATTGCATCCGACGCCAGTTGTCGATACAGCCCCAGGGAGAAGTCCTCGTCGGGATCTGCTACGTCGAAGACGTGATGTGGAACAAGGGTTCTCTCGGCTTCGGTTGGCTTGCCTGTGCCGATATCCATTTGCCGGTATACCTGGCGGCTGTCCGCGTTCACGATTTCCGCGCCCAGGCGCTGTGCAAGAGTGAGTGCAAGATCCGTCTTGCCCACGGCCGTCGGCCCCACGATTGCTACTAGAGGAGTGTCAGTGTAAACGTCGAGTGACATAGGCGACTCGGACGACAGAGACGGCGTATCAGGCGTAGGATGCCGTTTGGAACACTATCTCGCAGAAGTCGGCAGGGCGGAGACTGGCTCCCCCGACGAGCGTTCCATCTATCGCACTCTGAGACACGAATTCGGCGGTGTTGTCGGGAGTGACGCTTCCACCGTAGAGGAGTGGAGTGCCCTTTGCCGCGTCTGCATCCCAGGTGCGTGCCATCAAGTCTCGCATCCATTGAAGCGTGCCGTTGACATCCTCGCCACGGGCCGCTCTGCCAGTGCCTATTGCCCAGATTGGCTCGTAGGCGATGACCAGTTCACTCGCCGGCGTCAGGCCTCCGAGAGCGACAGTCAACTGCCGCTCAAGAACCTCAATCGTTTTGCCGGCCTCGTTCTCCTCAAGAGATTCGCCGACACACAGTATCGGGGTCATGCCGTGGCGAAGCACAGCTCCGAGCTTCTTCGCAACCGTCTCGTCAGTATCACCGAAGTGCTTTCGGCGCTCGGAATGACCAACGATGACGTAGTCGCAGAGGCCTTCCAGCATCAGTGGCGACACAGCCCCGGTGTAGGCCCCCGAATCCTCGTAAAAGACATCCTGAGCCCCTACGATTACGTGTGAATCCTCCAGGGCCTCGTGAACGCTCTTGATGGCAGTGAAGGGAGGACATACCGCAACCTCGACGCCAACGACGGAGCCAAGGGTCTCCGTCAGCTGCGTCGCCAACTGGACCGCCTCGTCGATGGTGCGGTTCATCTTCCAGTTTCCTACGGTGAGTTTTCGTCGCATGTCTTTCCCCCTACGCCCGTGAGGCGGCACCTCTACGCGTCGTTGAGCGCCTCAACGCCGGGAAGGGTTCCCATCTCAAGCAGCTCAAGGGTGGCCCCGCCACCAGTGGACACATGAGTCACGAGGTCGGCAAGTCCCATCTCCTGGACCGCATCCACGCTTGAGCCACCGCCGATTACCGATGTCGCATCGAGAGTCGACAGGTAGTTTATGAGGCACCTGGTTCCAAGTGCGAACTGGTCGACTTCGTAGACTCCCATCGGGCCGTTCCATAGCACGGTCTTGCAGGCCTCAAGCTTGCTGTAGAAGTAGTCGATTGTGCGTGGGCCGATATCGAAGATACCTGCATCGGCCGGAACATTGGTGACCTGCACGATTCGTGCCTTGACGCCGGCCTTGAGTTCTGGCGCAACCAGGACATCAATAGGGAGCACGACGGGCACGCCGCAGCGTTCGGATTCCGCGAGAATGTCGACTGCTTCCTGCAGCATGTTCTCTTCAACGAGTGATTTTCCCACCTCAAGTCCACGGGCCTTGAGGAACGTAGCCGCGAGTCCGCCGCCCACGATGACCACATCCACGCGCTGCAGCATGTTCTTGATCATGCCGACCTTGTCGCTTACCTTCGCGCCGCCGAAAACGCAGGCGAAAGGATGCCGGGCCTCGGCAAGGAGACCGCCGAGCGCAGCGAGTTCCTTCTCCATGAGGAAGCCGGCGACGGATGGCAGGTAGTGTGTTATCCCTTCGGTGGATGCATGGGCCCTGTGGGCTGTTCCGAATGCATCGTTGACGTAGACATCTGCCAGTCCGGCGAGCTGCTGGGCGAACTCAGGGGCGTTCTTCTCTTCCTCGGAATGGAAGCGCAGGTTCTCGAGGAGCAGGACCTGACCATCTTTCAATTCTGAGACAGCCTTCTCGGCCTCGGGGCCCACGCAATCCGGTGAATAGGCGACCGGAGCATCCAGCAACTCGGCCAACCTCTTCGCAACGGGGGCGAGTCGCATATCTTCGACAACCTTGCCCTTGGGGCGTCCGAGGTGTGATGCCAGGATGACGCGCGCGCCCTTACCTGTCAAATACTGTATCGTCGGCAGGGCTGCCCGTATCCTCGTGTCATCGCTGATTTCGCCCTTCGAATCACCGAAAGGAACGTTGAAGTCGACGCGTACAAACACGCGCTTCCCTGCTACATCTATATCGCGAACGGTCTTCTTCTGCATTGTCGTCTACCTACCGTTGATTGCGTGGTCAGGACCTCGGTTGTCGGGAGACTGCCGGCATTGACGGCGCAGTGCTGGGATACTGAAGAATCACGGGGTTGATGGAACGGAACCCACTCTCCCTTCACCCTTTCCTGAACGCAGCAGAACAGGCAATGGTAGGCACGACCCCATATCGGTGTCAACCAATCGATGTTCCTTCAACTTGATTCGAATGTGCGCGTTCACTATAATTGGCACTCTAGGAACCTGAGTGCTAATCATCGGAGGTCATGGATGAACTGTTCAGTGTGTGGGAAACCGCTCCTTTTCAACCGTGTAGCGTTCAAATGCTCCTGTGGAGCGTACGTCCACGCCTATTGTCTTGACCAGCATGTTCTAGAGGCCCATCGGCCGGAGGTTGAAGAGGGGTATGTCGACTTGAACAGTGACTTCCATCCGATCACGGCCACCGAGCCTGAGGCCGAGGTTATTGAAGGCGCCGAGCTACCCGAAGAGGCCGAAGCTCTTGAGAGCGAAGAGTCTGAAGTCGCGACCGAGGTTGGGGATGAGGCTGAGGAAGCAGAGGAAGCGGAAGGTGAAGAGGAGAGCGCAGAGGACTTGTCCCCTGGCGAGTTGGTTGAGGATCAGGCCGACGAGCAAGCAGACGATAGTGCTGCTTCAGAGGACGAAGACTAGGGTAGACGCCCGGGAGGACATCACGTGCCAACATACTCGTACAAATGCGATAAGTGCAAGCACGAGTTTGATATTAGACAGAGCTTCAAGGACAAGCCTGTAGCGGCCTGTCCGCTTTGCGGCGAGGAAGCTCGAAGAGTATTCTGCCCGGTTCCGATAGTGTTCAAGGGACCAGGGTTCTACACGACTGATTCACGCGGAGTGACCGCGGCGAGCGCAGGAAAAGACGACTAGCGCCAGACGGCTACTGCAGCCATTGCCGGCGTGCTAGACTGTGAGCACGTCCCTGTAGCTCAGCAGGATAGAGCGGCTGCCTTCTAAGCAGCGGGTCGTGGGTTCGAATCCCACCAGGGATGCCATCCCTCTCAGGCCCGCCCAGGGCGCAGTCGCTACGAGTCATGGTTGCGTCATACGTACGAACTGTGGTACATTAGGCGAGTTTGACCCCACCTCCGAATCTTCCCAGAACAGGATAGAATTAAGGTATGGAGAATCCATCAGTTAAAGGTCTACTTGAAGCGGGTGCCCACTTCGGCCACCACACGAGCTACTGGCATCCCAAGATGAAGCGCTACATCTTCGCGCAGCGCAACGGCATTCACATCATCGATCTCGAGCAGACGGTGCACATGCTGCAGACTGCGTGCGAGTACGTGCGCGACGTTGCGGGCCGTGGACAGTCCGTGCTGTTCGTCGGCACCAAGCGCCAGGCGCAGCAGCCCATCGAGGAAGAAGCCAGGCGCTGCGGAATGTTCTTTGTGAATCAGCGCTGGCTCGGTGGAATGCTTACGAACTTCGGCAACATCCAGGCAAGGATTGACTACCTGGTGAGGCTTGAGGACCGCAAGGAGAAGGGTGAGCTTGACCTCCTTTCCAAGAAGGAGAGTTCCAGGCTTGAAAAGAAGATGGCCCACCTGAATGATCAGATGGGCGGCTTCAAAGAGATGACTTCCTTCCCCGGGGTTCTCTTCATTTCCGATCCTTTAAAGGACAAGATTGCGTTGTCGGAAGCCAGGAAAGTTGGCATTCCGGTTGTCGCAATCTGTGATACCAACTGCAATCCAGAGCTCATCGACTACCCGATACCGGCAAATGACGATGCCATCAAGGCCATTCGACTCGTAGCCAGCAAGATCGCTGATGCGGTCATCGAGGGCAGAGGCATGTTCGCTGCCGAGCAGGTTGACGAGGGTGAGGCGGTATCCGCGGAGGCCGAGGAGCCTATCGAGATTCTTCGCTCCTACTCATTTAATCCCGACGAAAGCTAGATTTAGGGGTTCGCACTATGGGAACTACCGTTGATGCGGTGAAAGAAGTTCGCCTGAAGACAGGCGCAGGTATGCTTGACTGCAAGAAGGCCCTCGAGCAGTGTGGCGGCGATGTGTCCGGCGCAATCGATGCCTTGAAAGAGAAGGGTCTCGCCATGGCCAGCAAGCGCGCGGAACGCGCGGTTGGCGATGGCGTCGTCGCT
>Ga0272443_10004492_pt1 | contig 15153 bp, 14 predicted proteins | sample SSMAcet12_FD_193581 | JGI IMG/M metagenome (GOLD analysis project Ga0272443, IMG submission 193581) | Marine sediment archaeal communities from Little Sippewissett salt marsh, Falmouth, MA, United States - SSM-Acet-12 | ecosystem: Environmental > Aquatic > Marine > Wetlands > Sediment ...
ACTAATTGGTTCGGAAGCAAATGAAGTGATGCATTTTGCTGAATTTGGGGTGGTACTGATGCTGTTTATTATTGGTCTGGAACTAGAGCCATCTCTCCTCTGGAAAATGCGACGATCGATATTCGGTCTGGGTGGATTGCAGGTACTTATCACGGCTGTAGTTATTACCACTGTCGCCTTAATCTTCAATTTTCAGGCCAACCGTGCAATTGCAATAGGGCTTATTCTTGCCTTATCCTCCACAGCAATTGTGTTGCAAACCATTACTGAAAAAGGTCTAACACGCAATATTGCCGGACGATCTGCCTTTTCAGTGCTCTTATTTCAGGATATGGCTGTGGTTCCGATCCTGGCATTAATTCCAATAATTGCAGCACTGGGTCAGCCGGCAGATTTATCAGAAACAACCTTAGATAATATAGGCAATGTAGCACAAATGCCAGGTTGGCTGCAACTTCTCATTATTGGAGGAGTTATATCCGCAATTATTATCATTGGCCGTTTTATTGCCCGTCATATCTTCAGGTTAATTGCGGAAACCGGCCTTCACGAGGTTTTTGTAGCCCTGGCACTTCTTCTGGTAATAGGTACGGCTTTGGCAATGGATGCCATCGGCCTCTCTCCTGCTCTTGGAACCTTTATTGCCGGAGTTGTTTTAGCTGATAATGAATACAGGCATGAGTTGGAAACGACCATCGATCCTTTTAAAGGGTTATTGCTTGGTTTGTTTTTTATATCGGTGGGAGCAAGTATTAATTTTCAGCTTTTTATTGAAAATCCCTGGCAGGTTCTTATGTTTGTGTTTATCCTGATATTAATAAAGTTTGTTATCCTTTTGTTTTTAGGGCGAATGTTCAGGTTAAAAAAGGGATTTGAGTTTCTTTTTGCTTTTCTTTTGGCACAGTCCAGTGAATTTAGTTTTGTTCTGATCTCCTTTTCAAAACAAAATAAACTGTTTGATGAACAAACATCAGCCTTACTGCTATTAATTGTGACACTTTCCATGGCGATTTCGCCTTTATTACTCATTTTTAATGACAAAGCCATTAGTCCAATACTTGCCCGATGGCATAGCAAACTGGAGTATGATGAAATTGAAGATCAGGAAAACCCTGTAATTCTCGCCGGTTTTGGACGATTTGGATTGGTTATTGGACGAATCTTACTGGCTAACAATTTTAAAGTAACCATATTGGATAATAATCCAACCAATGTTGAAGTATTAAGGAAATACGGATTTAAGCTCTATTTTGGTGATGTTTCCCGTCCACAAATGTTAGAGAAAGCCGGAATTAAAAATGCACGATTACTAATTTTAAGTATGGCAGACGGTGAAGAAGCCTTGAAAATAGCAAAGTATGTCCGTGAAAAATATCCGGATATTAAAATCCTGGCCAGAGCCAAAGACCTTTTTCATGTTTTTGAATATTTTAACCTCAATGTCAAATCTGTACAACGTGAAATGTTTAATTCTGCTTCAGAGCTTGGACTAAAGGCACTTACAAAATTGGGATATACAAGATACGAAGCATATCGGGCGGCAAGAACTTTTAAACATCATGAGGAACAGGTTATTCAGGAACTTTATCAACACTGGCTGGAAGATCAGAATCGGTTTATCCAGGAAACAAGACGTTTTTCGGAGCAACTTTCTGAAACTTTGCAGGCCGAAAAAAACTATTCCATTCATGATTCGGATTGTGCCTGGGATATAAACTCCTTAAAGGATGAAGCTATAACCAAACAGGATAAAAATGAAACAAAGCAATAAACTTAATTAGACTATTTCTAAATACAAAAAAATCAATAAAAACTGAATTTTGACATTCACAGATTAAACAAATTGTCTAAATTTGCAATCTCTAAATAGCAAAACAAAAAGACTACGGAATCAGATATCAGACATAAGGGATTTGTTAAGGAGATTACGGATAGTTCGATGATTGTTAACATTGTAAGCCAATCTGCTTGTGCCACCTGCCATGCCAAAGGTGCCTGCACCGTAGCTGATTATCAGGATAAAGAAATTGAAATCACTAATTTCTCTGATCACTATAAACCCGGACAAGAGGTTACGGTAGTATTCAAACTATCAAAAGGTTTTCAGGCATTGATTTTGGGGTATGTATTACCTTTCTTTCTTGTCCTCAGTACTCTTGTTATTACTCTGGCGGTCACCAATGACGAATTAAAAGCCGGAATCCTGTCATTAGTCATACTTATTCCATACTATATAACATTATATTTTTTTCGTCATGTTTTAAAAAAAGTTTTGAAATTCGAAGTTGAAGAAATCCGTTAATTTATGAGCATCACAGTTATATATACCATTGTTACATTGAGTGTTATTGGTAGCTCAGCGGCCGTAATTCTTTTTATTGTAGCACAGAAATTTAAGGTTCACGAGGATCCCAGAATTGATGAGGTAGATCAGGCCTTACCCGGAGCAAATTGTGGTGGTTGCGGATACGCAGGATGTCGTGCTTTTGCAGAAGCCTGTGTGAAAGCCAGTGATTTAACAGACCTGAACTGCCCCGTTGGAGGAAATGACACCATGAATGCTGTGGCATCAATTTTGGGATTGGAAGCCATTAAAAAGGATCCCCGGGTTGCCTATATCAGATGTAACGGAACATGCGATAACCGACCAAAAACAAGCAATTTCGATGGTGCCACAACATGTGCTATTGTATCTTCGATTTACAGCGGTGAATCAGATTGTGAATACGGGTGTCTGGGATATGGCGATTGTGTGGATGCTTGCGATTTTGATGCCATTGATTTACGGAAAGAAATGGGAGTACCTCTTATACTTGATGACAAGTGTGTTGCATGTGGTGCTTGTGTAGATGCCTGCCCAAAAAATTTGATTGAACTTCGTAAGAAGTTTCCAAAAAACCGGAAGGTGGTTGTTTCATGCCGAAATGAAGCAAAAGGAGGATTGGCACGCAAAGCATGCAAAGTGGCATGCATAGGTTGTAGCAAATGTATGAAAGAGTGTCCATTTGATGCAATTACAGTTGAAAACAATCTCGCATTCATCGATTCAGATAAATGTAAACTCTGTCGAAAGTGTGTCTCAGTTTGTCCGACCAATGCCATTATTGAAGAGAACTTTCCACCCAGAAAAGTTAAACCTGTAGTAGAAAAAGAAAGTAATACAGCAAAATAAATCAGGATGTTAAAAACGTTTAAACAAGGCGGAGTACATCCTCCCGAAAATAAATTATCTGCAGATAAAAAAATTGAGGTTCTGCCACTTACCAAAACGGTATTTATCCCGGTTGCTCAACATATTGGAGCGCCTTCAACACCGGTGGTTAAACGTGGTGATGACGTAAAAGTTGGACAGGTAATCGCAAAGAGCAGCAGTTTTGTTTCAACAAATATTCATTCTTCAGTTTCCGGAAAAGTGAAAAAAGTTGATCACGCTGCCGATAGCTCCGGTTACCCCAAACAAGGCATTTTTATTGATGTTGCAGGTGACGAATGGTTAGAGGAAATAGACCGTTCAGAAGAACTGGTAAAAGAACTATCAGTTGAAGGACCGGAGATCATAAAAAAAATCCAGGATGCAGGAATTGTTGGACTGGGTGGTGCCACCTTCCCAACACATGTTAAACTGGTACCTCCAAAAGGTATGAAGGCTGATGTACTTTTAATTAATGGTGTAGAGTGCGAGCCTTACCTAACTTCCGATCATCGTTTAATGCTTGAAAAACCTGAAGAAATTTTAATTGGTATTCAGCTTTTGATGAAAGCAATGAATGTTGGAAAAGCTGTAATAGGAATTGAAAATAATAAATCTGATGCCATAAAATTGCTTTCAGAGAAAACAAAAGAATATCAAGGTATTGAGATTGTTGCATTAAAAGTTCAATATCCTCAGGGTGGCGAAAAACAGCTGATAAATGCCGTCACAGGTAAAGAAGTACCTTCCGGAGGATTACCCATTGCTGTGGGGGCAGTTGTAAGTAATGTAGGTACAGCTTTCGCTGTTTACGAAGCTATACAAAAAAATAAACCACTTTTCGAACGGGTAGTTACTATTACGGGGAAAGCGTTGGAAAAACCATCAAATTTTCTGGTACGTATTGGAACTGCCACATCAGAGTTGGTGGAAGCAGCTGGTGGCCTTCCTGAAAATACAGGGAAAATCATCAGTGGTGGCCCAATGATGGGGCGCGCCATTGCATCGCTTGAAGTTCCTGTTACAAAAGGAACCTCAGGGATTTTACTAATGGATGAAACAGAAACCAAACGAAAAGAAACCATTGCATGTATTCGTTGTTCACGATGTGCTTCGGTTTGCCCAATGGGATTGGAACCATATCTGCTAATGACCCTGGGTGAAAAACAAATTTTTGACCGTGCTGAAAATGAACGTATCATGGACTGTATCGAATGTGGTTCGTGCAGTTATACCTGTCCGTCAAATCGCCCTTTGCTGGATTATATCCGGTATGGAAAAGGGAAAGTTAGTGCAATGATTCGTTCACGAAAGAAATAAATTAAGAAATAGTGCGTCATGCTATCTTTCAGCCAAAGGATTGACCATCTTAATTAACAGATTCCGAAACAACTTCGGAATGACGAAAAAGAAGATTTAAACAGATAATACATAATGAGCCAAATATTAACAGTTTCACCATCGCCGCACATACATTCAAGCGACTCAACCCAGAAAATTATGCTTCGGGTTGTTTATGCTTTGATTCCTGCCATGGTATGGGGAATATACATGTTCGGTTTTACCGCTGTTCGTGTAGGATTAATTTCAATTCTTTCATGTCTGGCGGTTGAGTACCTCATTCAAAAATATCTGATGAAAGTTAAGCCAACAATAACAGATGGTTCTGCTTTAATTACGGGTATACTTTTAGCATTTAACGTCCCAGCAAATTTGCCCTGGTGGATAATTATAATTGGTGCCATAGCATCTATGGGAATAGGCAAAATGTCGTTTGGAGGTTTAGGTGCCAACATCTTTAATCCTGCAATGGTTGGACGCGTGTTTCTGCTAATTTCATTTCCGGTGCAAATGACTTCATGGCCCAGCACCAGGGCTATGGTTGTTGACGGTGTTACAGCAGCAACCCCGTTAGCAATCATAAAAGATGGAATTAAAAACAGTACGCCGGTTGCTCAACTTGAAGGTCTGCCTGATCTAAGCGATATGATAATTGGTTTTAATCATGGTTCATTGGGGGAAATTTCTTCATTTTTACTGATTTTAGGTGGATTGTTCATGCTTTGGAAAAAAGTAATTACCTGGCATATTCCGGTTTCAATATTTCTTACCGTTGGAATTATTTCAGGTATTTTTTGGGCATTTAATCCGGAAATTTATGTAAATCCCGCGTATCATATTTTTACAGGAGGCTTGGTACTGGGGGCTGTTTTTATGGCAACTGATATGGTCACATCACCAATGACGGGTAAAGCACAAATTATTTATGGTATAGGAATTGGATTAATTACTATTGCGATTAGAATGTTTGGTGCTTATCCGGAAGGTATTTCTTTCGCTATTTTGATCATGAATGCATTTGTACCTCTGTTGAATATGTATATTAAACCTAAAAGATTTGGAGGACAATAACATGGCGAAACGAGAATCCAGCTTTATAAATATGGTTGTTACGTTGTTCCTTGTAACGGGAATTGCAGCCGCAGCTCTTGGTTTTGTATATGATCTTACAAAAGGACCAATTGAAATTGCAAAAATGAAAGCTCAGAATGAAGCCATAAAAAATGTACTCCCTGAGTTTGACGAATTAGGTGATTCGTATAAAAAAATGACAGAATCAATTGATGACAGCCTTGAATTTTTCCCTGCCTATAAAAATGGACAATTAATTGGAACTGCCATTAAAACTTATACTAAAAATGGATTTAGTGGATTTATTTCAATTATCGCAGGAATTGATGTGGATGGTAATTTCTCAGGCTATTCGGTACTGGAACATGAAGAAACGCCGGGATTAGGATCAAAAATGGACGTTTGGTTTAGTAATCCGGAAAAGCCAAATCAATACGTAATTGGGAAAAATCCGGAAAATACCAGTTTCACTGTTTCAAAAGACGGAGGTGATATTGATGCAATTACTGCGTCTACAATAACTTCCCGAGCATTTTTGGAAGCACTTACTTTAGCGTATGAGACTTATCAAAACGAAAATTAATTTTAACGCAAAGACACAAAGATACAGAGAAGGTGTTCCGCGCCTTTGTGTCTGAGCGACGTAAACAGCTGTAAAATGAATCAGATAAAAAATTTCTCAAAAGGATTTATAAAAGAAAACCCGGTATTTGTTTTACTCCTGGGTATGTGTCCAACACTGGGTGTTACCTCATCGGCAATTAACGGATTGGGAATGGGATTGGCTACTACATTTGTTTTGCTCATGTCGAACATAGTAGTTTCACTGGTAAAAAGTGCCATTCCTGATAAAGTTCGTATTCCTGCATTTATCGTTATTATAGCAACTTTTGTGACAATTGTTCAACTTACTATGCAGGCATACTTGCCTTCACTCTATAAGAGCTTAGGTTTATTTATTCCTCTAATCGTTGTTAACTGTCTGGTGCTTGGCCGTGCAGAAGCTTTTGCTTCAAAAAATAACCTGGTTTCTTCAGTAGTTGACGGGCTCGGAATGGGACTTGGATTTACATTTGCACTTGTCCTTCTGGGAGGCATCAGAGAAATACTTGGAAGCGGGAAAATTTTCAACATTACCATTTATCCCGAAAACTATGTGACATTACTATTTGTGCTTTCACCCGGAGCATTTATAGTGTTGGGATACTTAATTGCAGTAATTAACCGGATAAAAAAAGATTAGGAGAATAAAGCATGAATTATCTTGTTATTGTAATAGGCGCAATATTAGTTAACAACATTGTTTTAATGCAATTCCTGGGAATTTGCCCGTTTTTGGGAGTTTCCAAGAAAGTTTCCACAGGTATAGGAATGACTGGTGCTGTGGCTTTTGTAATGATTCTCGCTACAATAGTTACTTATCTGATCCAGAACCATATTCTGGATAAATTGGGGCTGGCATTTTTACAAACTATTGCATTTATCCTGGTGATTGCATCATTGGTTCAAATGGTTGAAATTATTTTGAAAAAAGTCAGTCCTGCTTTGTATCAGGCGTTAGGAATATTCTTACCTCTTATAACAACAAATTGTGCCATTCTGGGTGTAGCAATTTTAACAATCCAAAAAGAATTTAACCTTTTGGAAGGTGTAGTATTTGCTGTCTCACACGCAATTGGTTTTGGACTAGCATTAATATTGTTTGCAGGTATCCGCGAACACCTTGATTTACAGGATGTACCAAAAGGTTTGAAAGGAACACCTATAGCCCTGATTGCTGCAGGAATCCTCGCTATGGCATTTATGGGATTCTCTGGTTTAGTATAGAATCATTGGCATATAGCCGGAATATCTGCTCTTTATCAATTTTTTTTAATCTAATATCTGCTTTTGGTTTAAAAATTGTGGCAATTGTTATATTTATAGCAAAATATTAATCATGAAAACCTTTATTTATACGTTATTAATTCTTACATCAACAGTCTCATTTTCATATTCCCAAAATTACCAGATTGGTCAGGCTCTCGATCTATTCAGACAAAGTAAAATACAGTCGGGTGACTGGTCAAAAATGCTAACGGAAAGCGACATTGAAGGCTCACCATATTTAGACGACGAATTCGTTACTGGGACGATGTATACTACATCCAAGGTTCAGTACAACGATATACCTTTACGGTATAACATTTATAACGATAACCTGGAGTTTAAAACTCCTGATGATAAGGTTCTGGCAATGTCTGCACCGGAAATAATTGAAAAAGTGGAATTGGGTGAAGACATATTAGCCTATATTCCCTATTCCAACGTAAAAAAAATACGACGCGGGTTTTTTATGCTACTTATAGAAGGTAAAGCATCTTTGTATTCAAAACCTGTGGTTGTTTATACAGATCCTGTTGAACCGGCAGCATATAGCGAAGCACAACCCGCCAAATTTACCAGGAAACCAGATGCGTACTACATTCGCATTGGAATGGAACAGGCCAAACTGGTATCCAATAAAAAGGAATTACTTGCAGCATTTCCTGATCATTCCAAAGAAATAGCAACTTTTGTTAAAAAGAATAAAGTAAAAACAACCAAACCGGAAAGATTAAGAAAACTGGTCCAATATTATAACTCGCTGTAAAAGATTACTTTTGCTTGTCAAAAATAATCAAAATGCAAATTTCATTTATTCTTGTTGAACCTGCAACACCTGAAAATGTGGGTGCAGCTGCGCGTGCTTTAAAAACAATGGGATTTTTCCGTTTGTTACTGGTCAATCCCTGCAACCATCTGAGCAATGAGGCCCGTTGGTTGGCTCATGCCTCAAATGAAATCCTGGAAAAGGCAGAAATTCTAAGTGACCTTGAAGAAGCAATCAAAGGTTTTGATTTTATAGTTGGTACTACAGCCAAAAAACGATCAGTAAAGAATGATTACTTATCCCTTTCAGAGCTACCATTAATATTAGAAGAAAAAGGAAATACTATAAATAAAATTGCAATAGTGTTTGGACGTGAAGAATCGGGTTTAAAAAACGAAGAATTAAAACTTTGCGATTTGGTTACAACCGTTCCTTTAAAAACTCCCTATCCATCACTTAATTTGGCTCAGGCGGTTATGCTCTATGCCTACGAGCTTTCGAAACTCAACTACAAAACATCAACTTCTAAAGAAAAAAACAAAGAAAGTTTTACGGCCCTTAAAGAAAAAGTAAATATAGTTTTAAAGGAAACAGGTTTTAAAACGGATACGAATATCTACCCCCGTTTTCTTGAAAGAATTAATTTGCTTAATCAGGACGATATTCACCTACTCCATTCATTCTGCAATAAATACCTGGAAAACCAAAAATAATTTTCCATCGTATGCAACATTGAAATATTGTTTTCGTCATTGAATCAGAGTTGAAAAAAATTGAACACACTGTATAAAAATATTCATCAGGAGATTATCGACCAGTGCAAGGAAGGTAGCTCAAAAGCACAGTTCCAACTGTACAAGTTATATTACAAGTCGATGTATAGTGTGAGCCTGCGAATAGTCAATGATGATATGGAAGCAGAAGATGTAATGCAGGAAGCTTTTTTAAGCGCCTTCAAAAAAATAGAAACTTATAAAGGTGAAGTAAGCTTCGGAGCATGGTTAAAAAGAATTGTTGTAAATCGTTCATTGGATTATTTAAAAAAACGGAAAGTTAAGTTTGAGGAAATAAACGAAAGAACTACTGAAATTAAAGATTATCAGATGGAAACCAAAGAGGTGGATATTCAGATGTTGAAAAAGGCCATTCAGAAATTACCTGACGGTTACCGCATAGTCTTAAGTTTATATCTGATTGAAGGTTATGATCATGAAGAAATCAGCCAGATTTTAGGAATTTCTAACTCTTCATCGAGAACACAACTTCTTCGGGCTAAAAACAAATTAAAAGCCCTGTTGAAAGACAAAGAAGTTTTTTCATATAACTAGATACTTTTTGTCGGAAGAAACAAGTGTAGTAAACAGAAAAATTAGAAAAATGAAAGCAAAAGATAACATAGAAGAAATTATTTTGAAAAACCTTGAGCAGCTTAATGACAGCGAGCCGCAGGAAGGACATTTTGAAAGATTCGAGGCAAAATTAAATGCACAAAACAAAAAGAAGAAAATAACATTTAGTGTTGTGTGGAAAGTTGCAGCTGCGGTAATATTTGTTTTGCTGGCAACCAATCAGGCATACATATATTTATCACCTGATCACCAGGGTTCCATATTTGGTACTACAAAAAACAATGATATTACACTGGCCTCGGTTTCTGAAGAGTATAAAGAAGTTGAATTTTATTATACAAATGCCATAAATGTTGGATTAGATAAATGGAGTTCTTTGGCCGATGACGGATTTATTTCGGAAGAAGAGCAACTAATGATGGATGAAGAGTTGAATGAATTCGAAGACAGGTTTAAAACACTTCAACAAGACCTTAAGGCAAATCCAAATGACGAAAGAGTGGTTAATGCCATGCTGGAATATTATCAGGTTAAACTGAGTGTAATAAATATGATCGTAAATAAATTGGAAGAAGTAAAACAAACAAATAAAAACCATGATGTCGAAATTTAAAATCATTACTGCGCTGTTTTTAATCAGCTTAATTTCTGCAGGAATAACTGCAGTAGCAGAAGAAAAATCAAAAGAAGTCCATGAATCCTGGGCTTTAAATAGTGTGCAAACAATGGATATCACTAATAAATTTGGTGAGGTAAAAGTAACACAGGAAAGAACAGATAGCATTACAATTGATGTAATTATTACCGTAGAAGCACGCGATGAGAATAAAGCAGATGATCTTCTTGAGCAACTTAATGTTGAATTTAGAAAATCGGGGAGCACGGTTTATGCCGTTACTAAAATTGATAATAATTTTAAAAGTCAGCGAAAATTTAGTATCGACTATCTGGTGAATATCCCTCCTGACAAAAACCTGAATGTCTCCAATAAATACGGCAATACAATAGTGAATGAACTCACAGGAAACGGAGATTTTAATATTCAGTATGGAAATTTTACTGCAAACTCATTAAAAGGTGAAAGCACAAAAATTGATCTGGGTTATGGTAATGCAAATATTTTTGAAGCAGATGATGTAACTGCACAGGTTAAATATTCTCCCATCTCTTTTGGTGAAATAAATGACCTTAAACTCGAATCAAAATATTCTGACATTGAAGTTGAAGAAGGTAATTCGATGCAAATTGAATCGAAATATGACAAACTAAAATTTGAAGAAGTTGAATCCGTTAATGTTACATCAAAATACAGTCATATTAAAATTGAAGAGCTGGCAAAAAGTTTAAAAGTTGATGCCGGTTATGGAAGTATTAAAGTTGACGAAGTTAGTTCTGACTTTGAATCTATCTCAATAACAAACAGTTACGGAAAAATAGCATTAGGATTGGAAGATAACTACACTGTTGATGCCAGCTGCGAATACTGTGGAATTTCCTATCCTGAAGATGATTTCTCGGGTGACCGCATTAAAGAAAGAAATACAAGAATGATTAACGGAAAGGTTGGTTCTGGAGGCGGAAAAGTTTATGTGCGTAGCCGTTATGGAGAAATAGACCTGGAAAACTAATTGAACGGCAGATTATATTTAATAAACCGGAAACTAAAATGCTTTCGGTTTTTTTATTTTCGATACATTTGTTACGATTAGTGAATGAAAGCAAAATAAATATTATTTCATTTGATGTGCCCTATCCTGCCGATTACGGGGGTGTAATCGATATATTTTATAAATTAAAAGCACTTAATGAAGCCGGCATTGGGATTATTTTACATTGTTTTCATTATGGTCGTCAGGTTGCACCAGAACTGGAAAAATATTGCCAGCAGGTAATTTATTACAAACGGAACAAAGGAATTAAATATATTCTTTCCTCATTGCCATACGTAGTAATTACCCGTAAAAACAGCCACTTGCTTAACAATCTTAAAAACAATAGTTATCCAATTCTTTTTGAAGGGATTCACACCTCATATTTTATCAATCATCCTGATCTTCGGGATAGGATTAAAATTCTAAGGATGCACAATATAGAACACCGGTATTACGAGGAACTGGCTAAAGCTTCCACAAATCCTGTAAAAAAAGGGTTTTATAAAATAGAGAGTAAAAAACTGCTCAAATTCGAATCTGTTATTTCTCATACTTCCTGTATCGCTGCAATTTCAGAAAACGACCACAAATACTATAATGAGAAACATAAAAACGTAAGAAAAATTGGAGCTTTTCATCCATTAAATAATGTTGTTTCAAAAGAAGGAAAAGGCGATTATTTTCTATATCATGGAAACCTCACCGTTGAAGAAAACGAAAAAGCTGTAACCTTTTTAATTGATCACGTATTTAGTAAAATCTCAATCAGATTTGTTATAGCCGGAAAAAGTTCATCAAATCGAATTCAACAAAGAATTAAATCATACAAAAACATAGAGCTGATTGAGAATCCGGATGACCGGTTAATGATAAAACTGATTGAAGATGCACAGTGTAATGTTCTTCCTACCTTTCAGGCAACAGGAATGAAACTGAAATTGTTAATTTCTTTGTTTAACGGGCGACATGTAATTGCAAACCGGCAAATGGTTGAAAATACAGATTTGGAACCGATTTGTATTCTTGCAAATAGCAGCGATGAATTTATCCAAAATATCAAGAGCATTAAAAATACTGCTTTCAGCAACCAGGATATTAAAAAAAGAAAGAATGTTTTGCAAAAATTTTCAAATAAGTACAACGCTAAAAAGCTAATAGAAACGTTTCAAACGTTATGAGATCTTTGTTCATTACAATTACATTGTTGTTTCTTTTTACAAATATTGGAGTTAGTCAGAAATTTCAGTTAAAACTAACACTTGAATCTGCAAAAAACAAAGAAGTATACCTGGCGCACTATTATATCAGTAATATTTATGTTGATGACACCCTGAAATTAGATGATAACGGTTTTGGGATTTTTAAAAAAGACACTTTACTTCCGCAAGGTTTATACAAAATATATCTGAACGAAAAGAATCATTTTGATTTTATTATTGGAGCGGATCAGGATTTTGAGCTCTCAAACAAAACTTTTACAGCAAATACATTATCTGCTCAAGGAGCAATTGAAACTGAAGAGTTTATCAAATACATGGACTTTTTTAACAACTTAAAAAAAGAACGAAATATTTTACAAAACCAATTAAAGACGGCACCCGAAGCAGAGAAAAAAAAGATACAAAACAAACTTTCCAACCTTACACCCAGATTAATTGACTATTGGAAACAAATCTCCGAAAAATATCCCAATACTTTTTTGGCCGGTTTTTTAATGTCCAATTATGTTCCGACACTTAATGAATCGGAATTACCTCCTGAGATTCAACAAAATGATTCCCTCCTCTTATTGGAAAAATTTAAATATCAGCAGGAACATTTCTGGGATCACTTTGATTATACCGATGAACGTTTTTTATATACTCCACTGTTAAAACCCAAATTGGAAACCTGGTTTACCAAAATCCTTTACCAGAACTACGACTCTATAAAACCACATATATTCAACTTTATTGAGGATGTTCGGTCAAACAAGAGAATATTTCAATTTGCAACTTCCTGGTTTTTAAACAGCAGTATCAACAGTAATGTAATGGGACTGGATGCACTATTTGTTGACATTGCTCAAACCTATTATCTAAGTGGTGTTGCATTCTGGGCCAATGAAGAATCACTAAAAAAAATAAATGAAAACGTTTTGTTTCTGGAAAATAATTTGATTGGCAAAATTGCACCCGATCTGACTTTGGAAAGCGTTGACGGGGAATTTTTTAATCTCCATCAGATCAAGGAAAAAAGAACATGTATACTTATTTATGAACCCAATTGTTCACATTGTCGGGAATTTGTTCCACAACTTTATAATGAGATATATCAAAAATACAAAAATAAAGGACTCGAAATTTTTGCCATATATTCTATGGATGACAAGGAAGAATGGACTGAATTTATACTTAAGCATGAACTCTGGGATTGGATAAATGTTTGGGACAAAGACCATATTTCACAGTTCAAAATATTGTATGATGGCAGAAAAACACCGGCATTATTCGTTTTGGACGAGAGTAAAAAAATAATTGCAAAGAAATTATCAGTCAAACAGTTAGATCAACTATTACAACAGGATTTAAACTAATACCCGTTGCTCACTTTTTTACATGTTTGCATAAATATGTGCTCCATACAGAACAAACTCCAAGCTAAGTCTCGTTATCTGTGCTGTTTTTTTATTTTATAGAAATTCACATCCAACTCATTGTAATACTATAAAGAAACTAATGCTTTCTTTCTAAACCATCATTGTCATCTTTTTGACACTGACTAAAGACATAAGCTTATTTAATTTTTAATGACTCTGTCAGTACATTAATTTAAAGAAGGAAAGTAGTCTACCAGGGAACAAAAGAAACTTTCTTAGCGACAAAACCTTTATTAGTTTTTAAACGGATAAAATAAACACCCGGGGCGTTCCCTAACAGATTAATTTCCAATTTATTGGTACTTATTTTCGATACACTGGCATCAACTTTTTGTCCTATTAAATTTAATATTGAAATATGCTCCAATGATATTTCCTGCGCAGTAACCAGTGTAAGTTTATCTTTTGAAGGATTTGGGTAAACAGTTATCTCCGGAAACTTCTCTATGGGTATTTCGTTTATGGTATCCTCAATATTACAAGCTACTAATTCGAATACATTAACCATTGAGTTCAGCCCTTGCTTTTCATCTTTAAAGTTATACCAGACACCGTTTTGTTTATAACTAAAACTATTCTTTGCATCTGCTGTACGAAGTGACTGATAGACGATAAAAGAATCCTGAGCCTGAATGTTACTTAATTCAAATCCTACAAAAAAGGTATCACCGGGTTCCACTATTTCATCAAATCCGATAAAATTCATTGCATCATCAACTAATTCCCGAATCAAAACATCTTTGGAGTAGATCTGCATTTCAGGTTTCACCACACCATCATATACTTTAATTTTAATGGTGCTATTTGTGGAAGAAGAGCTTTTATGAATTTTACCGATACCAAGAGAAACACCGGCTAATTGTTCATTTCCCATTATTGAGAATTGTTCAACAATCTCAGTTATTCCTATGTTGTTTGATCCCCCCCAGTAACCGGCAAATGCGCCTGACGGGTTTATTTCAACCATCTCATAATTATCAAAATCATTTAAATTTGTAAATGCACCACACAAATCTTCATCTTCGTAAAACTGCTTTCCTGCCAAACTAGAAATGTTACTATTAACAGGGTCAAGCCAGTGCTTCAGCTGTTTGGAAGGTTCCGATTTATAATCCCATGATAAAGAGAAACGCTGGAAATAATCCAAAATTGGATTACTACATGTTGCTACGCCACCGGTAAGTGTACCGATAATATTCATATCCATGTTAAACAGAGGTCCTCCTGATGATCCAACTTCAGTAACACCCTCTTCCCAACGTTGAATCTTAAGAAATCCG
>Ga0272443_10004493_pt1 | contig 15152 bp, 11 predicted proteins | sample SSMAcet12_FD_193581 | JGI IMG/M metagenome (GOLD analysis project Ga0272443, IMG submission 193581) | Marine sediment archaeal communities from Little Sippewissett salt marsh, Falmouth, MA, United States - SSM-Acet-12 | ecosystem: Environmental > Aquatic > Marine > Wetlands > Sediment ...
ACGACGCGCAGTTCTGGTCGCTGGATCATTCCCAAGGGCTATGTTGAAAAAGGGATGACGCCCCACGAGTCGGCAGCCAAGGAGGCCTGGGAAGAGGCGGGGATCGTCGGCAAGGTCGAGCCCGAGTCGATCGGGACCTATTCCTACCGACGCCCGTCAGGCATGTTTGCGGTGAAGGTCTATCCACTCGAAGTTGAATCGTTACTCGATCGCTGGGAGGAGATGCATGTTCGCGAACGCCGCGTAGTCACTCCTGTCGAAGCCATCGACATGGTTTGCAACAAGGAGCTCGCGCAGATCCTTTCTTCCTTTTTCCACCTTTCGCTTTAGCCCCCGGCGCTCTACTGTCTTCTCTATTTGTTATGTTTCGTGACATTATGTAGTAATCAGGGGCTCTTATCAGCAAATTAATGCGCCCTAATGACGAGACAACAGTAACAGATGCAGTTAAAAAAATTTCAGCCCTATATCATTGCGGTGCTTATCATAGCTGCCGGTCTTCTGATTGGCAGGCTGCTCAGTACCCATAAGGATACCCAGGAAGAGGCGGTTGCGAAAAAGGAATCAAGGCCGGTCAAGGTGCGGGTGATCGAAAATGGAACCGTGTTCCGGAAGGTTGCCCTGAGCGGCAAGCTCGAAGCGGTTCGCAAGATCGAATTGTACGCAGAGGTTTCAGGGGTTTTTGTCGAGACCTCGCATCCGTTCAGGGCGGGCAACGCCTTTAAAAAGGGTCAGGTGCTCGTCAGGATCGATGACGAGGTGTATCGCAGCACGGTGCTGGCCGAGCGTAGCGGTTTGCTGAACGCACTGACGCTGCTGCTTCCCGACCTGACCATCGACTTTCCCGACCATGTCGCGCCGTGGCAAGCTTATGTGCGCAACTTCCGTATCGACGCTCCGCTGAAGCCGCTGCCGAAACCCGCGACCGACCGCATCCGCAACTATCTCGCCGCCCGCAACATCTACACCCGCTACTACTCGGTGCGGAGCATGGAGGAGACGCTCGGCAAATACCGCATCACGGCGCCTTTCGACGGCGTGGTGACGGTCTCGGATCTCAATCCCGGAATGCTCGTGCGGACGGGGCAGAAGATCGGCGAATTCTCGGCGGGCGGGCGCTACGAACTCGAAGCCTCCATCGGCGTCAAGGACGCGCCGTTCGTCAAAAAAGGGGAGCAGATCGAGCTGCACTCCGACGACTTCACTGGCACGGTGCGGGGCGTGGTGTCGCGGGTCAACACGGCCATCGACGAGAGCACGCAGACGGTCAAGGTCTATATCGCCGCTGAAGACCCGCGGCTGAAGGATGGCATGTATCTTTCGGGCGACCTCGAAGTTCCGGTCGATCAGGCGGTCACGGTTTCGCGCAACCTGCTCGGCGCTGACAAAAAGCTCTACGCTCTGCGCGATTCCGTCATCGTCGGAGTTCCCGTCGAAACCGTGGCGCTCGACGGGCGCACGGCGGTGCTCCGGGGCTTGAAGGACGGTACGAAGATCATCGCTGAGCCGGTGGAGGGGATGTTCGCGGGCATGGTCGTCGATCCATCGCAGGTTGTCGTGACGGATGAGAAAAATCAGGAATCGGGAAAGTAAGGGCGCTGCTGTGAAAGGAATTATCAGATATTTCGTCAGGTATCCGGTTCTGGGCAACGCGATTTTCCTCGCGATTTTTCTGTTCGGCTTTCTGGCCTTCAAGGGGATGAAGACCACCTTCTTCCCCGATGTGCCCTCCGATACCATTTTCATCGCCGCCGTTTATCCCGGCGCGTCACCGGAGGAGATCGAGGAGGGGGTGACGCTCAAGATCGAGGACGAACTGAAAGGAGTCACCGGCATCGACCGCGTGACCTCGACCTCCAGCGAAAACTCGGCGCTCATCACCGTCGAACTGCTGCCGGGCTACGACGCCAACGACCTGTTGCAGGAGGTGACCAACGCGGTCGATCAGATCAGTTCGTTTCCCGTGGGTCTTGAAAAGCTGAGGATTTACAAGCAGGAGATGACCGACTTCGTGGTGGCCTACTCCATCTACGGCGATGTCGATCTCGGCGTGCTGAAGACCTACGCGCGGCGAATCGAGCGCGATCTGCGCAACCAGCTCGGCGTCTCCAAAATCACCCTGAGCGGTTTTCCGGAAGAAGAGATCGAGGTGAGCCTGCGCGAGGACGCCATGCGCTCCTACGGCTTGACCTTTTCCGAGGTGGCTGCGGCGGTCAGCAACGCGAACCTGAAGGTGACCGGCGGCACCATCCGGGGCGCGGACGAGGAGTTCCTGATCCGCGCCGACAACAAGGGGTACTACGCCGCCGACCTCGAAAATCTTGTCGTGCGCACCAACCAGAGCGGCGGTATCGTGCGGCTGCGCGACGTGGCCGAAGTGAAGGATCGCTGGTCGGAGGATCCCAACCGCACCTACTTCAACGGGAAGCCCTCGGTGACCATCGATATTTCCAAGACCGCCGACGAGGACATGTTCACCATCGCTGAAACGGTTGCCGGGTTCATGCAGTCGTTCGATGAAAAGCATGACGACATCTCGATCAGCAAGCTGCGCGACGGTTCGGCCATCGTGCGAGAGCGCGCGGAGATCCTCACCGGTAACGGCGTGATCGGTATTGCGCTCGTCGTATTGTTCCTCTCCTTTTCGCTCAATCCGCGCATGGCGTTTTGGGTCGCGCTTTCGATTCCGCTTTCGTTTACCGGCATGTTCCTGCTTGGCACCTGGTATGGCTTGACGATCAACGTCGTCTCGCTGCTCGCGATGATCCTCGTCGTCGGTATCCTCGTCGATGACGGCATCGTGATCGCCGAGAGCATCTACCAGCAGCACGAAAAGGGGGCGAAGCCGATCGACGCGGCAATCACTGGCACGATGGCCGTTCTGCCGTCGGTCTTCGCGGCGGTCATGACCACCATCGTCTTTTTCATGATTTTCCTGTCGCTCGATGGCGCGTTCGGGCAGCGCTTCAAGGATATCGGTTTCGTGGTGATCGCGACGCTGCTCATCTCGCTCGTCGAGGGCATTTTCATTCTGCCCGCTCACATCGCCCATTCGCGCGCCATCCGGGAGGAGCCGGGGAAGAAGACGTGGCTGCTGAAAAAATCCGAAGCATTCATCCACTTTCAGCGCGACCGCCTTTACGCTCCGGTTCTCCGGTTCTGTATCGACAATCCCGTGATTACGGTGGTGGTGCCCATCGCCCTGATGTTCGTCACCGTTGGCGCGTTGCAGGGGGGCATCGTCAAGATGACCTTCTTCCCGATCATCGAGCGCGACAACGTGCAGGTGACGCTCGAAATGCCCGCGGGCACTCGCGAGACAGTGACCGACGGGATTCTGGCCGACATGGAGGCGAAGGTGTGGCAGGTCAACGAGCACTACCGTGAAGAGCACGGCGGTGAGGGCGAGCTGATCGAGGCGATCGGGCGCAGCATCGGACCGAGCGCCTATGAGGGCGGACTGCGCGTGGCGCTTGTCGAGAGCCAGCGCCGTGAATGGTCGAGCATGAAGGTTGCCAACGTCATCCGGGAGAAGATCGGTGAGGTTCCCGCCGCAGAAAAGTTGCAGGTCGGCGGCTTGGGGCTGTGGGGAATGCCGGTCTCCATCGCGCTGAAAAGCGATAATCTGGAGCAGCTTCGGGGAGCGAAGGCGTACCTCGAAGAGGAGCTGAAAAAGATGCCTGAGCTGAAGGATGTGAGCGATAACGATCCGCCCGGCCTGCGTGAGGTGCGTATCCAGCTCAACAAAAAAGCGCAGGCGCTCGGTCTCACCGTGTCGGACGTCATGAACCAGGTGCGCAGCGGCTTTTTCGGCTACGAAGCGCAGCGGATTCTGCGGGGCATCGACGAGGTGAAAATCTGGGTTCGTTACGACGAGGTTGACCGCTCTTCGATCCGCGATATGGAACAGATGCGCATCCGCCTTGCCGACGGCCGGGCCATTCCGCTCACCGAGCTGGCCGATATTTCGATCCGGCGCGGCGTTTCATCCGTCAACCACATCGACGCGCAGCGAGTGGTGAAGGTCGAGGCGGACATCGCCAACTCGAAGGAGTCGGTGCCCGATCTGCTCGAACGGATCGAAGCGGGTGTCCTGTCTGGTCTGATGGATGAGTATCCAGACGTTCGTTACGACTTCGAGGGACAGAGCCGCGAAAGCGGCAAGACCACCGGCTCGATGAAAAAGATTTTTCCGATGCTCTTCGGCTTGATGTTCCTGCTTGTCGTCTTCTCTTTCCGCTCCTTTTTGCAGGCAGCGATGGTGTTCATCATGATTCCCTTCAGCCTCGTCGGCGTGGTCTGGGGCCACTTCATCCAGGGCTACATCATGAGCATCCTCTCCCTGTTCGGCGTCGTGGCGCTGATCGGTATTGTCATCAACGACTCGCTCGTGTTCGTCAATACGTTCAACAGCAAGCTCAAGGAGGGAAGGTCCTTTTCCGAGGCGGTCTTTGATGTTGGGATCAACCGTTTCCGCCCCATCGTGCTGACCTCGCTGACCACCATCGCCGGACTCGGGCCGCTGATGTTCGAGCAGAGCCGACAGGCGCAGTTCCTGACGCCGATGGCCATTTCGGTCGCCTACGGCCTCTTGTTCGGAACCCTGCTTACGCTGGTGATGCTGCCCGCGATGCTGGTGCTTCTGAACCGCTCGAAGGTCTTTTTGCAAGGCCTGTTCACCGGTACGAAGCCGTCACCCGAATCGGTGGAACCGGCGATACGCGAGGAGCGTCCGTTCTGATGATGAATGCAAATTTTTGAGATGATGGAAATGAAGATGATTGAAACTCGTGCGCGGAATCCGGTCGCTGTGGTTTTGTTTTCGCTGCTTGTGCTGGCCGGCTTTTTTGCCTTTCCGGTCGAGTCGCAGGGCCGGGAAAAGCTGAGTCTCGACAAGGCGGTTTCCGAAGCGCTGGAGCGTAATCCGGACATCCTGATCGCGCGGGGCGAGGCCAGGCAGAGCAGCAACAACGTCAACATCGGCAACGCCGGACTGCTGCCTCGCGTTGACCTTGTCGGCTCGGTGAACTATCAGGACAGGGATGAAGCCGCGCAGAACGGCCTGACGGAGTACACGTCGAGCGCCGCTTCGGTGCAGGCGAGCTACACGCTATTCGACGGTTTTGGCAACATTTACACCTTCAAAAAGCTCAAGAGCGAGGGGCGGAAAGGGCGGCTTCAGGCGCGGAACACGATCGAGAACATCATCCTCTCGGTCAGTGAGGCTTACTACAATCTGGCCGACGCCATCGAGCAGGTGGCGGTTGCCGAAGAGTCGCTCGCTATCTCGGACGACCGGCTCAAACGGGCACGCCTGCGCTCCGAATACGGCCAGGCCAACGCGCTCGAAGTGCTTTCCGCCTCGGTCGATGCCAACGCCGACAGCGTGTTGTGGAAACAAGCCGTGCTGGGGCGGGAAAACGCGCGGCGCTCGCTGAACTTATTGCTCGACCGCCCTGTCAAGAGCGAGTACGATGTCGAGACGGAGGTGTTGTTTGACAAAAGCCTGAATGAAGATGAGATTCTCGAAGCGGCGAAAAAGTCCTACTCCTCCTACCTCATCACGCTCGAAGCGGTCAAGCAGGCCGAATATGGCGTCGCTATCGCGAGGTCAGACTTTTTCCCGCAGCTTGGAGTCGAGGCGTCGTATGGTTACAGCAAGACGCTCGAAGGGTTCAACGCAGGAATGAACGATCCGTCAGGAAGTTTAGCGGCAGCTCTCACGCTCAGTTACAATATTTTCAACGGGTTTCAGTCGAGCATCAAAAGCCAGAATGCGCGCATCGAACTGAGGAACAAAAAGCTGCTCGAACAGAAAACGGTGGCGGAGCTTGAAAAGCAGGTCGCCGACACCTGGCAGTCGTACCGCAACAGCCTCGATATTCTCGAATTTCAGAAGAAGAACCTCGAAAGCGCGGAGCTGAACTTCCGCCGCTCGAAAGAGCTTTTCGTGCTCGGCCAGCTCACCACCACCACCTTCAGGGAGGCCCAGCGTAACCTGATCGACGCCCGAAAAAGCATCGCCTCTGCGGCCTACGACGCAAAGATTCTCGAACAGCGCCTCCAGCGTTTCGCCGGCCGTCTGGTAGGAGAGGAGAACGATCAATGAAAGAGAGAAAAAGACTGGAGTTAGATGTTTCGCATGGAGAGTGGTGAGGCGGAGGGGGAGAGGATTGGAAAAGAGCCAACTTGCCCATTTGTCGTAAGCGAGAAAAAATAGATTTGTCTTATTGAAAAGGTTTGTATCTGAAGGAATTAGTGGTATATTACCAGCCTTCCGTTCAGACGGGGCATGGCGCAGCTGGTAGCGTGCCTGCTTTGGGAGCAGGAGGTCCCGAGTTCGAGTCTCGGTGCCCCGACCAGGGAGAGCAATAACTGATTGAAAAGCGTTATGTGCCCGTAGCTCAACCGGATAGAGCATCAGCCTTCTAAGCTGAGGGTTACAGGTTCGAGTCCTGTCGGGCATACGAGGAAGATGTTTTTTGAGATGTACATGGTGATTGTAGCTCAGCTGGTTAGAGCGCCAGGTTGTGGCCCTGGAGGTCGGGGGTTCGAGTCCCCTCATTCACCCCGAGTCTGACGAACGGTTTGTCCGGTTTTCCGGAAAGCCAGAATTTTCTGGCCCCATCGACTAGTGGTTAGGTCACCACCCTTTCAAGGTGGCAGCACGGGTTCGAATCCCGTTGGGGTCACTCGATATTGTTCCTGAACATTCATCAAGCCGTTCGAGGGGCGATCATCAAATACCGTAGTTTCCAAGCTCTGTGCTGTTGCAGGTTCAGAGCTTTTTTTGTTAGGTTTGGGCATCTCTGATCATTGGTGTCAGCGATTCTATGGTTCGACCTGGTGGTGTTCCGCCCGTTTAGCCCGCAGACCGTTGCCGATGATTGTTCAGGGATTCCCGTTAATGAACGCACTGACTGTAATACCTGCCCATGAAAATCTCCGTCAACTGGCTCAAGGAGTTCATTCCCTCGTTTTCATCCGATACTTCCGAACTTGTCGATCGACTGACCTATCTCGGCCTGGAGGTCGAGGAGGTTTTCGAGCAGAAGCTGCCCGATCCGAAGGTGATTGTCGGAAAGGTGGTCGAGGTGCGGCAGCATCCCAACGCTGACCGTCTTCGCATCTGCATGGTCGATACCGGAGTGCCCGAGCTTCAGCAGATTGTCTGCGGCGCGCCTAACGTCGAAGAGGGGATGGTTGTGCCGGTGGCTACGATCGGAGCGGTGCTGACATCAGGTGATGAGAGCTTCACCATAAAACCGGCAAAGATTCGCGGCGAACGTTCGTTTGGCATGATTTGCGCGGCTGACGAGCTTGGCCTGTTGGGCGATCACGACGGCGTGATGGTGCTTGACGAGGCGTGCGAGGTGGGCAAGCCGCTTGCCGACTATCTCGAAACCGACACGGTGCTCGACATAGCCGTGACGCCGAACCGTTCCGATGCTCTGTCGCATCTTGGTGTGGCCCGCGAGTTGGCCGATTGCCACGAGATCGTCTTTCCCCAAGCGCCGGTGATCGAGTTCACCCGTGGCGGTGGACTGGTGGAGGTGCAGGACGAGGACGCCTGTCCCTACTATTCAGCAACCGTTATCCGGGGTGTGACCGTTGGGCCTTCTCCCCACTGGCTTGCCCGGCGTCTCGAACAGATCGGCCTGCGTCCGAAAAACAACATTGTTGACATTACCAACTACATTCTCCACTCGTTCGGCCAGCCGCTGCATGCTTTTGATATGCACCGCCTTGCCGGAAGCCGTATCGTGGTGCGCAGCGATGTTGAAAGCTCCTTCATGGCGCTGAATCAGGAGGAGTACCAGTTACAGCCCGGCATGGCGGCTATCTGCGATTCGCGGGAGCCGGTGGCCGTCGGCGGCGTTATAGGCGGCTTTTATTCGGCTGTGACCGAAAAGACCACCGATATTCTGCTCGAAGCGGCCTATTTCAACCCCGCCTCGATCCGGAAGACCGCCAAGCTACTCCAGCTCTCTACCGACTCCTCATACCGTTACGAGCGGGGTATTGATCCGTGCAACGTCAAGCGAGTGGCCGAATACGCCATTGCGATGATTCTTGAAATCGCCGGCGGCAAGGTTGAAACCGCTGAGGCGTGGGGGAGCATGCCTTCGACCCAGAAGATCGTCAATCTTCGCCCGAAGCGCGCCAACGCGGTGCTCGGCAGCTCGATTACCGCTTCCGAAATGATGCGTCTGCTCGAAAAAATCTGCATCAAGGCGGTTTCGCAGGGCGCCGTGTCGAACGATGCCGACCAGATCGCTTTTGCAGTGCCCTCGCATCGGGTGGACATCGAACAGGAGATTGATCTCATCGAAGAGGTCGCACGCCTGTATGGTTATAACAACCTCGAACCTTCGTCCGCGATGGTTTCGAGCTATCCGGTTTCGCGGAAGATCCCTGAGTATTTCCCCGATTACCTGCGCAATATCATGATCGGCCTCAACTTCAGGGAGGTGCTCACTAATCCGCTTATCAGAAAAGCTGAAGCGAGTCGTTTCAGTGACCAGCCGGTCAGTGCCCTGAATCCGATCAGCGAGGAGCTCGAAGTGCTTCGACCCTGCCTTGCTCCTTCACTGCTCAGGATCGTCGGCCACAACATCCGTCACGGCAATCGCGACCTTCGACTGTTCGAGGTAGCGCACGGATTCGAGATGCTGCCGGAAGCCGAGCGCAGCGGTTCCGGACCACTTGCAAAGTATCGTGAACGCGAGCTGCTCTCGATGGTCCTCACCGGGCGTCGAGAGCCACGAAGCTGGAACCATTCCGGCGAAGAGGTCGATTTTTACGATCTCCGTGGTGCGGTCGAGATGTTGCTTGAGAAGCTGAATTTACTTGATAAATCAGCACTTAATATTTATAATGCCAACACGATTGGTATTGAAATCACATCGGCCGAAAACGGAAACAGCCCGGCTCTGAAAGCCGGAACGGTTCAGCAGGTCAGCAAAGAAGTGCTCGACGCCTTTGATCTCGATCAGGATGTTTTTCTTGCTGAAATCGATGTTTCCGTACTGGAGCGCTGCTTCGAGTCCGGCGTGGTTTATGAACCGCCGTCGAAGTTTCCTGTCGTCGAAAGAGACCTGTCATTTGCTCTTCCCCGACATATTCCGGCACAGCGTCTGGTCGATCTGGCAACAGAGAGCGACCAGCTGGTCAGGTCCGTGCGCATCTTCGATGTGTTTGACCGCGGCGAGTCCGGAGGCCATGGGCAAGCCGAACGCAGTGTAGCGATTTCGCTTGAGCTTGCCGACAGAACAGGAACGATGAACGAGGAAACGATCAACGCTGTTGTTCAGAAAGTGAGTGACAATGCCAAGAGTGAACTTGGTGCGGAAATCAGGCAAGTTTGAGCCATTTCAGCCATGGATGCAATAGATGAGCATAATGGTCATGACCTGCTGGCTGGTCTCGAAGAGAACGTTGCGAGGCTTGTCGAGCAGTTGACGGAGTGCAGGAAAGAAAACGAGTTGTTGAAAGCTGAGGTTTCGAGTCTTCAGAACATATTGCGATCATTCAAGCTGCCGGGTACTGAAGGCCCGTCGGCCGAGGTGCAGGGCGGGGCTGGCGACGGCTTGTCCTACGCCGGAATGCTCCAGATCAAACAGAAGCTGGTTCTGGTTCTGCAGAAGATCGAAAGAGAACTGAGAGGCGAGAAAGCCGGATTTTGATGTCCATGGAAAAGATAACTGTCAATGTTTACGGCGACAACTATCCTTTAAGGGTAGAGAACAGTGAACTGACCGGCAAAGCTGCCGGTGATGTCGATGGCGTCATGAGGCGCTTCGCTGCGAAAGCTCCTGATCTGGAGCCTAAAAAGCTGGCCGTACTGGCAGCGATTCAGTTTGCTGAAAAAAAGAATGAACTTGAAGAAGAGCTGTCGCAGCTCAGGCAGAAAATGGCTCGAGTGAATGAATTTATCGAGCAGAATTTGCACTAAAGCGTTACATTGAAAGTAGACGAAATATCCGCACCACGACAAGAGGTGTTTTGTAAGTAAAAGAACTAACACTTTAGAACAGGGAGTCCAAACTCTTCTTTTTGATTGCAGGCCTTGATGCTAAAAGGCGACAAGCCACAGGCATTGGCGCTTTTCGAAGCGACACATTGGAAGCAAAAAATCTGAAGGAGACGCCCACCGTGATTTACGGGTTCTTGAATCTTACACATCTCTTAGGGTGCGGGTTTTTTTTGTTCAATTTTGAAGGATCGGCCCTCTCTGGCCGGTTAAAAGGAGGTTTTTTTAATGGGGATCGTAATAAATCTGTTTCTCATTATTGCGGCATCCGTGATCTTTTTTGCGGTCGGTTTCTACATCGGCCGGTTCTTTCTTGAGCGTATCGGTACTACTAAAGTTCTCGAAGCTGAGGAGCGTGCCGTGCAGGTTGTTCAGGAGGCCCAGAAAGAGGCCAATGAATACAAGGATCTGAAGGTCAACGAAGTCAACCAGGAGTGGAAAAAGCGCAAGCGCGAGTTCGATAGCGAGGTGACGATCAAGAACAACAAGTTCGCTCAGATGCAGAAGCAGATTCGCCAGAAAGAGTCGTCGCTGAACAACCAGCAGAGGGATGTGCGTGAAACTGAAAAGAAACTTCAGGAGCAGAAAGCCGAGCTGAAACACCTGACCGAAACGGTGCAGGGCCGCTCCGAGGAGCTTGAAAAGATCATCTTCGAACAGAACCAGCGCCTCGAAAGCATTTCGAACCTGACTGCCGAAGAGGCCCGTCAGATGCTGATTGACAACATGGTTTCGAAGGCCAGGGAAGAGGCGACCGAAACCGTTCACCAGATTCACGAAGAGGCTACGCAGAAAGCTGACCGGGCTGCCGAAAAGATCCTGCTGACGGCCATTCAGCGTATCTCTTTCGAGCAGGCTACCGAGAACGCTCTTTCGGTGGTGCACATCCAGAGCGACGAGCTCAAAGGTCGTATCATCGGTCGCGAAGGGCGTAACATCAAGGCCTTTGAGAATGCAACCGGCGTTGACATCATTGTTGACGATACTCCGGAAGTGGTTATTCTTTCCTGCTTCGACCCGCTTCGTCGCGAAATGGCCAAGCTGACCCTGCAGAAGCTGCTCGTCGACGGCATCATCCATCCTGTCGCGATCGAGAAGGCCTATCAGGACGCCAAGAAAGAGATCGACGACGTTATCATGTCTTCCGGTGAAGAGGTGCTCTCGTCGCTGCAGATTCCCAACATGCCGGCTGAGCTGGTTGCCCTGATCGGCAAGATGAAATTCCACACGGTTTATGGCCAGAATCTGCTTCTTCACAGCCGAGAAGTCGCTATGCTAGCGGGGCTCATGGCTGCCGAACTGAAGCTCGACGCCAAGCAGGCCAAGCGTGCCGGCCTGTTGCACGACATCGGTCTTGTGCTGCCCGAAACCGAGCTGCCGCATGCGCTGGCAGGAATGGAGTTCCTCAAGAAATTCAACGAGTCACCGGTGGTGCTCAATGCGATTGGCGCTCATCATGGTGAAGTCGGTAAAGAGTCGCCCATCGCCGATCTGGTCGATGCAGCCAATGTTATTTCGCTCTCCCGCCCTGGTGCGCGTGGAGCCGTGACCGCCGAAGGTAATGTCAAGCGTCTCGAAAGCCTTGAAGAGATCGCCAAAGGCTTCCCCGGCGTCATCAAGACCTACGCTTTGCAGGCTGGTCGCGAGATTCGGGTGATTGTCGAAGGTGACAATGTCAGCGACTCGCAGGCCGATGTGCTCGCGCACGACATCGCCAACAAGATCGAGTCCGAAGCACAGTACCCCGGCCAGATCAAGGTGACCATTCTTCGCGAAAAACGCTCGGTTGCCTTCGCAAAGTAAACGATTGCTACTGGTTGAAAATCAAAAGGCGGGAGAGCATCCCGCCTTTTTTCGTTTGTCGCCGTGGCGCTATTTTATAGCGACTCCTTGGTCGAGGGAATTCTCGTGCCGCTGACTCTGACAGCCTGCTTCATCGCGTAGGCGAGCGATTTGAAGAGCGCTTCGATCAGGTGATGCGTGTTTTGGCCTTCGAGGATCGCCAGGTGCAGGTTGGCGTTCATCGTTCGGGAGAGCGAGATGAAGAAGTGTTCCACCATTTCAGTCGAGAGCCCCTGAATGACCGGCCTCCTGAATTCCGCCTTGAAAACGCAGTAGCTTCGCCCACCCAGATCGATCGAGCAGCGCGCCAGCGCCTCGTCCATCGGAATGATCGCCCAACCGTAGCGTTCGATGCCTTTTTTGTCTCCAAGCGCTTCCTCAATGGCTTTGCCGAGCACCAGAGCCACGTCTTCCACCGTGTGGTGGTCATCAACGTCGAGGTCGCCGCTGCACCGGAGTTGCACGTCGATGCCCGAGTGACGGCTGAAGCTGGTGAGCATGTGGTCGAGAAACACCACGCCGGTTTCTATGGCCGAAGTGCCGGTGCCGTCGAGGTTGACCGTGGCCGTAATATCGGTTTCTGCGGTTTTGCGGGAGTGGGAAGCGATGCGCTGGGTCATGGATGCTGAATCTGTAATGAAAAGAAATTATCTGAAGAACTTGGTGATGAGGCCGAAGACCAGGCTCAGGATGATCGAGAGTACAATCGAGCTGCCGATGGGGAAGTAGAAACGGAAATTCTCCTTCTGAATGTTAATGTCGAGAGGGAGGTTTCCGAACCATCCGAACCAACCGTTCCCGCCCGATTTCTGGGCCAGCATGAGCAGTAAGCCGAGAGCTGCGATCGAAGCTCCGACAAAAAAGAGCATTTTGCCCATAGCTGAAAACGGGTCTTGCATATTGTTCAAAAGTTGCTAAATTATGCCCTCACTATCGTAAGATACGATAGCAAAAGAGAATTTCGGAATTTACAGAAGTGGCCTGACATGCTCAACGGATTGATCGTCATCCTTGCTCTGATCGCCGCGATCCTGCTGATCGTGTCGGTTCTGCTGCAAAGCCCCAAGTCGGGCAGCGGTCTTACCGGTGGTATTGCAAGCTTGGGTACCGTGCAGACGCTTGGCGTCAGGCGTACCGGTGACTTCCTGAGCAAGGTTACGGCTGTTTTGGCCGGAGCCGTTATGGTTCTTTCGTTTATCGCCCAGTTCACCCTTCCGGCCCGTCACCAGGCTGGTAACGGGAACAGCATTCTGCAGAAGGACGTTCCGGCATCACTTCCCGTTAACAACCTCCCGCAGGAACTTCCGGCAACCGGCAATCTCCCGTCTCCGGATCAGCAGCCAACAGAACCTGCACAATAAACTTCTGCACTCGTAGCTCAATTGGTAGAGCAACTGACTCTTAATCAGTGGGTTCAAGGTTCGAGTCCTTGCGAGTGCACCATACTGTCGCAAAGCCTCACAGATCAACGTCTGTGAGGCTTTTTTCGTTTATGGGCGCAAGAGTGGGCGAGGCATTTTACTGTATGACTGGTTGTGCCGTTCTTTTGGCAAGGTAATCGGCTCTGGCGTGCGGTGATGTTCTCCAATCACCGAAAACGTAGGGATTTGTGTACCTTGAAATGGTAGGCTGTTTCCGCGGTAAACCTGTATTCTCCTGGAACAAATCTGTCTGTTTTACGGGCTGCCGTGTACATCAAAGAGGTAAGTAGTCGAGGAGCGTTATGAGCAAAAAATTTACAAAAGCCGATATCGTCAATATCGCTGTTGATGCCATGCTGGTTAACGGGCTGGAGCCGGATTTTTCGCCCCAGGCCAAGCAGCAGTTAGGCTCAATGCATGGCCCCGTAGAGGGGCATGGCTCGGAGATTCTTGATTTGACCTCGTTGCTCTGGTGTTCGATTGACAACGACGACTCGCGTGATCTGGACCAGATTACCGCCTGTGAGGTGCTGGATGATTCCTCCACCATCATTTATGTGGCTATCGCTGACGTCGATACGCTGGTGAAAAAAGGCTCGCCGATCGATGGCCACGCACGGACAAATACCACCTCCGTCTATACGTCAGCTAAAGTCTTTCCGATGCTGCCCTTGCGTCTTTCCACCGACCTGACCTCTCTCAATCCCGATCAGAACCGGCTGGCCATCGTCACCATCATGAAAATCGGCCCTGATGGCGAGTTGATCAACTCGACGGTCGAGCGCGCATGGGTGAGGAACAAGGCTCAACTCGCGTATGATTCTGTCTCGGCCTGGATCGATGGTAAAGACGAGCTGCCTGCGGCTGCAAAGGCCGTTCTGGGGATGGATGAGCAGTTGCGCCGTCAGGATGCTGTGGCGCAAAAATTACGGTTGCAACGGCATGCGAAAGGTTCTCTGGAATTCGAGACCTTTCAGCCTCGCGCCGTGTTCGAAGGGGATCGCGTTGTTGGCATCACTCAGCAGGAGAAGAACCGGGCGCGGCAGCTGATCGAGGAGTTCATGATCGCCACCAACGCCTGCACCGCCGATTTTCTTGCTGAAAAGGGTGTTGCGTCGATTCGCCGGGTGGTAAAGTCGCCTGAGCGATGGAAGCGCATTGTGGAGGTGGCCAAGGAGTACGGCTATTCGCTGCCCGGTGAGCCCGACGGAAAAGCACTTGAAAAATTCCTGGCCTTGCGGCACAAGGCCGATCCGTTGCGTTTCCCTGACCTTTCGCTCACCATAATCAAGCTTATGGGAGCAGGGGAGTACGTCGTGGAATTTCCGGGGCAGAAGCCCATCGGGCACTTCGGTCTCGCCGAACGCGATTACACTCACTCGACGGCACCGAACAGACGCTATCCCGATCTGATTACCCTGAGAATGACCAAGGCTTTTCTGGCCAACTGCCCGTCCCCGTATGGCGTTGACGAGCTTGAAGAACTGGCGGTTCATTGCACCCGCCAGGAGGATGCAGCTCGCAAGGTGGAGCGTCGCGTACGCAAGTCTGAAGCCGCGTTGCTTCTGGGAACCATGATCGGCCAGCACTTTGACGCTGTTGTCTCCGGTCATTCGGAGCGGGGCACGTGGGTGAGGATCCTGACGCCGCCAGCAGAGGGGCGTCTGGTCAGAACTTACGGGAAAGTCAGCGTTGGTAAAAAGATCAAGGTAAAGCTTGTTCTGGCCGATGTCGAACAGGGGTTCATCGATTTCGAGAGGATATAACAACCGGTCATGGTCATTCGCATAACCGGTTGTCAAAAGACAGCTTACCACTCTGAAGAATGTAGCCCGACGATCTCCTTGTACGCAATC
>Ga0272443_10004494_pt1 | contig 15151 bp, 3 predicted proteins | sample SSMAcet12_FD_193581 | JGI IMG/M metagenome (GOLD analysis project Ga0272443, IMG submission 193581) | Marine sediment archaeal communities from Little Sippewissett salt marsh, Falmouth, MA, United States - SSM-Acet-12 | ecosystem: Environmental > Aquatic > Marine > Wetlands > Sediment ...
CCTGATGATTGGAACACGCCTACTCATAAGGGAGGTTTGAATTTAGAAATTACTACCAACTTTGGCGGATGGGGTGGAATGTCCTATGGAATTCAAACTCATTTTTGGGAAGAAACTTATTCGACAATCGTTGGAGGTATGAGATTAGGTGCCAGCTATCAAGCTTTCGTTGTTTGGCTTAGAGGAGGTGGTGCAAGGTATGACATTTTTTGCGAAGAATTTGATTTAGGGACTCCTACCATTGTCTATACCGATACAGATATCCATAGCCCCCCCACATATACAGATGTCGTTGGGCCATTATCTTCCCCTGATCCCTCTATAACGCCAAATAAGTATAGGGCAATCTCGCCATATGGGGCTATTAGAGCAGAAAACAATGGTAATCACTGGTTTTCTTCGGGCAACGTGGGAATAGGAACGACCTCACCTTCGGCCAATCTCGACGTAAACGGCACTGCAATTCTCCAGGCTGGAACATCGATCAATGAGTTCTCAACCGACGGCACACTTGCCGGCAATAGCGACAATGCTGTTCCAACGGAAAAAGCGGTGAAAACTTATGTGGATAATGAGATTTCTGGCACTGGAGATGACTGGGGTAGCGGTAATTGGACTGTAACCGATGGAACCACACCAAGCAATGTCGAGCAGGGGCAAACGGTAACCTTCAATGGTTCGGGTGCGACATCCGTTTCGCAGAGCGGTAGAACCGTTACTATCTCTTCCACGGATAATATTAATGACAACGACGACATCTGGATCGAAAGATTAGGAGCTTCAGTCGATGCGAGTGCGTATGGAATCAACTTCAATTCTTCTGCATTCGGAGTATCAGCCGATGACGATGGAGTTGCCGTAACAGTCGATGTAAGTGACGGCGATTCTGACGATACGAACGAGTATAATTCCAGTATGGGGTGGAATGCCAGCACAAATACAGTGTCAGTTACTGACAACGGCGGGACGGAAAGTGTGGTGATAACCGGATTCATGGAATCGACAACCGATAACTGGGTTGATGAAACAGGCGATCAAATGACCGGCAACCTCGAAATGGCAAACTCCACAACTACAACCCCTTATGTCGGCTTCAATTATAATTCCGGGACTGATATCGGTGTCGATATGGCCATACGTTCAACCGAGTCTTTGGAGATATTTGAACCGGAAGATGCAAACAAGGTTCATTTCCGAGTCAACGACGATAACGGAGTCGATATACTTCAAGGCCGTTTGGACATGAATTCTCATAAGGTTATAAATGTAACCGATCCTACCGATAATCAGGACGCCGCAACCAAAGCCTATGTTGACGCTCAGGTCGGTTCGATTACCGGCGACAATCTCGGTAACCATACTGCGGCGGAAAATCTCAAAATGGGCGGATATTGGGTCTCCAACGACGGTGGCAACGAAGGTGTTTACATTTCTACAGCCGGCGATGTCGTCATAGGTAGCGGTTCCACTTCCCCTACCGCGGATCTCGATGTAGAGGGTAATGTGAATCTGGGCAACGACCCATATACCTCCGCCGGAAGCCTTAACAGGGGTTATTATGTCTATAAAAGCGGCACTACAGCCTATGGAGTTAAACTCCAATATGATGGTTCTCAATACGGAACAATGGTTTTCGGACCTAATCAAGCGAATCGATTTATCAACTTCGGAAAAGTCGGCTCCGCTCTCGAAGACGACGATATGATAGAATACATGAGATTGGACTTGGATAACGGACGACTCGGTTTGGGAACTACAAATCCCTTAGCTCAACTGGATATGTCATCTGGGAGTATTCTGTTCGACGATACCGATTATAACGGTATTTATTTTGGTGAAATCTACAAAGATGCAGCCGCACATAGTAGTGATTGGGGGTATATTCGTCATTCAACAAGCAATGGCCAGTTGGAAATAGGCTCAGATGCTTATATCGACTTTTACGAAACCGATGGAAGAGTTCATCAAATACGATTCGATTTGAACTCAGGAAACGTAGGTATCGGAACTTCTTCTCCGACCGCCAATCTCGATGTAAACGGCACTGCAATTCTCCAAGCTGGAACATCGATCAATGAGTTCTCAACCGATGGCACACTCGCTGGTAATAGCGACAATGCTGTTCCAACGGAACAAGCGGTGAAAACTTACGTTGACGGCGCAGTAGGCTCTATAGCGGGCGATAATCTTGGAAATCATACTGCAACGCAGAATCTTAGACTGAATGGTTTTTGGCTTACAAACGACGGAGGATCGGAGGGTGTTTATGTTGCCTCAGATGGTGATGTTGGAATTGGAACTAGTTCGCCGGACATGAGTATGGATATTAACGGCTCAGCAAAAATTCAGAATGTTCTAAGAGCTGGTAATTGGCGTCACGTTTTATCAGACGGTTTTACGTCAACGGCAACAAACGGATATTTATTGACTACCTCCATTCCCTATGATGGTGCAACTCAAAGAGGTATGCACAGTGTTCGTGTTATCGGTTATGCTTATGGTAACCATGATCCTATCGATTTCATTGTTAATTTCTATCTCTATACTTCTGGCTTAAGCTCCTATGGATGGACAAACTACGGGGCTTACGATCCTGGAACCGTAAAACTATCCTACGAAGGCAATTACGTGAAAATTTGGTGGTCAACAACCGTTTACTATCCCAGTTTCGAGGTGTTCACAACTTCGTGGATAGGCTCCGTCGATACCGACGATCATTTCGAAGGTTGGGATATTACCGACGAAATAGCTCCAAGCACAAATGTCGTCGATGTTCCTTACAAGAATGCTGAACCACAAGGATTGACTATGGGAGGAAATATTGCTCTATCCGGCAACTTCCTTTCCGGTGACGGCGGTTCTGAGGGTGTTTATGTCGATAACTCGGGTAATGTGGGAATCGGCGATGCCACTCCAGGCTACAAACTGGATGTTTCTGGGGCAGGACGCTTCACCGGGCAGGTAACTGTTCCAATCACACCATCTAACGCCACAGATGCAACATCGAAAGATTATGTTGATGACCTTGTCGCAGGAAGTATCCCAGCAGGAACTAGTAATCAAACCCTTCGTCACAATGGAACGAGCTGGATCGCGAACAGCGTTCTTTATAATAATGGCACCAGTGTCGGGGTCGATGGCAATTTACTGGTTGATACTGATGCAGGAGCCAGGGCTATGTATGTTACTAGAACAGGTTCTACAACTCAGGGTCTTAAAGCATATGCAGATGATAGAAACCTTTATATGCATTATATTGAAGACGCTGGCGAATCTGCTCCGGGAACCTGGCATTTTATCAATGAAAGAGACGGAGCAGAATCATATGAGTTTCTGACCGCTCAGGAAGATGGAGATGTCATCATGAATGCCGGGAATGTCGGCATTGGGACTACAACACCTGGATACAAATTGGATGTTGCCGATGGCGCGAAAATTGACAATTACCTGACATTTGGTATCCCCGGTCATGGATCGACTACAAGTGGAAGGTTTTTATCCATTGAAGGTAATACTGACGCTAGCGGGGAGGGATCGGGTAGAATATTCTTTACTGAACACAACTCTACTACAACTAGTATGTCAAGTTATGGTTTGTCAATAGGTTATCGCGGAGGAAGCACCTCAGTTGTTGGAGCAGATGGAAACACATGGACAGGATTATCGCAAATTGCAAACGGAGAATGGGGTATGTGGGGACATAATAGTGATGCTACAGGTGCGCTCATTATGTCAGGTGATAGAGCAGCAACATTTATCGACTTTAGCAACAATAATCTATATACGAGCGGCAACGTCGGAATAGGCACTAGTTCGCCTGCCGCAGACCTTGATGTTAATGGAACAGCCATCTTACAGGCTGGAACATCTATCAATGAGTTCTCAACCGACGGCACACTCGCTGGTAATAGCGACAATGCTGTTCCAACGGAACAAGCTGTGAAAACTTATGTGGATGCTCATTCCGGTGGCGACAACCTCGGAAACCACACTGCAACAACAAACTTGAGAATGAACGGGAACTGGGTTTCAAACGATGGTGGTTCCGAAGGAGTTTTTGTGGCAACCGATGGCGATGTAGGAATCGGAACCTCAAGTCCATCTCAAAGATTATCGGTAGGTGGCAATGTTCTAATGACAGGTGAACCGATTTGGGGAAGCGGAGAATCAAACATATTAACACGAGATGATATAAGCACTCGAGTTGACCGTAGCGGTTTCTATCAAACAAGCACTGCTACAACAGCAGAAGGATGGCCGGAGAATGACAATAACTGGTATTTCCTTCTGAATAATCAGCATAGCAATACTGGAAATAATTATGCCATGCAATTCGCAGGAGATTTCCACGATCAAGATTTGTTTTATAGGGCTACCGCAGATGATGGCACTAGAGCATGGAATAGGCTATGGCATTCAAATTCTGATGGCTCTGGTTCAGGTTTGGACGCCGATTTGCTCGACGGACATCACTGGAGCGAAATTCCGACACTTCCAAGTGGAACCAGTGGTCAAACCCTCCGCCATAATGGAACGAGCTGGATAGCAAATAGCGCACTATATAACAACGGAACGAATATAGGTATTGGAACTTCATCTCCTTCGAAGACATTACATGTAAATGGCGAATCCTATTTCAGCAACACAATTCACTTCAATAGCCAGATACAATATACTCGTCCTTCTACAGGCGGCTGGGCAAGAGGATTAAGTTATAACGAACCATCTGGCGGAATAAGAGAGGCAGGCATTGGGGGATATGGATCTGACGCTACAGATCTATTGGCTATGGCCTTCGGCTCAAGTTGGTGGAGTAGTGGTGAAGGCCTATATGTTGCATCCACCGGCAATGTAGGCATCGGAACAACAGCTCCATTATCGATGTTAAGCGTGAACTCTTCCGGTAATGCCAATTGCACAGGATACTTCGACAATCCCAATACAACTCATGGCTCAACCGCAATCTATGCAGTTCAATCAGCTCCAGCAGCAATAAGTGACCATGTCTATGCAGTTAGAGGCGTTACAACTTGCAGTGGTGGATATCATTATGGAACTTACGGGAGGTCAGTGAGAAGTCCTGAAAGTAGCACCCTTGGTTCAGGTAGAACATACGGTGCTTACGGAATAGCAGGTAGTGCAACGGATGGTTATAACTACGGTGTTTATGGTTATCTGACTGGTGGAACGGATGGCGCAGCTGTTTACGCAACCCTTTCGGGGGATGTCGATATCAACGGTCAATGGGCTGGATATTTCAATGGGGACGTAGCTATTGCAGGCAATATTGACCTTAGTGTTATGGGCTCTAACGACATTCTCGACAGTGATGGCGATGCACCAACGGCCTCAGGACAGGTTCTCACTTTCGACGGAACAAACTACAACTGGCAATCAGGGGGATCACTCCCATCCAATAACGTTACCGGCTCTGGAACCTCAAACTATGTCTCCAAATGGACAGGCACTTACACTCAAGGCAACTCACAAATCTATGATAACGGGACCAACATCGGGATCGGGTCCTCAAGTCCCTCGGCAAAATTATACGTTACGAGCGCATATTGCGGCCCTTTTGGACCTGCATACCGCGCATCCATTGCCGGTGTGAATACTTCAACAAATTCCTCTATAGACTACGATAATGCTATAGGTGTATATGGATATGGCGATATCGATTACGGTTATGCAGGCTGGTTCGACGGCAGATTGAAGATTCAAGGTCCAAACAATGCTGGACTTCTGATTGGCGAAGGAACAGATTACTATGAGATGCTCTTCGATTACGATCCTAATTCTGAGGGAACAAATCTATACTTCAGAGCTGACGGGACCAACAGAGTTGCCTTCCTAAATAACGGCAGAGTGGGGATCGGAACCACAAGTCCTGCGTCTGACCTTAGCGTCGGCGGTTCTGGTAATTCAATGTATGGTATTTATGGTTACAAATCCGCTTCGGGCAGTGGGGGATTTGCAGGAATGTATGGTGAAGGATCAATTTCCGGTTCATATGCTTCTGTTTATGGCGTTTATGGTAAATCGACAACGTCTGCGGGATATACCAGTTCATACGGCGTTTATGCCAACGGAACTGCCACTGTAGCTTCGAGTAATTCTGCTTATGGCATATATGCTACTGCATCTGGTGCTTCAACAAACTACGCCGGCTACTTTAATAACGGAAACGTTTACATTAAAGATAACGTCGGTATCGGAGAATCAAGCCCCAGCGGAAAACTCCATGTAGAACCGGGAAATCAAACTTATGGTATCTATGTTGACCATAACAGGACGAGCGGCAGTGCTGTAGGTATGTATTTAGACGTAAACAATACATATACAAGTGGTGCTGATGGTCGAGGCATACATCTTTTCCTTACAAGTGCATCTGGTAATACGAATACTCAATATGGTGTTCAGAGCATAGTCAACGCTAATGGTGCCTCCCCTAGCTATGGAATCTGGAGTGAATCTAACAAAGCAGCTGATGATGATCCTAATTACGGTATGCGTAGTGCTGCCTCTAACGGAAATAATACTTATGGCGTATATGCTGTTGCTACAAATGGCATAACTAATTACGCTGTATATGGAACGGCTAGTGGAGGAACAACAAACTACGCCGGCTACTTCAACGGGGACGTCCGCATCACCGGAAGACTCCTCGATTCATCTGGTGATGCTGGCACATCTGGCCAGATACTATCCAGCACAGTTTCCGGAACAAACTGGATAGCCGCTCCTTCTGGTGGTGGTGGTGGCTGGACTGACGGAGGAACCAGTGTTTATCTAACAACCAGCACCGACAAAGTTGGTATCGGAACATCGAGTCCAGCTGACCCGCTAGACGTAAGAGCAAGTGGTGGTATAAGAGTTACAAACCCATCGAGCACTTTAAACTATATGACACTTGAAACTCCTGGAACCTACCACCGGATTACTACTACAAATAGTTTCACCCTTCAATCAGGCGGTGATATAACAATAAATTCCGGCAGTTCAACATCGTATGATGTTATATTCCCAGATGATGAAGTCGGAATCGGAACCACAAGCCCCTACTCAAGGCTGAGTGTCGGCGGTAATGGTTCAGCGAATTATCAAATTTACGCGGTTGAAGCCGACCTTGCTGACTACGCTGTATATACCGAAAATACCTACAACTCAGCTCATCTTAAGATAGGAGCCCTTGCATATAGTGGCTATGGTGTTTATGGTGAGGACTATACAAGCACATACGTTAATAGAGAGGGTATTTTAGGTGACGATTATTACGGTGCATATGGAAGATATGAAATGGCAAGCGACGATTTTAACTACGGACGTCTTGGATACAACGACCAAGCTGTTAGTGGCTATGCGAAAAATCCAGCTAACACATCTTTCACTGGTTATCAGAATGGTGGATACTTTGAAGCTGATAATTATTCAAACTACTCTGGCACCTCCAGGGCATATGGTAGCTATAGTTATGCTACTGGGAATGCAACATCAGGAACGGAAAACATTTATGGCGTATATGGTGGTGGCAGCAGTGGGCGAACCTCCACTTATGGTGGTTATTTCGCTGGCGGTTTATATCCTTCCGCTCATGCACGTCCCACTGCCCCAGGCAATTTAAACACTTTCGGTGTTTATTCCTCCGGCAACTTCGCGGCTTCCGGCACCAAGAGCGCAATAGTCCGAACGGAGGAAGGCCCGAAAGCCCTATATTGCCAGGAATCCCCCGAAAACTGGTTCGAGGATGTGGGCAAATCCAAAATCGCCGGCGGCAAGGCGGTTGTGAGCGTTGCAAAGGACTTCATGCAAACTGTGACAATCAATGACGAATATCCCATGAATGTATTCATTACTCCAAATGCCCGACTCGGTGAGTGGTGGGTCGAAGAAAACCATGATGAATTTATCCTTCATGCACCTGATGCTCCTGATGGTGCGGGCTTCACCTATCGCATCATTGCCAAACGAAAGGACTTCGAGGAACTTCGTATGCCGGTAATCTCCGATGCATGGACAGACAATTTCCTTTACCCGAATATCGAGGATGTTCCGCAAGAATATCACGATTCATGGATAACGATGAAACCCATCGAACAATGGGGAGATTACATACAATACCTTTCTCCAGTTATGAAGGCGGCTTACGAAGAATATCTCGAAAACAAAAGGATAGAACAAGAAAGGGAGGATATTAGGCGCAAAGAACGTGAGGAAAGGCATTCTAACCAACAGGATAATTCTACTCAGGATTAGCAAAATACGGGTGGGGATTTTTCCCCACCCTTTCCCTATTTAATCGCCGCTATGCGGATTTTCGATAGATTCAGATAGAAGAACGTCAAATTAACCCTAAATCATTGCTCTTTAACATCTTAAATAGGTGTCCACTGCTTTTTCCTAGCGGTGCATTGCTTTCGCATAGGCGTCCACTACCTTTTACTAGCGGTGCATTGCCTTCGCATAGGCGTCCACTGCTTTTTCCTAGCGGTGCATTGCTTTCGCATAGGCGTGCATTGCCTTTCCCTAGCGGTGCATTGCCTTCGCCTAGGCGTGCATTGCTTTCCCTTAGCGCTATGCGAAAGCTGTGAACGGCTAAGGAACGTCGATGAACGACTATTAAACAATTGCAAAAGGAGAAAATATCATGGCGGAATTCAAAAACAACGCTTTCACAATCGATACTAACGACCAACACGGCCATCGCGTGGATATTTGCGTCGAGGGGATGGCGACTTACGACGCGGAACTCGCTTTTCGCGGCGATTTGGTCGATGATATGACCGCGCATCGGGATACATGGCACGGGTTGGAGGTCAGTCATGTCGATGAATGGGCCGACGAGAAGGACGCTACGGCGATTATCAACAACATCGAAAAGGAGATTACCGAGGTTATCGTTTCGATTCGTTCGATGGTCGATTCGATGCTCGCCGAGGAGGAGGTTATCGGCATCTCAGAGCACGATATTCGCGACGGTTTCGCGGCGGTCGGACGGATTCCCCGTTCAACCGAAGGTCTCAAGCGAGTTGCGAATCAAATGATTGCCACCAACGTCCGTTTCCACGATGAGGGCAACCCGTATGCGCTTCCCGAAGCACAGTTCGACACCTTGTCCGAGTTGCTGGACGACCTCGAAGACGCCGTGAACAACCGTCTCGACGAGCTTCGGCAGGCCAAACACGTCGGCAAACAGAAGGAATTGGAGCGTAAAAAGGGCGACAGGCTTCTATTGCAGGCGTTCAAGTGGACTGTCGCGAATTGGGGCGACGACGATGAGCGGCTTCTGCAACTGGGCTTCGTGCCGAAATCGCAGATTCATACGCCGGGCGATCCTCCGCCGGATTGGCCGGACTGGCCGGGGCCTGCGGAGACTTTTACGGCGTCGATTATCGAGCCGGGTGTTGTCGAGCTGGTTTATTCTGGTGTTAAAGAATCGACTATTGGATGGCTTCATCGCAGAAAAGTCGGTATCGTAGACTGGACTCTGGTCGCCGACGATCTGCCTATGAACGCCGAAGATATCGTGCCCTTCCGGGATTACGATGTTCTTCCGGCGACTTGGGAATACCGTTTCATTCCCATGCGCGGCGATGAGCACGGCGAAGCGAGTTACGCGATTATCGAAGTGGAGTAACACCGTTTCCTCACACATCCCATGGCAAAGGGGAGGGTGTTGTTCGCCCTCCCTTTTTTGCCTGTCATTTTGGGAGAGGGAGGGCTTTCTGTGAAAAGAACCCCCCCTAACCCCCCCCTCATAGGGGGGGGGGATTTATAGTAGACACCCCGCCCCTGCGGGGCACCCCTCTGGAAGAGGGGAATGGTGTGGAGTTGTCATTTCGAGCGAGGGCTTTAGCCCGCCCTTAAGGCCTGTAGGGACGAGAAATCTCCTCCAAAGCAGTAGGAGATTTCTCCGCTTCGGTCGAAATGACAGGGGGGGGAGGGTCGAAATTATTCCGTAGGGGAGGGGTGAAATGACATTAGCGAGTTAGGGAGGCTGGAGAGACCTTTTTTTGAGGATATCGGAAAAGAAGCTTGTTTAGTCTCGATATATCCTTAAATTTGATATTGTTATAGCTGTTCGGCGAAGCTACAGCCTGTTAAGTTGTTTTTTACTGGAGTAATCATGAGAACAAGAAATCTATTGCCCTTGCTTCTGATATCGATTTGTCTTTTCATATCCACGATTTACGCTGTCGAAGATGCGACACCGGATAAAATCAAGGTTGAAGGAGACACTATCACATTCGACCTTTTCCCGGAGGGGCAGGAATATGGCGATATTCTCAAGATGCCCCAAGAGTGGATAGACCGTGCCAGGGGAATCGTAGTTAATTTTATCGAAGCAAACGATGTCTCCGAGCTTGTCGTTGATTATGGAATCGTAGGATCCTTTGTTTATGGTTGCGCCAGAAGCTCAGATGATCCAGATCCATCCGATATAGACTTCATAATTTACTTCAATGTGGACGATATTTACGATTTGCCTCATGAAACAAGAGTCAAACTCTTTCAGGGACGGACATATCTGGATACGGTATTTCAAGAAGAACTTGATACTGATTTGCATATAGACCTTCTGCTGGACAGCAAGACGAAGCTGACTTATAATGATCCAAATCTGTTTTTTTACTCATTGAAAGACAGGAAGATCTATGGAAGAGATCAAGGAGAACCATTTCTCGGCAGATTAATTTGGTTTGAAGGAAAGTGGTATAGAGTTGACAGAGCTGCCTATGATAAACTCTGTGCTGAACACCCTCAGAGTAAAGATAAGATTCATATGCAACTTGGCGATAACAACAAAATCCAGTTCATAGAGCCTGAATCTGGAGAAATCCTTTTGGAATCAGAATAATGTCCGATTGCATTCAGAACGTTAATCTTGATCTGCTCACGGAGCTTATGGGATTTACTGCTGTGGGAATAAGCTATATTGTCTGTATTCCACAGATTATTAAATTGCTAAAACGAAAAAGCTCTGAAGACCTCTCAAAAACCACTTTTTTTCTCTTGCTCATTGTTGATTTATTATATCTCGTAAGAGCCATTTATATCAATGAACTTGTTTTTATTCTTGGAAAAGCATGGGCTTCTTTCATTGTAGCTTTTCAATTAGTCTTAATCTATATATTCAGACAGAAACCAAACAAAAAGCAAGAATAAATCTAACCTATACTACTCCGATTAAGAAAAAGTTGTATTGGGGATAGAACTCTGCATCAAATCAATTAAATATAATTCTCCTATAGTCAATCATAACTTACGCTTTGTTATTCTCTCTGCTCCGTAGGTAAAATGATCTCGTTCTTCTCCCAATATAACCATTTTTCTTAAGTGGTAGCAGTATAACTGGTCAAGCAAAGAGAAGTTCCAGATTGTCTTTACCCGAGGGGTCTGTAGGAAAGGCATAAGAGACGAGTCTAATCTTGCCGAGGTCTGCAATCGCCACCAAATTACTCAGAGCCAGTTTTACCGGTGGAGAGATAAGCGACTTGAAGGAACTTCTTTAAGAGCGCATTCGTGAAATCAAGGCGAAACAGCTTTCTGGGTTCTCAATGGTTTCATTTCTTATCGGATAGCTGATGGATTAAACTTTCCTTTGGTGTTTAATACATTTGCATTTCATTTCACAATATTTAGTGTGCCTTCAATCTCACTATTCCCCACATATTATTCTCTTGCCTTAAACCTGCCCAACCATTAGATTAAAAGTAGCAAAACCACTTGCACCGAACGAAAGGTGAGAAGATGAGAATAGGATTTATCAAGAACGAGGAAGACCAGAAGCTTCTGGAGATATCAGCGGAAGTCTATTTTAGATTCCGCAATTCCGATGTCTGGGACGAAGAATACAAATATCAAATCCTTGGTGAATTGAACGAAGAATTATCTCCGGATAAAGTTACACCGGATAATGTTGTCGATATAGTGGAATTACTTCAGAAGAAGAACCCCAGTGCAGGGGCTTTTGTTCATTGGTCGAATATTGCCGATCTAAAAGAATACGCAACAGCAAGGCCCGAAGAGGTTGCAGATTTGATTAGAACACTTTTTAACGGCGAGGCACAAATATCGGATAGGATTAGTAATTTCCGTGAGAAGGGAAGGGAGTTTAAAAGGGACATATCGCTTGGCACTCCATTATTCGGTTATCTGATGGCGGCATTCGATTATCGGAAATATCCAATTTACAAAGATTCAATATTCCAGGAATTCTCAAATTGGTTTGATAATTTGAGTCTTCCCAATGGAGTTGGCGAGAAATATCAGCTCTTTGTGGAGACTTGTGCTTCCCTAAACGATTTCCTTAGCGAATATTCCGGTAAGAGAATCAACATGCTTGATTGTCAGGACTTTATTTACAGCCTAACAGAATATGACGAAGCGAATTTTCAGGTGTTTGTCGGGTTTCTTCATTATTTAACCGAGGAAGCGGCAAATTATGAAAAGGATCCGCGTCTAATCATAGAGAAGCTGAAAACTATAGATCAGCAATATCTGGAAGGTATAGCTGACCGCTACAGTAATTCGGATAAAATCAACAAGATCAGATTTCACTTTGTTAACAAGTTATTGGCGAACAAGAAAGAGGTAGATTCTGAGAGCTTGCACGATCTGGAAGAGGAGATAAACGCCCAATACGATACGAACATAATGCGCTCATGGAATGATTTCAAGATACTTTTCCAGATCTATTATTATTCCCAAAAAGAGCGCGTAAATAACTTCCTTTTGTCGATTCACCGCATGTTGCGGGAAAATGTGATAAGTTTAACTGGAGAGAAATTACACAAGTCAAAGACTATAGAGGACTTTGGCGGAGCACAGAATTTCCCTCAAACGCATGTGTGGTTGTCTCTGTTCCCGGAATCGAAGGTAAGTCATCGTGTTGCAGGTCAACTCGGTTTCGGAGTTTACCCCTCGGGGTATGAATTCGGGTTCCATATCGGAGATCAGGTAGAGAACAAGGATGGCTATTCTAACAATGAAGATTTTCTGAATCCTGAAGAAGGTGAACTAACTCTGAAAATGGTATTGGATAAGTTTTCTGATGTCATGGGAGATTTCACAAGTATTAACGGCCTAAAGGACGATATCCGTTACTGGAAAATAGCCCCAGGCAGGGATGCATGGAACTGGGATAACTGCCGTGAGAATGGTTTCATCGCCATCGGATGGGATGAATTAGGGAATTTATCAAATTGCACAAGAGGCGAGTTCGAAGAAAAGAGTAGACAATTAGAGGCTAAGATTGAAGAATGGAAATCATCGGGATCAGAACAGACTTGGAAGTTTGCTAAAGAGATAAGCATAGGCGATAGGATAATTGCAAATCATGGGATTTCAGAAATCCTCGGGTTTGGAACTGTGACTGGTGAATACTACTTCGACGATAATGAGTCAAGTCATAAGCATAAGCTACCTGTAGATTGGTTTGATATCAACCCGAGAGAGGTAAATGAAGGTGGTTGGAGAAGAACCTTAGTTGAGCTGAATAAGAAGAAATTTGATGAGTTCCTAGCCCTACCACTGGCAGATGTTGCGAAATTGGAAGAACAGACCCCCGAACTCGCTCCAACCTTCTCCGAAATCTTCGAGGATTACGAAGATGCCAATTGGGCGTTTAACTTCATAGGGGCAGCCCTGGAAAAACTTGGAATCAATCAGGATTCCCTTGATGATGATAGATACGTCTTAACTTATAATTCTTCAAGTAAGAAAATCCGTTTAGACTATGGAAATTGGCTGATGTTAGGATTCTGCAGGAAACGAGAGAAGAATAATATTGACATAGCCCTTAAAGCCGATAATATAAACCTATTAAGTTATGAAACGGGTAAATTCGAATCTGTTCCAGATAACGAGGACTATCGATTGTATTTAATTAACAGGGCTATAATAGAAGAAAATCCATTAATATCAGAAGCTTTTTATGATGCACTTAGTTTTGCACGAAGTCATATGGGGCATTGGAAAAGCAGTAATTTACGAAAATACCATCAGAAAAAACTTGCTAAGGCTGTTTTCGATAGAGAATATAGGGATTTGTTATTTACAAAAGGTCTTGATATCGTTCCTGAGGGTAGCGAAGATACAAACTACTTCTGGATGACCGCAAATCCAAAGATCTGGTCAGTAAATAAGATCATGAAAGGCGGGGACATTTTTTATACCGCTTATAACCGCAAAGGAAACAAAAGGAGAGTGTTTTCTTCCTTCGAGAAAGCGAAACCTGGAGACAAAGTCCTGTTATACGAATCTACGCCCACGAAGAAGATACTAGGGATCGGAACTGTGGAGAAAGGCATGCATCTATATGATGATGGGCAAGGAAAGGAAGAAGGAATTAGGGTCAAATTCGAGAAAGAAATATCTCCTATTAGCTGGGAAACAATCAGTGAGATTCCAGATCTACAAAACTCTATACCCGTGGCAAATCGTGCTCAAGGTAGTTTCTTTGATTTGACCAAAGAAGAGTTCGACACAATTCTCTCTTTAGAAGAAATCACAGAAAGGCCAGTGATAACATGGAGCCAGATTGCTGAAAAGCTCGAATACAAAAGTATCGAAAGCCCCCTCAACCTCTCCAACTCCAAACTCCATTTCCCAGAAAAAATGCGGAAAAACCTCGAAAATAGGATATCCACTGCCATTCGAAATGGCAAACATATCCTGTTGATAGGTCCTCCCGGCACAGGCAAATCCAAACTGGCAAAAGAAATCTGCAAGTTCTACACTGGTTCTGATGTGAACTATCAGATGAGCACCGCGACCTCGGACTGGTCAACCTTCGAAACCATCGGTGGCTACCGGCCTATCGAAGACGGGAAATTGGAATTCCGTTCCGGCATCTTCCTCAAAAGTTTCAGGCATGAGGTTACCCGCAATCCCATCAACCGATGGCTCATCATCGATGAGATAAATCGAGCTGACATTGACAAGGCCTTCGGAGCGCTCTTTTCAGCCCTCACAGGCGATTCCATCAAACTGCCCTATGATCATGAGAACAGTTCCATCGAGGTAATAGGCAGAATAAAGGGCGATGAAACCATCATCGAGGATCACCATTTCGTAATCCATCCCGATTGGCGCATCGTGGCCACTATGAACACGTATGACAAAACATCCCTCTACGAAATGAGCTATGCCT
>Ga0272443_10004495_pt1 | contig 15151 bp, 9 predicted proteins | sample SSMAcet12_FD_193581 | JGI IMG/M metagenome (GOLD analysis project Ga0272443, IMG submission 193581) | Marine sediment archaeal communities from Little Sippewissett salt marsh, Falmouth, MA, United States - SSM-Acet-12 | ecosystem: Environmental > Aquatic > Marine > Wetlands > Sediment ...
ACATCGTGCCGACCAGATCCACCGGCTTGGACCAACGACCATCCTGGCTCTCGAATGGTCCGTGATCTTCCTTCCCATTCTGTTTCACGGCATTGTCGGGATGCTGATTGTATGTCGCGGGAAACGAAATCTGGCCCAGTATTCCTATGGGGGCAATTTCCGTTACACACTCCAACGAACTACCGGCGTGATCGCCATGGTTTTTATCCTTTGGCACGTCTTCCAGATGCATGGTTGGTTCCGGTGGGAATGGTGGGTCGAAGGGGTCGCACGCCCCTTGGGAGGTGCTCAGTTCAATCCGGCGGCGGCGGTCACGGCACCGGAAGTGATTCAGAGTTCCTGGGTTTTTGTTGCCGTCTACGCGATAGGCACCTTGGCGTGCATCTATCATCTTGCCAACGGCATTTGGACCATGGGAATCACCTGGGGAGTGTGGACAAGTCCGCGAGCGCAGCGTATGGCGAATATTCCCTGCGTACTTGGCGGAGTCGTTCTCGCCGTAGTAGGTCTGGGAGCGCTCTACGGGATGTGTACCGCCGACCTCACGGCGATACCAGCGGCAGGCGAGGTACCGATCGGGTCTCACGCAAGCCTTGAACACTGATCCAAGAACACCTCCGGGCGGAGTGAATTCACCGAAGAAGGCGGGATTTGATGACGAAACCGAATGTCGTGGTCGTTGGTGGCGGGCTGGCTGGCTTGTCCGCCACCATGCAACTTGCCCAACTCGGCGTCGACGTGGACGTTGTCAGCCTCACTCCTGTGAAACGCTCGCACAGTTGTTGCGCTCAAGGCGGCATCAATAGCGTTAACAACCTGACACGCCAATTGGGCGACAACGAGTGGAAACACTTTGACGATACGGTTTACGGAGGCGATTTTCTCCAGCACCAACCGCCGGTCAACGAGATGGCCCAATGGGCGCCTAAGATCATCGAATTGATGGATCGGTTAGGTGTTACGTTCAATCGCACGCCCGAGGGATTCCGCGATCAGCGTCGTTTCGGTGGGACCCTCTATGCACGTACCGCTTTTGCCGGTGCGACAACCGGGCAGCAGCTTCTGTACGCCCTCGATGAACAGGTTCGTCGCTGGGAAGAGCACGGACACGTTACGAAGCACGAGTTCTGGGAGTATCTCGGCCCCGTTCTTGATGATTCAGGCGAGTGCTGTGGCTGCGTGGTCCAGGATCTGGTCAGTATGGAAATCCGCGCCCTTCGCGCAGACGCTCTGGTCATCGCGTCGGGGGGCTGTGGACTCGTGTATGGACGGTCCACCATGTCGATGGCCTGTACCGGTAGCGCGGCAAGTCGCACTTTTCAGGCGGGTGTTCGCTACGCCAACGGGGAGTTCATTCAGGTCCACCCGACGGCAATTCCGGGCGCCGACAAGCTTCGCTTGATGAGCGAATCGGCTCGTGGTGAAGGCGGACGCGTCTGGGTATCCCGTACACCGCAGGATTCACGACATCCGACCGAAATTCCGGCGAAGGAACGTTACTATTTCCTGGAAGAGCGTTATCCCAAGTACGGCAATCTTGTTCCTCGCGATATCGCCACGCGGGAGATTTTCAACGTTTGCACCAAGGAAGGGCTCAGCGTTGAGAAGGATCGCATGTGCGTTTATCTCGACGTGAGCCACATCGAACGGGGCGAATTGGATCGTAAGCTTGGCGGCATTCTCGAGATCTACGAGAAGTTCCAGGGCGTCGATCCGCGAGAAGTTCCCATGAAGATCTTCCCGGCCGTTCACTACTCCATGGGCGGGCTCTGGTGCGACTACGAACGGACCGCGGAGGGCGGGCTCAACGTCGGTTCGCCGCGAAACCACGAAACGAACATTCCAGGCATCTACGCGATCGGCGAGTGCGACTATCACTACCACGGCGGGAATCGTCTCGGGGCCAACTCGCTCATCGCATGCATCTTCACGGGACTGATCACCGGCACAGGCGTAGCCAACAGGATGAAGTCCAACGACCGTCAACTGGCAGTTGAGCGGGATTCGTCGCTCTTCGACAGGGCTTGCCAGGCCAAACAGGCCGACTACAAGGCACTGCTGGCACGTGACGGGCAAGGTGACAATCCCTACGAGATCCACCAGGAACTCGGGCGTGTCATGACGGAAGTTGCTACGGTTGTACGTCACAATCCGGATCTCGAGCAGGCGTTGACCAAGGTGCACGATCTCCAGGAACGAGCCAAGACATGTTCTCTTTCCGATACGGGAAACTGGACGAACCAAAACGTCGTGTTCACCCGGGCTTTGCAGGACATGTTTCCTTTGGCCAAGACGATTCTCAAGGGTGCCTTGGCTCGCGACGAATGCCGTGGAGCGCACTACAAACCCGAGTTCACCATGCCTCACGTCGACGCCGAGGATTCCGGAGAGCGACGGCGTCTGGCAGAAGCGTGGTGTGACCGGTTCGAAGAGAACAACAAGAAGTGGCTCAAGTCGACGATCGCCAAACTGGACGCGAACGGTGAGCCCGAATTGAGTTATGAAGAGGTGGACACATCGTTGATTCCACCCCGTCCCCGCCTCTATGGCATCGTGGGCGGCGAGATGATTGAAGAGGTCTGGAATGAGCGGAGCCGAGGAGTTGCCAATGAGTGAGACGACCTCTTTGCGTGAATTCAATGTCAAGGTTCTGCGGCAGGACGGACCGAACCAACCGAGCTACTGGCAGCGATTCGCCGTCCCGTACGAATCGGACATGAACGTGATCAGCGCACTGCAGAAGATCGCGTCCATGAGTCGCACGGCTGATGGTGAAGTTGTGTCTCCGGTTGCTTGGGACTGCAATTGTCTCGAGGAAGTGTGCGGCGCATGCACGATGGTCATCAACGGCAAGGTCCGCCAGGCCTGCACGGCCCTGGTCGATCAACTCCTCGAGGATAATCCCGAGATGATCGAGCTGAGCCCCATGACCAAGTTTCCGGTTATCCGCGACCTGATGGTCGATCGTTCGCGCATGTTTGCGACGCTCAAGAAGATCAAGGCGTGGCTTCCCATCGACAGCTACTACGATTTGGGCGAGGCTGCGCGCCAGACACAGGACAATCAGGAGATCGCTTACGTCCTCAGCAAGTGCATGACCTGCGGTTGCTGCCTGGAAGCATGTCCCCAGTACCTCAAAATCGAACTGGCTCGGCAAGAAGGCGAGTCGGACGAGGAGTTTCACGCTCGGGAAACGGAAGTCTTCTTCCGCTCCTTCATGGGGGCATCGGCGATCGCCCAGGTGGATCTCTATAACACGAATCCGATCGGGCAGATGAACTCGCGCGATCGACTGGAGGCGTTGGTTTCGGAGGGCGGGATCCAGGTCTGCGGTAATGCCCAGAATTGCGTGCAGGTCTGTCCCAAGGAGATTCCGCTGACCACTTCTATTGCCCGTATGGGCCGCGCGGCGACGGTGCACACGCTGAAGCAGTGGTTTGACAATTGACGTCACTCGGTCTGTTTCTCGGTGGCGTCAAGCTCTGCCGCTCTCCCGGCGAGACGCTTGCTTTGACAACCGGCGACCGAATCAGGGCACGCGCGTGGTCGGAAGTGTCGCGTGGCGGCGCTCGAGCGTATAATGGCTGAACGCCTACCGCGTCACTGAGCCAATTCTCTTGCGGAGGAATCGACCGTGAGTACCCGATTGTTCCACTTCACTTCTGTACTTGCCTTCTTCTTGTTGGGGCTGTTTTCGAGCCATGTGGAAGCGGTCGAGCCAGAGTCGCCCGTCAACATCCTTTTCATTACTGTCGACGACATGAATTGCGATTCGGTCGGTGCGTTTGAATGCAAGCTTCCGGGTACCACGCCTCATATTGACCATTTGGCGGCAGAAGGCCTCTGCTTCAAATATGCCCATGTCCAGGTGGCCAATTGCATGCCGTCGCGAAACGTCATGTACTCCGGACTCTATCCGCACAACAACCGTGTGGAAGGCTTCTACCAGGTCAGGGACGCCGACCATCTGCACCTGGTCGACATGATGAAGGCCGCCGGCTACTTCACGGCCATTCGGGGCAAAGTCTCCCACTCGACTCCCTATCATCCTTATGCCTGGGACTTGGTCCTCGATGATGTTACAGAGAACCTCCACCCGAAGAACATACGGTCGTACTATGACTCGACGAAAAAAGGTCTGGCGGCGGCCAAGGAGGCAGGCAAACCGTTCTGCATGATCATCAACGTTTCGGATCCCCACAAGCCGTTCTACGCGATGACCAACAAGGGGGAAGTCGTCGACGATCCGAATGTTCCGTCGCATGTCTTCGGCGCCGAGGAGGTGCCTGTTCCTGGGTTCCTGCCCGATGACCCGATCGTTCGCAAGGAATTGGCACACTACTACTCGTCTGTGCGTCGGGCGGACGATTGCGTTGGTGTCGTACTCAAAGCGCTCGACGAATCGGGGCAGGCCGACAACACGGTTGTCATGTTTCTCTCCGATCATGGCATGCCGCTTCCCTTCGCCAAGACTGCCGTCTACCACCACAGCACGCGCACGCCTTGGATCGTTCGCTGGCCCGGTGTCGTTAAGCCCGGCACGGTCGATGAGCGTCACATGATCTCTGCGGTCGATCTCACACCGACATTGCTCGACATTGCTGGTATCGCACCTCCTGAGCAAGGTTTTGACGGCCGGTCTTTTCTGCCTTTGCTCACGGTAGGCAAGCAAGATGGGCGCGACTACATCATCAAGGAGTATAACGAGAACGCCGGAGCAGGCCGGCATCCGATGCGCAGTGTTGAGACGCGGCGTTTCTGCTACATCTTCAACCCGTGGTCCGACGGCAAACGCGTGTTCAAGACGGCCACCACCGGCACGTTGACCTATCGCAGGATGAAGGAACTGGCCAAGACGGACGAAGCGATGGCGGCACGCGTCGAACTCTTCGACCACCGTGTTCCTGAAGAACTGTACGACGTCGAGAAAGATCCGGATTCTCTGAAGAACCTCATCGACGACCCAACTTATCAGGCAGAAGCCGATCGGCTCCGGAAGATCCTTCTTGACTGGATGGTCGAGACCGATGACCATGCACTCGATGCATTTCGCAATCGCGGCGATGCCGAGTTCGTCAGCGACTATGTCACGAAGAAACAGGCAGAAGCCGACGCGCGACGCAAGGCGAAGGCCAAGAGCAGGCCCCAACGCCGAAATATGGCCCGGGCCAAGGGCCGCAAGCTCTTCTCACTTCTCGCACCAGAACAATTCACTCCGGGTGAACCTTTCACGGTCACCGTTGCTTACACGATCCCCGAAGACTTGGGTGAGCAACTTTTTCACGTGACGCTCAAAGATGGTGCTGATAACAAACGCATTGAACGCAAGATTGTGAAGGCTGAAGGGAAGGGTGACATGCAAGTGACCTTTGATGTCCCTCGCGACTTGACAGCCAAGTCGATTCTCGTCGCCACGTTCATCGGGAAGGATTATCCGAGTTGTCTGCAGCATGTGGTGACCAAGCCGATCCCGGCGGAATAATGTCTCTTGCCATTCGTCCCATGACGGCCGACGACATTGAGCTCGGAATGCGTTTGAAGACGCAGGCTGGGTGGAATCAGACTCCAGCAGACTGGGAGCGATTTCTGTTTCTGGAGCCGGAGGGGTGCTTTGTGGCCGAATGGGACGGCGAGCCCGTCGCGACCACGACGACCTGCACGTTCGACTCGGTCGGCTGGATCGGTATGGTGCTTGTGGACGAGTCGTTCCGCCATCGCGGGATTGCTACCGGCCTTGTAAGCCACGCTTTGGAGTATCTCGATGGACGTTCCATCGTGACAGTTCGTCTCGATGCGACCGAGTATGGTCGGCCGGTCTATGAACGGATCGGTTTCGTTCCCGAGCACGACTTCGTTCGACTGCAGGGAATCGCCCCCTCTCTTGACAATGTACCTGAGATGACGGCCGTTTGCGCTGAACACATCGACGATCTTGCGTCGCTGGATCATGGGGCGACGGGGACAAATCGCCGGCGTCTTCTTGAACGGTTGATTGCCGAGAATCCTGCGACGTCCCGGTTGGCCATGAGACAGGACTCGATCGATGGCTATGTCCTTCTTCGGCCCGGTGCGAATGCCACCCAGATCGGGCCAGCCGCGGCGCGAACGGAAAAGACGGGGGAGTTGATGGCAGACTGGGCACTGGGGCATTGCGCCGGCCGGCCGGTGTTCACAGATGTCCCCCTCGGCAATCACGCGGCGATTGAGTGGGCCCAGCGTCGCGGCCTGGCGGAGCAGCGCCGGTTCACCCGGATGGTTCGTGGGTTGCCGGTGCGAGAAGACGTAGCCCTGCTGTGGGCCAGCTCGGGACCCGAAAAAGGCTAAGGCCCCCCACAAGGTTCCCGCATGGTGACGGGTAACCGTTGTGGAGGGCCTCGCGGAGGGCGACGCTGGGATGGAACGTCGCTCTCGATGGGGATCCAATTGGTTCCTTACCGCGTGAACAGTTCGTCAAGCGGAGCCTGGGAAGTCTCTACCGGTGATTCGACCGGGTCTTCTTCCGTTGCCAGGGTCGGTGTCTGTTGTGTCACGGTCGAGAAATCGGTCTTCTCGATTAGGGCACCGGTTTCCTGCCACTTGTACCACAGGCCCGTGGCGGCGCCATTTTTGCTCTCACCCATCATGGCTTTCTGGCCGTTCGAATGTCGCCACACCCACATGCCATTCTTCAGGCCGTCCTTGAAGCCGCCGGTGACTTCTTCCTGGCCGTTTGAGTACCACCAGGTGAATTGCCCGTCCGGCTGATCTTTCTGGTAGACTCCCTGGACACGCATCTGGCCGTTGGGGTGCCATCCGGTTGCCAGGCCGTGCTTGACGTCTTCGCCGATGGTCTTGTATGTGGCCGGTTTGGCGTTCCACCAGTCGGCTTCAGCGTCGATCACAAGTTGGGCGTGCATATACATGGCTTCCCACTGTTTCTGACCGGCCTTGTTGCGTTCGATCTTCATGGCGATCTTATGGCCCTCTTCGTACTTCTGCTCGTCGATCAACGTCGAATCGGCGTCGAACGTTCGGACGAGGCCGTTGAGGAGCCCGTTCTCATAGGTAGCCTCTTTCATCAGGCTTCCGGAAACGAGATGCCATTTGCTTATGCCGTTAAGGACGCCGTTAGAGTATTCCGACTCACTGGCGATACGGCCTTCGCTATCACTGATGACCCATTTGCCTTCGAGCTTACCGTCCTTGAAGGTCGCTTCGGAGCGGAAGGGGGCAGTGAACTGCGAGTAGGGCATTGCGGCGAACAATTCTGCGTCCTTGGCCGTGTGCACGCGGAACCAGGTTCCTTCTCGCTGATTGTTGCGATACTCGCCCGCACCGATCAGATTCCCGGCTTGGTCCCACATTTTCCACTCGCCGTGGAGAATGTAGTTGTCTTGACTGTCTTGAGTGACTTCGCGACGAATCTTCAGCTCGCCGCCTGGGTAACGTTCCTGGATGATCTCGACGGGACGTCCGGGAGCTGCAATCCCAGGTGTTCCCTCGGGCTCTTCCACAACCACCACTTCGTCTTCCACTTGCGGAACCATGACCAACTCGGGAAACTCGTCGGCCGCGACTTGTCCTCCTAGAGCATACATGGATATGGCCACACCGAGGGCCAAGACAAACGGATGCCGACACAATTTCCTGAGCATAGTTGATTCCCCCACGTATTGAGTTTCCGGCCGTACACATACCGCCACGGCAAGGGGCGAGATTCCTTTGCAAGATGGGATCGACCACTACGGGCCGAGTATTCAGCATCGTCCGGACTGCCAGAGCATGCGGAATTTACGTGCAACTCTCGCTGACCCGGAAGCTTTACCTGGTTTCACTAACCGGACGCGAGTGACAGCGAAAAGACGGGCTGGGCCATGTTGCCTAAAGCGTGTGGCAGAAATCAGTTAGGGAGGATCGAGTTTGCCAGACGCGGGGCTTCCAGATTGAGCCGGTACATGATCTGGTTGTAGTCGTACCGGGGCGTCTTTTCGGGATTGCCAGAGAAGGCGGCTGTGTACGTGGCCTCGAAATAGACGATCCGCCCTCCGTCGGCGTCGAACATGGGATGGTGGCGGGGATTGTAGAACGAGTAGCGATTGTGGCTGACGATTTTTCGGGCATGACGCCATGGACCGGTCAGGGCGTCGGCTTCCGCATACCAGATCTCACCCAATGGCGATGTGCCGCCAATCTGGCAGAAGATCATGATCCATCGCTTGCGGAAGTCGTTGTACGCTACCGTGCCACGATGGGCCACAACCACGTCGCCCGTCTCGGCATCACGAAGGGTGAGCGCAGCGTCCTCGCGATCAAGCACTTTTCGTTTGATGAGTCGTTCCTGGTCTTGCGGCCCGATTGTGTCGGTGTCTCTCTTCCAGTTCCAACGCACGCGGCCTGCATCATCTCTGTCGATCTGGCAGTCGTCGCGGCGAGTGCCCTGCCTTAAACAGGTGTAGGCTTCGTACTGCGAAAGGTCTGCCAGAGCATCGCGAGTTGCACGGACGCGTACGAGCGGGTAGGGAGTGCAGAAGTAGATGTACGTCTCCCCCTCTTCGTCCAGCATCAAACTGTGAGCGCCTTCCGGAAACGGGCCATCCATGGGAAACTCGGCGACTCTCCGGAATATCTTCGCTTCATCGTTGAATTCGGCGAGCCCCTGGCCTGATGCCTTGAAGGACATCCCTCCGCCCTGAATGTCCTGGTAGTGAGCGAAGAGTTGCTCGTTGCCACTGTCGGAGATCGTGACCAGTCCGCTGATCCACGTTGGCCCGGTGCCTTTCCAGGGAATCGTCTTCTTGGCGAAGCCGTGCTCGTCAGTGAAATAGTCAAGGTTGATACCGCGTTCAGGATCGAGCCCTCCATCGCCGGGAAGGAGTGACGTAGCGCCCGGCACCTTGAAGTTGCCCAGTGGATAGCCTGGTCGGTTCGTGTCGCCCCAGAACCAGTAGATCCGATTGCGGAAGACAGCGGTCTGTACACTGTCGGACCCCAAGACCTGGCCGTTGAGAAGCGGCTCGCGCAATGGCACGGGCTGACCCAAGAGCACACTGTCGCGATAGATGCCCTCGCCGGTCACGCGATAGAGACGTTCTGCAATGTTCAGGCGGCGGATCCTTAACACGGCATGATCGCCAGGCGTCGTCTTGAGTGGTTTGCCACGGAAACCGAATCCGTCTTTGGGGAACTCGTAGCCATGGCTCTTGATCGAGAAAAAGACGTCACGATTCATCAGGCCCGGTTCGTGAAATGCGACGATCCCGGCGCTGTCGGTCCAGTGTCGAATACCGTTGACGGTCGTCACCTCGACCAGCGGTACGCCGCGTCCTGTCTCCTCGTCGACGACCTGAATCTGGAAGAAGTCGTGCGCCGAGGAGTGGCCGATCAAGAGGGCACTCACGATGCATGCAGCAGTCAACCTGGGTATTGTCGAGTCTCCGCGGCACAGGACCATGGTTGACTTCTCCATGTTGGATGAACGACCGCCTACTCGGTTTCTTCCGGCGGTGTATGAGCTTCCTCCATGATTTCCCTTATCCGGGCCACGACTTGGGGATGATCAGCGGCGATGTTCTTTACTTCCCCAAGGTCCTCTGTCACCTTGTAGAGTTCAACCGGCGCATCGGGATTCTTGGCCACGTTCATCCGCACGCCCTTGTAATCGCCTAGCCGCACGGCGATTCGGCCGCCCTTTTCGTAGAACTCCCAATAGAGATACTCATGCTTCTTCTGCTTGTCCGACTGGCCGAGCAAGGTGGGAACGATAGAGATTCCGTCGGTCCTCTCTGGCACCTCGGTTCCCGCGAGTTCACAAAACGTGGGGAGCATATCCCAGAAGGCGGAAATGTGGTCCGACGTCTTACCAGCCGGAACCTTGCCGGGCCAACGGGCAATCATCGGCACACGCACGCCACCGTCGTAAACGTCACGTTTAATCCCTCGCAACGGACCGTTCGAGTCGAAGTGATCGGCCATGTGACCGCCTTCCTGGTGCGGGCCGTTGTCGCTCGTGAAGATCACCAGCGTATTTTCTTCCAGGCCGAGTGCCTTGAGCTTCTTCAACACGCGACCCACGTCGGCGTCGATGTTTCGAATCATGGAAGCGAAGCCCTTTTCCGGTTCGGGCCAGTTCCTTGCCGCGAACTCACCCCAGTCGGGAACTTCCATGCCCTTCTTGCCCGCTTCATTATTGGCATGGGGAACGTTCATCGCGAAGTAGAGGAAGAACGGTCGGTTCTTGTTCCGCTCGATAAACTCAAGGGCTTCCCCGGTGACCAGTTCGGGTACGTAATCGACACGCTTGGTCGCGACTCCACGTCCGTCTGTCCATTTCTCGTTTTTCGGTACTTCGTTGCGCAGCGGCACTTGCTTGCCGTTGCAGATGACGAACTCGGGATAGAAATTGTGCGCGTGCCACATGCTGATGTAGCCGTAGAAGTGATCGAAGCCGCGCAGTTCCGGATCGTTCAAGGGAGGCGGAGCCCCGACGCCCCATTTACCGACGCAGCCCGTCGCATAGCCGGCCTTCTTCAGCAATTGAGCGATCGTCACATCTTCATCAGTCAGGATCGAACCCATGGCGTTGCCGCGGATTCGGCAATGGCCCGTGTGCAGGCCTGTGAGCAAAGTACAACGGGACGGTGCGCACACGGTCGAACCCGCGTAGTATTGGGTGAACCGCATTCCTTCGGTCGCCATGCGATCCAGGTTCGGGGTCTTCAGCGTTGACTGGCCAAAACAACTCAGATCACCGTAGCCCATATCATCGGCGAGGATGTAGATGATGTTCGGAGGCGATGCCGAACACCAGCCGGCAAGAACCAGAATCAGGAGCGAAGCACAGATTGACCATCGGAACATGGAAGCTTGCATGGAAGGCCTCAGATCGTTTCGTTGTGCGGAGATCCTCGCCGAGATCGCGAGGCATGTCCTGATTGTATTCGGGGGCCAGCCGACACTCAATTGGCGAGTTCGAATCAGCTTTCGAAAAGACTCCCACGAGAGCGACCGCGTAACCTCGCTGATTTGCAGATCCCGGATTTCACAGTCTGGCAAGCTGATCCCTGTGCTTGTGGATCTTCGCCATCGCGTCGGCGATCTGATCCATGAGTCTCCTGCTACCGAGAAACGCGTATTGGGGCAGCCAGACGCCTTCTTCGGCAAGCCGGTCATTGAGCGGACAGAGATTCTGCTCGCGATACTGTTCAAGTCGCTGTTTGGAGAAGATTCTCTGGAACGTGCGGGAGGCCAAAGTGTTCTCGATGAAGGGCTGCGTATTGAGCCGGTCGAAATACATGGTGGTGAAGCGAATCCCTTCTGCTCGAAGCGCCCTCAGAAACTTCACTTTCGGGGCATCGTTGAAGTGCTGCTTCTGGTAGCGGAAGCCGTAGATGTAGTAGGCGGCCTGGGTGACGCCTTTATGGAGCTTCTGCGGCTCGATTCCCGGGATCTCTTCCAGCCTGCGGGCCAGGTAGGCGGCGTTGTCGTTTCGAATTCTTGTCTGTTCCGCGATGGTATCGAGCTGTGGTGTCAGCATGGCGGCTTCCAACTCGTGCATTCGGTACTTCGTGCCGATGCCCACTGCACCGCGATCGCTGGATAAACCAATATTGTGGAACGTATAGCACTTCTCTATCAGGTCGGTGTCGTTGCCGACGATGGCGCCTCCTTCGCCCGTGGCCACGACTTTGCTGGACTGGAAGCTGAAGCAGCCGAGATTACCAAACGTGCCGCACATCTTCCCCTTGAATTCGGCCAGGTGGGCCTGGGCAGCGTCTTCGACCACCTTGAGCTTGTGCTTCTCGGCAACGGCCATGAGACGTTCCATACTGCATGGAATGCCACCGATATGGACCGGCTCCACGACGCGCGTGTTTTCGTTGATCAGAGGTTCGATCTTGTCCGGATCCATTTGAAACGTATCGAGATCGACATCCACGAATACCGGCAACGCATTGCAGAGGAGCACGGCCTGAATCGTTGCGAGGTAGGTGCAGGGAGGAACCAGAACTTCATCGCCGGCGTCGACTCCGACACAGTGGAGGGCCGTGTGCAGTGCTTGCGTACATGAACCGGTTGCCAGACAGTGCTTGGCGCCAATCAACCTGGCAAACCTCTCCTCAAACTCCCCGACCTGTCCCGAGTTGTGTCGGCGGGATCCCAAGGTGCGTCCCCACTTGCCCGAACGAAGTGCGGAGACGACCGATTTCTCGATCTCTTCCGTGGCCTGAGGCCATTTGGGAATGGGGTCCGTTCTCACCGGTGTGCCACCCAACGCCGCCAGGGCGTCGGGCTTGTTGACGAGGTTTCCATAGGCACTGGTGGCCCCCACGCCGACGGCTGCCGCACCAGCCGATACCTGGCGAATGAACTTGCGACGTGAGACACTTTTTCCGTTCATGGCTCTCCCCCCAAGGCAGGTCATGGTTGAGCTGTTCGGCTGGCCTCTTCAATCATCCTAGCGACTTGGTCGCGATACTCCAGCAGGTCCTTCGGGTTCTGCGACCATTTGTCCACGGCTGTTGCCACATGAGCTGGCGGCGTACACAGTGCTCGGGCGCGGGGCAGCAACTGTCGGGCTGCTGGCGTGTCGGTTGCCTCAAGCCGAGCTGCGGCGTCGCGAAGGGCGACCAGGTATTCGTAGTCCTCGAGTCCGTCGCGTAGATTCTCCAGGCGAAGCGAGGCACATAGGACGCCATCGCGCCCGGGATAGACCAGATTTCCCATGCCGTTCTTGTGCTTCCGCTTGCCCGTGTGCATATGGTAGATGTGCGATCTCCACGGCGCGTCGGGCCATTGCTCACGGATATCCAGATTCGTCTGCCATTCGCGATTCACGCACCAGTAGAGAACTCCTTCCACATCGTGGAGGTAGCTGAGAATTCCTGTCACACGGCAGTCGAATACCGGGTAGTCGAGGAAGAAGTTGGGGCAGGGATGACGTGGCGAGTCGGCCGCGTACCACCAGATTCGATCGCCGCGGGCACGCATGGCTTGGATCATTTCCGCTCTGGGCGGTGCGGCGAACTGGTGGAAGAGCGGGACCCAGACGTTGTAGACGGGCTGCAGTTCGGGGATCGGAGTCGATGTCTGCATCCGCTGCAGCCCAGGCCAGACCGATTGCAAGGCACGGTTGATCCGCTTGGCCGCGGGAAGACGTTCCAGGTGCACCGAGAGTTCATCGATACCGTAGTAGACCATGTACTCTTCGAGGCCTGCCTCGCGCACCTTGCGGAACAGGTCCGCGCGTTCCGCAACCGCCTCGCGAACTTGCTCGTCTGTTTCGCCAACAATCTTGCCAACGGTGAAGAAATTGATTCGATCCCGGTACTTGTCGAGAAACCTGAGAGCAGGATGCGGCGCGTCGCCGGAGTAGATGTTGCAGGGCGAGAGACGGTAGTCGAGTAGGAACTCGTAGATCTGTTCACGTTGTGAGTCGGACAGTTCCTTTTCACTGTACCAGTTGCGATAGTATTGTTCGAAGAAACAGAATGCCGTGCGCAGAGAACCCCGTCGCGGCAGTTCGAAGTCGTAGACGTTCAAATCGATGTCAATTATCTCGCTGAATTCACCCGCTGTCAGTGTCACTTGTCCTTCGTAGCGGCCCGAACGCGCGTCACCTGTATTGATGCGACAGAAGACCGCGCCGAAATCACCAGGTGGCACGACCACTGGCGAGCCATCTTCGATGATGACGTCGGGGATGGCACCCACAAAGGACACGGGAATGTCGGGCTGCTCCGTGGTGACACGCTGAATACGTCCCCAGGCAACTTGAGATGCAGGAATCTTCGCCGTGCCGTCGTCCGAAACCAGATCGGATACCGACACCGAGACCGAAACAGGTTTGGTAACCCGCGGTCCCATGAGGATGATTTGGAAGCCCTCGTGCTCGCGACGTGCGGCGGAGCAGACGGCCTTTCGGCTGAATTGTCGGATGCTGCGGAAGAAGTCGGGAGAGCCGTTCAAGCGTTCGGTTGAAGGCAAGACCGTGGCAACGAACGGTGCTTCCGGACGAGACGCGTGTGTCTTCAGCAAGGCGTCGTAGTCACGCTCCAACTGACGCTTCGCTTCCGCTGCCCTTCGGAGTTGGGCTCGTTCAAAGGCCTCTTCACGCTCTCTGCAATCTTGCCGCAACCGTTGCCAGCGCGCCGAGTAATCGTTTTCCAACATGTCGAGTTCATGGGTCTTGTAGATCTGTACGTCGTCGATCAGACCGCAGAATGAGTAGGCGGGGCCGGCCGGGTTGGCTCCGCCGCCAAGGATGACGTCGCAGGCGTTCTCGAGCAGGCCCGAGGTGCGGTTTCCATTTTCGGAGACGTTGACCTTCACGGGACGCCCGTCTGCGAAGATCTTGGTCTCACCTTGGCGGAAGGCAAAAACGAGATGATGCCACTCGTTGGCTGCCAACGTGGTAGGCGTGGAGTAGACGATCCATCGCCCCTGCTCGTCCTTGGTCTTCAACTCGGGCCGACCGTCGCGAAGATCGATGTAGTAGTTGATCGCCTGCGGTTCGACACGGCGGTCTCCCTTCCAGAGAATGGTTCGAAATCCATCCACGCGAAAAGGCTTGATGACACACTCGACCGTGAACTCGTCGTGTAGCGACAGTTCAGGGACGTGGGGAAAGCGTACGCAGTTTCTGCCCGTGTCGAAGAGCAGGGCACTGCCGAAAATGCCTGGACGAACCAGATCCTCTGCTTGTTCCCCTTCAAGCCTGCCGTGGCAGTCTCCGGCCACGTCGCGGATCTTGCCGTCGACCACGTCGAGTGTCCAGTGAACGGTTGGTTCCGAACCGACCGCAAGTGTGCAGAGCCAGGCCACAAGCGGAAGGACTGAAGAGAGGCAAGTGGTGTTCATTGCGTTTTGTCCGTGATTCTTGTCATGCTACTCAGCTATTGATGCCACAGGACAATGTAACACTCTCGTACCGCATCACAAGTGTTGGATGTGCAGCCATTTGCGGCGCGCTCCACCCTCACCTACACTGGATCTTGCCCGCCCCGATTCCGCCGCCGAGCCCTCACGCTGTCGGCACGCGTGGCCGTCGGGCTACTTCCACACCAATCTCCCTTCTTGCGAAAGTCACGCCGTGCCGTTCCTTGCGCCCAATCCACATCGAATGCTGTTTCTTCTGTCACTTGCCACGATGGCATTCTGTGTCCCACTGATCGCA
>Ga0272443_10004498_pt1 | contig 15142 bp, 10 predicted proteins | sample SSMAcet12_FD_193581 | JGI IMG/M metagenome (GOLD analysis project Ga0272443, IMG submission 193581) | Marine sediment archaeal communities from Little Sippewissett salt marsh, Falmouth, MA, United States - SSM-Acet-12 | ecosystem: Environmental > Aquatic > Marine > Wetlands > Sediment ...
TATAGTTACCTCCCGCCCTATCCGAGAAACCTGGATCGATCGTCCTGCCATCGTGCTCCTGGCCATATTCTTCTCTAAACTCCTCAAGATTGAAATTTCCGGCCATGGCCGCCGCGAACAGGTTTCCGTAGAGACCGTTGGGGGCATAATAGATGTTGTTGTCCCAGGTATAACCAGGTGTATCGGGAGGATAACTGGTATCCAAGAAGTTAAAAGCTCCAATATTGGAGGTCCTCGTTGCGAATATGTTGTTCTTTACTACAAGCGACCTGGGATTGTAACATGACATGGAGAATCCATTCCCGCCATATAGGAAGATATTGTTGTAAAGCTCAAGGTCTATCGGGCCGCTTATCGGGCCCTGCTTGATCGTGAGCACATGGTAGTTGCCTCCCTCGAATATGCTGTTTATCACCGTCACCGGACCGGAATGGATAAGGAGGGACGATCCCGTATCGGAGGCAGTCTGTTCATCCCAGCTGCGGTGCCCGATTATTGTGACATTGGTCGCGGTGTGGCCTACGACTATCCCTCCAGCCCGATTCCTGGTGGAGGTGTTGTTGATCAGGAGGATATTATTACCTGTCGTTATGTCAAATCCCTGTTCATAGCATGTTTCGGCGTGGGTGTTCCTTATTATGAAATTATCTCCGGCCGGTGTATTGACGGTGCTGTCACCGAGGTGGATGGTGAGGCCGTCGTTTGATGTGACGTTGGATATGCGGCAATCCTCGACCAGGACGTTGCTCAGGTGTCGGCTCGTGCTTCCCATCAATGCTATCCCGCAGTTGCCGGCGTCATCAACAGTGGCATTTATTATGGTGATGTCGCTACCTCCCAGGGAATGTACGATCCCGTTCTGTGCAGAATGATAGACCTCCATATTCATCAGAGTGATGCCGTACACCCCTACGCCCGAATTGGCCATCCGAACCCCCTGAGAACCCGAGTTTATCACGATGATATCCATGATGGTGATAAAAGAGGACAGGACCTCAATACCAGTGGTTGATCCGTTCTGGATGTCGATCAGCGGTTTGCTGCCGGTCCCGTAGGCTCCGATCTTTATCGGATTGCCCTCCGTGCCCGAGGACCTAACAAGGAACCGCTCTCTCCAGACCGAGCCCCTTTTAAGCAGGATATTGTCCCCCGCTGTAAAATCTATGTTTCTCACCTTATCGAGGGTCTTTATTGGAGTTGCTTGCGTCAGGCCGTCGTTGGTATCTAGGCCGTCCTCGGAATCGACATAATAGGTTGTTCCGTCACGTGTAAGGTTGAATCCGGTATAGGGGTAGCCCTCATCCAATGTGTTTTCGCCCTGGACCATCATGAGCATTTCGTTTGAGGTATGAGCAAATTCGGAGGGGATCAACATTGTAAGACCGAAAATTAACGAGAATAAAATTAGATACACCACTCTATTCATATAGGAAGTTCCCATAATAATCCCCAACCACAACCATTTGCGCACCATTTTCAATGATACAGCCAGCTGCACTAACAAGATAGGAATTTGAGTTGTTAAATTTTTCTCTGATCAGAAACAAGTAAAAGGGAAGCAGTCACAATTTTACATTATAAAATAAATTATGGGTATTAATCCTCATATGTCATGAATGCCACCATGGCTGAAGCTGACTTATAGGACAGATGTAACCCGGTTTTGGATCAGACAAGTGCTGTTCTTTTGCATAAAAATCCTTTCAAAACTTTCTCAAAAGTGTTTCTTTCTTGAACAAGCTGACCTTCCAAGCAGAACCAAACAGTCCTCTTCCCCCTTTCAAGAGCTATGGCTTTGGGTTCTCTAAATGAGGTTATAGTTTATATCCGGAAAAATTCAAACTCAACATTATTTAGAAGAGGTCTGTGCAATCTCTCAGAAAATAACTCAACAAGTTTTTTCCGTACGGATCTTCAAGTCCAATACCGAACCTACTCAGAAACGTCTGACCAAGATATCTTAAAGCATCTTCAACGGAATGGATCTTGTCATCATGTGTATCGAATAATTATCTCACTCTGGCCCAATTTTCTGCAACACTTGGTCGGTGATAGATATGCTCTTTGAAATTGAGTATGTAATATATTAATATTTTAAATCAGGCATGTTCCACAGATTTATACTAAAGGATCGAATTTTAAATCGACATCATTTCTAAACCGGGTGGGACAGGTAATTGATCAGGGGACATCCGCGTCTATAATCGGAATTTAAAATGTAATCACCCTTTTTGGTAACCGAAGATAAAAACACATTTAGATCCTTGTTCAGTAAAGTACCTTCGTGGAACCCTGATCGTAGATGGTTATCCTTCCCCCTCTGATGGAATCCTCCTTGATACCGTAATAATACATCCGGTTTTCCACCTTGGGTGAATATATCACCACGTCAACATATGATGCGTTGATTTCCCCTGTGACAATGTCGTACGGGCTTACGATTGTGACGGTTTTTTCACCTTCAGGTCTTTCCCTATATAGAGTGGATTTCTGAATCGGGTAGAAAACCCTGTCTGGACATATTACGGATGTATTATCCTCGGAATATTTCTCAACGAAGATCCCCCCGGTGATCGTTCCGATATCCTCAATATGCTGGTTTCCCGAGAGAGAATCATTCACGAAGAAGTTCACCGTGAATAGAAGGGGTGACGTTATCAGCAGAAACACGAGGATGCTCCTCAGCCATTTTGTGGTCCTCGTTATCTCGATGAAATATTTACTCATGGTAAGTGAGGTAACCTGAAGTGAACGCCCGCCAAGGATCGTGGGTGTGAGAAATCCACCTACAATGAATAATGATGTCCCTAGCGTGAAATTCCAGTCGAAGGCATGGATCTTCTTTTTAGACGTGTTAGCTAATCCGATCACCATTAGGATCAGCATAGTTATCATATATCCGACTATCACATATCTTAGGATCAGAAAATAGGTCTCGGGTACGAATTTATAGAGCGGATAGGTATCAAATGTTAGAATCCCTACCTTCTGCCTGCTTCCCAACAATCTGGAAAGGATCACCCAGGATCCACCTCGTTGGGAGGTTGGCAGGAGCATGGTTTGGTAATGTGCACGCATGGATGTGAACCTTGTAACATAGCCTATCAGGTATATTACGCCAAGTAGGACCAGGGATACGTCCCCTATGGGCTTCTTCCCCATCAGTTTCATCTTGACAAGCCAGATCCTCTCCTTCAAGAACCTGAACAACGTGTCTCTCCTTTCTATTGATTCCCTAATGATATTCCTGAGGATCATGTACAGGGTGTCATGCTCATTTACCCTATTTCCAACCGATTCCAAGATCTTCATGTTCTTTGACAGTCCCCCGACAGGGGTTGTCATTCTATTGAAGAACCTCTGAATAATTATTCCCAATGGAAAGAATATGAAAATGAAAGGGTGAGTGAAAACACAAAGAATATAGAACAATATCGTCAAATAATATAGTTTCCGAGACCCGGTATTCAGGAACTTCTGATAAAGTCCAACGACGCAGAAGAGGAAGAGAAGGCCCAAAAGCTGGGGAACGAACTGGTCATTTAAAAAGAAGTATATCATCAACAGCAGGGCTGTCGGATACAGAAAGAACTGCAGCTTCTGATCCTTTTCAAACCTCTGTATGATCAGGATCAGCAGTATGGGCATCGACAGAATTAGTATGAAGAATCCAATATTGATGATATCGCGTGGGGGAGCTCCGAAAAGCACCATGAACGACTTGGTCAAAATGAAGAAGATCGGGAATTCGAAATAATTGTAGTACCTCATGTCAATTGTCGGATGCTGGGTCAGAAGGTACATGAAGAAGCTGGAATCACCTATATCCACCTGGATGGGGAGCAATATGTAAAAGAGATTGAATATATAGAAAACAAAGTAGTAGGCTACTGCAAGGAAAACGTTGACCATGACCGAGTTTTCCATCAGGGCTATTCTGATTATCTGTATCGTTATGGCAACAAGAAGGATCCAGAAATACCATGGTACCTGGAGGATGGATGCTTCCTCGCTTGAAATGTGAAACGGGCGGTTCATCAGGACAAGGTTTAAAAGTATCGATATGAGAAGGATCAGGAGAAGGATATTGTATTTTCTGTTTTTCAATATCATCCCTTATCACCGATCACCCTTAGTTCGAACTTCTTGGCGAAGCATTATAATACCATCTCATTGGTCTTGCGATCCCGATCACAATTTTTACCTCGATTTACCATTTTTTTTCTTTCGAAGAATGGATCGTCATATTTATGGGCGTAGCAGTAATCGAGAAATGCCTCGAACGAGGGGAACTCCGGTTTGGATTTCATGAACTCATCCATATGGGCTCCAACCTGGTTCGCCACAGGTATCTTTCCGAATTTTCTCTTGTCTCTCTCCAGAAAGAGGTAGAAATGCTCGAAGAAATCCTCGGGGACCGGATCACGACCATACCTCTCCTTTATCGCATTTGCGATTATGACGGCTTCCCTTTTCCCCCTTTGTTGGTGTTTCTCGTACAGCTCTTCCACGCTGCATATGACCTTGGCGGGTATCCCTACCGCCACGCTATTGTCCGGAATATCATGTGTTACGATCGAACCCAGCCCGATCACACAATTATTACCTATGGTCACGCCCTTAAGGATCGTAGCGAACGAGCCGATGTAAACATTGTTCCCGATCGTTATCCTGTTAGCTGATCCGAAAACCTGACCATAAAGCTCCCTCAGAATCACCCAGTCGTATCCGTGGGTCAGCAATCTGACACCCTGAGCTATGTGAACATCCCTTCCGATAGTTATTAGGTATGGTTTTGTCAGATCGATAATATTTGTCCTTGGATTCCTGATCATCGATCCCTCGCCGATCTCGACCCCTTGCCTCCTCAGCCATCTGATATATCTGTCCCGGTTCAGCGAATTGTACCATACTGATATGGATTTCAATAACACCTTGACCGGTCCATCCTTTGGCATTTTACCCCACCTTTCGATCCCTGTTCAGGAGCATGTGAAATTGTGAAAGATGTCTATCGGCAATGACCCGAATATCATGGTTCTCAATGAAATAATCTCTTGCTCTCTTTCCTATCCCCTTGCGCATGTCCTCGTTATTTATTAATGACCTGACATCCTCTATCATCTGCTGAAACGACCCTGATTGAAATCCGATCTTGTTCCTTTTAATGACATCGTCGGGGTCCGAGTTCAAGCTAACCACCGGTATCCCTGACATCCAAGCCTGAAGAAATGTATTCGAGAAACCCTCCGACTCGCTCGTGTTCACAAGAATGGACGCTCTAGAGATCAGGTCTTCTGCCTCGGGTAATGGCAGTTCTCCTCTGTATTCGAGGTTACTCACATCTTCGATCTTCTTTTCAAGTTCCACCTGGTCGGGGCCCAACATCGGACGACCTACCATTACGAACTTGGCATCAAGGTCAGAACACGATCTGGCAAGTTCGATGAAGATCTCCGGCTGTTTTATGGGTTTGATATTGGCTATCCAGACTATCAGGGGAGGTACCTCTTTTTCCAGGGGAACTCCCCCAATGGAATGTCCGTTCGAAATCACAACGCTATCCATGTTGAAGTTCCTTCTGAACAATTTCTGTTGATCTACCGATTGACTTATTATCAGGTTGGACCGCCTATAATAACGAATACGAAGGAACCTCTCCAAGATGGAAAGGGGGAAGCTCAGATCGAGCTTGACCTTCTCCTTATAGCAGTGCTTTTCCATTGATAGGCCGGAGATCACGGGTATTCCTTTTTTTTTCCCATATGATGATATGAGATCGGAGAAATGGAAATCTCCTCTCTGATAGAGAACGTCAGGTCCCTCCATATCGATAATTTTGTATAAAAAGTACCTGTTTAGATAGTTCAGAGCTTTTATATTCTTGTAAGGTCTCTTTATCTGATACACTTTTAAGGAATCCTCCTGGATCACCGGTTCAATCCTGTTCTCATCACCGTACGAGAAGTAGACCACCTCATGTCCCCTTTTAAGAAACTCCTCGATGAGGAATCCGGTCTGGATCTCCGCTCCTCCCTGTTGTGACCTATTGCTTTTCCGCATCCTCTCCTTGTAATAACCACCCAAAGCGATTCCGATCTTCATCATCGATCACTTTCCTTATAGCTTTGATTTCATCCTGCTCAGGGTTGGCCTTATTCTGGTATATATCAGATCCATTACACGGTCTCTGAGAATTACGTTTACACCTTTTGATAACCGCCCGTGGGGGCGAAGCAGCAAGTCCTCCTTATCAAGCTCTTTCACCGTATCGAAAGCCCGGATTACCTTCTTAAAAAGATCGGCGGATAATTTCTCGCAGGATGATAATCCCTCCTTCATATCAACGTGAAATTTTGGTGATGTAATGGTGCCGAACTCCCTCCTTAGACCGGTCGGCAGGATGTCAGGAGCTAGGATCTTGTCGGACAATGCGCTCCTGCCTCCACAGAGTTCCTTTAAATCCCTATTTATCTCCTTGAGAATATATCTCGAATACGGAGAGGACATATAACTTGGTGGTATCGTATATGGTCGGGATCTCATATCCCAGAATGTGAAAGCGTGGAAATCAAGGTAAAAAACCGGTCTGACCTTCAGGCAATAATCCCATAGGGCATGGCTCTCGGGACATTCCACTATCGAATTTTCGAAGAATTTCCAGTGGAAATTTATCTCGTTCATGTTCGATCCCTGCATCATATGGACATATCCGTCCGGGTTGACTACGGGTATGAAGACCAAAGAGAAATTCTTTAAAATCCTCGACAGGTTGCCCTCGTCACCCATCCTCTCCAGAATACCGATGATCGATGTCGCATCCTGCTCCGGTGGGTGAAAACCTGCCACGAACAACAATGTGTGTTTCTTATTAATATCCCCGTATTCAATGGCTGTCAGGTCCCTTCCTTCAACGCTTCTTCCGAAGGTATATTTCCTCCCTCCCGTTCTCTCTATAGCAAATTCGAGCCTTTGCTTGATCTCCTCATAAGGTACGGGAATGTAATTTGCCAGATACCGAACTCCTTTTCCTTCAACCGTCACTTTAAAATAGAATCTCATCGGCCTGTTCACTGTTGATCTACCCTCGATATTGAGGTATTCGTAATTACCTCTGATGTCTGAGGAACCCCAGATGTTCCTGAACACCTGATCCGGGATCGAATCCACATCGCAGTCCAGGAATACCTCAACCTCCCTTTCTGATTCAGAGTGGTTACTTATTCCAAAATGGAAGTGGATGTTGTAATCGAAATCTAGTTTATATCCCTTGGTGATCCTCTCCTTCCTGATCTCGATAAATACACGGTTTTTCTCTATCCTGCTCCTGCCTACCATTGAACCTTCAAAGTTCGAGATTACCTCCAAATCATTCATTGGAACACCAGACTTGTTATTGCGACATTAATTAGTTTTTTATAGGGGATCGTGATCCTAACTTTTCGAATTTTGCTAAGGGTCGGATCCGGAAAAAGATCATCAATCATCCAATGCCCTCAACCATATGGGGAATTTAGCCTCCCTACCCTTGAGATACACGGAACCATCACTTGCCCCCTCGGTGATCTTCCTCTTCCTTTCAGTGTCCCTCTCATCTTCACCCTTTTCAATGTCCACGGCATCGAATACGGGCCTTTGTTTGATCTCCTCTTTCATCTTTTCCATGTACGAATCGAATGATGAATAAAACCTGGCGGGGACACCGGCAACACATGAGTTGGGCGGTATATCCTTATTGACCACAGATCCGGCAACAACCACCACATTCGGACCGATAGTCACCCCTGGGAGTATAAGGGAATTGGTCCCTATTATGCAGTTCTCCTTCAACTCTATCTTACCGACACGCATATATCCGCCGGAAAATGAATAGAATGTGGAATCATGGGCGATCAACCTCACTCCTGGGCTTAAAACACAATTATCCCCTATCGTTATGAGATAGGGGTAGTTGAAATCTATCCTGGCACCAGGGGATATTATCACGTTCTTTCCCACCTTTAGTCCTCTCCTCTTCAGATCTTCCAAAGTGGAAAAATACTTTTCCTTATTGACAGACTTCTTAAACCGATTGAATAATTTCGTCATTATTCCCATCAATCACACCTTGCTCCGTAGTTGTACCTCGATCTGCTTAAGGACGTATCGTCAATGGTAATATTTATATTGTTCATCTTCAGGTATCCTAATTACCATATTGAACTAGATCACCATTCCCGCGCCTGTAACTTTTAAAACCTGAGACATCGTTGCGGTTTTTCATTGTTCGTTAGAAAGCCTGAGCTTGTCGATCTTTCCGTTCTGGTTCTTGGGAAGTTCCTTGAGTATAACGAAATATTTCGGGACCATGAAACTCTCCATGTTCCTTTGACAGTGTGCCTGGACTACCTCTGCTGTGATCTCTATGTCGTCTGATGAGATGAAGGCTTTTACAGCCTGACCTAGCAGTTCATCATCGACTCCGATTACCCCTACATCCTTTATACCCTCCATCTGATAGATGACATTTTCCACTTCTTTCGGACTAACCTTTTCGCCACGGGTTTTGATAATGTCATCCTTCCTCCCGATAAAATAAAGGTCACCATCATCGTCCATCTCGAATATGTCCCCTGTCAGCAGAAAACGATCATCCGGATACGCTCCCACCTTCAATACCCTCCCGGTCATCAATACATCGTTCCAGTACCCCTGCATGACATTAGAACCCCTGATCATCAGCTCCCCCCTTGTCCATGGGGTTGTAATCACTTCTCCGTCCTCACCTAAAATGAAGGCCTCCACATTCGGCATGGCCTTACCAACCGACCCGGGCTTTGAACGTAAAAGCTCTGGTGGAAGATATGAAACCCTCTTGCATTCGGTCAGGCCATACATGGAGTAGATGTCCACATCCGGGAATTCATCGACCAACCTCGTGATCATGGTAGGTGGAAGCTGCTGGGCGGTATTTGTAATATATCTAAGAGAGGACAGATCGTAATCCTCAAGGTTCTTCATCCGGAGAAGGATAGAACAGATGGTCGGGACTATCGGGAAGCCCGTTGCTTTCTCTGAGGAGATCTTCGAAAGGATAAGGTGAGGGAAAACAAAGGATGGCTCCAGAACAACCGTTCCTCCGAAGTGAAAAGCCATAATGATCTGATAAAGGCCATAATCAAATGATAAGGGAAGGACGCTCAATATGATATCATCCGGAGTGTTCCTCAGATATTTTATTATTGAATTCGATGCGGATACCATGTTCCTGTGTGTCAGCATTACCCCCTTTGGAGACCCTGTGGAGCCGGAGGTATATATCAAAGCTGCAAGGTCCACATCGATGGGGGAGGGGTTCCTTGAGATTACACCCGTCGATACAGCCTCTTCAAAAGTATGATATTTGAGTTCTAATTCGCCCTCCTCCTTACTTTTTCCATCCCCCGAGATTATCATTCGGGGGGGCTCCTCCAAATCCCTCAAAGCATCATTCAGAACTGGGAGTAAAACCTTATCGGATACCAAGAATCGGGCTCCTGAATCCCTGATGATATAATTCAATTTATGTGATTTGACCTGAGGATTTATAACTACGAAAACGCCAGAGGCCTTTAGCGTACCGTAGATGGAAAGCACCGCTTCAACGGTGTTTCCCATGTAGATAAGGACCCTATCTCCCTTTCTCAATCCGCTATTCACCAGAAACGAGGACAGCCGATCCGTCGCATCAGCTATTTCAGAATAGGTCATCCTCCTTCCGTTGCAGATCAGCGCTTCCTTGAAGGGAAAATGGTCCACCGTTGCTGACAAAGTGTCACTGATCAACATATGAAATCACCTATTTCCATACATCAAGCAGATATCATGTCGAAATGAAAAAACCGGGATACAAAAACGATGAGGGGGATTGTTACATACAAATAATTGGAGATAATGAACATACTATCCTTAAACGATCAATACAGGGAATTGTCTTTTTGGTTCAGATCAATGTAACTTGATCGACCTTATTATATTCCTCAACTTCTCCCTCTTGTCGTTACTTTTTATGGAATCAATAACGCTCTCCGCCTTTGAGATCAATTCCACGGCTATGGGATCCAAAGGATCGAAAATATCATCCTCTTCGGATGCGTCCCGCTCCAGATCATACATGGAATGATGGCCGTTCGACCTGTATATCAATTTGTAATGGTTCTTTATTACCGCGATCTTATACTTATCCTTATTCAAAGATACGGTATTATCCTTCAGGATGAAATCATCCCTCCTATCCTGTCCTTCCATCAGCACGATCTCATCGTTGGGGATAACGTCCTTTCCGAGAAAGGGTTTCCCTAGGTAGCACGCAGGGATCCTTATACCTGCGATATTCAATATCGTAGGTGCGATATCCAGCCCGGAAATCAAAGCGCCCGAATTACTGCCCTTAAAACCCCTATTATAGATCATCATCGGTGTGTTGACCAGCTCCTGGTACAGCTCGACGCTATGTCCGAAATCGCCGTGCTCCATGAACTGTTGCCCGTGGTCTCCAAATATCATGATATATGTATCCTCGTTCAAACATCCCTCTCTTTCGAGATGTTCGACCAATTCGCCTATCCTTTCGTCAATATAGTTCAACTCTATCTCATATACCTTCCATAACAGACCAAGCTCATTTTCCGATAATTCGATTTCGCCAGGCCCTCTGGTTGCCATATTTTCCTTGATTTTCTGATTTAGCCTCCATATCCTGTTGAAGCCAATATCGGTCATTCTCCTGTTCGGAAAATACGGATCATGGGTTTCTATATAATGTATCCAGAGAAAGAAAGGGTCCTCCTTCGACCTTTCTGAGATCCATCTCTTGGCGATGATCGTCTGTGTGTCTCCGATCCTCGCGCCAGGGAAATAATGCTCCTTTAGAAAATGAAGATATATGGCTGGTTTCTTCAGCTTATCGTTTAAAAGGGCAAACTTCTTGAGTTTCTTTACCAATGGATTGGACTCGGTCTTCCCATCTTCAAATCTGTCGAACCCCCTGCCGAATCCGAAAAAACGGGAAAGCCAACCTCCCCCGGTGAGCCCAAGTGTATGATAACCGTTCTCCTTCAATGTCTCGACCATGGTCCTCTCTTTACCGTTCAGGTCTATCCGCCCGTTGTTTTCAAGAGAATATCTGGAAGTGAAGATCGTGAAGAAAGAAGGCAGCGTCCATGAGGACGGGGAATGATATCTATCCATCAGCATGGACCTCTTGCCCAGTTCGGACATAACCGGAGTCACTCGTTCCATGCCGCGGCTGAATGGTCCCATTTTCTCTTTTCTGAGACATTCGATCGTCAGTATTATGATATTTGGTCTTTTCAATCTTTTACCTCCTTGATCCCCGCCCAATTCCTGATAATCTCCATATATGCTTTCTGAATTCTCAGCGCATAACTCCTGTAGGTCCTATGCTCTCTGACCCATTTCCTGCCCCGCTCACCGAGTTCTATGGCTAGATCCTCTCTCTCCAGAAGATATATTATCCTGTCCGCAATCATTCCAACATCATAAGGTACGGAAAAACCTCCGCCGCTGCTCCTTATCACGTGATCCAGATCGACCACCTCTTCGTTCCCTACGACAGGGGTCCCCTGGGATAGATATTCAACGGCTTTCGTGGGAGAACACATTTTAAAAACCAGTATTGGCGGATAAAGTGAAATTCCGATATCTGCGTCTGCGATCAATTTCGGTATATCCGATATCGGTTTCGGAGGATTAAGATGGAACCAGTTCGCCAGTCCCGCATCCTCAGCCTTCTTCAGCAATACCTTGCCATATGATTCGCTGAACGGACCATAAAGATGAAGATGAGGTTTGATATCCGTCCTGTAGTGGACCTCCCTGAGAACATCAATGTACATATCGGTCTTTCTAGCTTTGTTGATCTTTCCAATATAGATTATTTTCTTAACGGTATTTCTCTTCTTACCTCCTGCTCCCGCATTATCAAGAAAAACATGACCGGGACATAAGGGAAGTGGGATCATCCGTTTCTTCGGGAATAGTTTCCTGTAATAACGTTCCATGGAATCGGAGATCGGATGAAATAAATCAGCCCTACCAATGATCCATCTGTAGAGGTACCTCGTGATTATGGCGTAATGATATCTGAGCAGGGTCGAGGGTGTTTTCCTCTCTTTGAAGTTGTTAATATCCACATCAAAGAACAGGTGGGAGAGGTAATATACGAAGGGAATATTCCTTCTCCTGGCCAGGACACTTCCGACGATCCCGTCGATTATGCCGTCACATACGATTATTATGTCCGCTCCTCTCTGTCGTGTGATCCTGTTCAGCTCAATATATTTCCTGGGAAAGAGAATAAGGTTGCCAATTAAGGAGATCCTTGATGAATCCCCTAATGATCCGGTCACGATGAATTTGTTACCCTCTGTCCGATGTTCCTTTCTAACTTTTACTCTCTCTTTTCCCTGAAGTATCCATGTTATACTGTTTCCTAGAGAGGTGAACTCCTTCTGATAGAGGTCGGTCAATCTGACCCTTTCGAACGGGTAAAGCTCCTTTGGGAGGAAAACCACCCTTATTCCGCCCCCCTCCATTTTAGTTCCCTCTTTTTATTGGATAGCAGTTAAGAGTCCTTTTCGCAATTATACTCCACTGGAAATTCTTCCCGTATTCAACTATCGCTTCTCTGTCCCACTTCTTATCCTTGCCCTTTTCGATCAATGCTGCCAACCCGTGGACATCCTCTGGGCCAGTAAGATATCCGTATCTATCATCCATGATTATCTCAGGTATTCCCCCGACATCGGTGCCAATATAAGGCAATCCAAGGCTGAGTGCCTCGAACATGACGATAGGATTTCCCTCGTCCAGGCTTGGGAGAACGAAGAAATCCGCGCTGTTCATGTAGAGGACCATCTCATCATGGGATAAATATCCGGTGAGTTTTACATTATCACTGATACCCAGGGTTTTAATCTCCTCGTTCAATTCCGACTCAAGGGGGCCTTTGCCGATTATGAAACAGATGATGTTCGGATCTCTGGATAAAACCTCTTTCATTGCCCTGATCAGGTATGTCTGTCCTTTCTTCTCCATCAACCAAGCCACATTTACAAGTACTGTTTTGGAATGGTTTATTCCAAGCTCTTTCCGAGCCGACCCCTTATCCATTCTGGTGAACCTTCCCGGATTGTAGCCGTTAGGTATGTGTACTACTTTTTTTCCTAACTCTTCACCGAACTGCTGAATGATGAATTCCTTCTGTCTTCTACTTACAACTATGAAACTGTCGGTCTTTTCCAGCACCTTCCTGAATCTCTCTTTATTTTTTAATATGAAATTCTCTGTCTTGGAATGATGAAAGGTTATGACGAGAGGTCTTCCAGTTATCTTTTTTAATCTTGCACCCATGATTGCGGGGATGAAACCTCCGAGGGGCCCAGAGGCCTGAACATGAAGGACATCATATTTTGATCTCATCAGAAATCCGTATAAAAGAAGGAAAATTGTATTTTTAAAGCCTTTGTATATATTATCAATTATGGTCAGAGGATCACTTTTACCGGGTCTCCATCCGAGCCTGGACATCGTGTTGAAGAAGAGGACGGTGTGGCCTGATTTCTTGATCTCATTCACTATCTCAGATGTGTGGATCGCCACACCACCCGCCTTTGAAACTGGACCTACCATCAATATCCTCATATAAACCATCCTTGAACTCAATATATATGTCCCTGTCTTTTCAGGACCTTCCAACAAACAATCATGTGAAGAATAAAGCCGATCGTATATACGCAAAGAGTGGAATAGGCTATCCCTATAACGCCGAATAACTTAAGAAACACCAGATTTAATACAATATTTGCTATTGGAGGTATCCAGCTTATCCTTAACACTACCATCTCGTTATGCGTGGCTTGGAGAGCATTGATAAACGGGATCGTGATTATCGATATCCCGACATAATAGAATAGAACCGACCATATCGGGATGGGATCCAGATACACTTCCGCTCGTGTTCCTTCGACTATGTCGGCAAGAGGTATAGACAACAGATTCACGCAAATAACGACAATTGTAATTAGGAAAAAAACAATGAAAGCGGCAGCTATCGAGTACCTGAACAGGATAGCTCCCTTCACCTTTTTATTATGGAACATCTTCACAAACATCGGAAAGAATGCCACGGCTGCCAGGTTTCGAATGATCTGACCCGGTTCTGCAAATTTCTCGGCTGCACCATAAACTCCGACATCGGACCATGAAGCCAGGATAGAGAGCATCAGAACATCGATACGAGTGGCGACAAAGCTCATGAAAAGTATCAGGCTGAAAATCAGTGTCGATTTCATCAGCTCCTTGTCCCAGTATATCCCTAAATTGAACCTGAACGGAATAAACCTGCTTGATATCTTGTAATTGATGAATACGGTCAATAGACTCGATAACGTGGCTACTACGATCAAAGCGAGTATGTCAAATCCGAGCAGGAGGCACGTAACAGTCAGAATAAAGGTTAGAACCCTTTGTCCGAATTGCAGAATGGCTATGTACTGCATCTTTTCCAGGGCGTTGAAGATCGAATAGAAAAAACTGCTATAAGTATCATATATCAGATGAAAGCTGAAGATTGTGATATACAACTTGATCTCCCAGGTATACGGGGACAGCAGGGTAAAGATGAACGTGAACAGCATTGCTAGAAGACAGAGTGCTGTTTTAATTCCGGAGGTTCTCTCAATAATCCTGGACATCTTAGTTATATCCTTGGAGCCCTCCCTGATGATCACTTTGCTCATCTGGTTTAGCGTTAATAAAGTGAAAAATGCCACAAATGAGCTTACGGTAACGAACTTCCCATAGGCTGGTAAACCGAGAAAATAAATGATCAATAGAAAGCTTAAACCATTTACTATGGCGGATGAGAATTGTCCTAATGAGAGGAACATGAGGTTTTTCATACCCCTCTTGACACCCTTATTGATCCATTTGATATTCATAATAATTCTATCCACTTAATTTTAATCAGGTATTCCCAGTTTGTCGATTACTTCTCTCTTGTGAAGCCTGCATCCTTCTTCATCAAATCTCTTCCTTATCACCCGAGCGGGTATACCCACAGCAACGGACATTTCAGGAATATCTTTAGTTACAAGACTTC
>Ga0272443_10004499_pt1 | contig 15142 bp, 7 predicted proteins | sample SSMAcet12_FD_193581 | JGI IMG/M metagenome (GOLD analysis project Ga0272443, IMG submission 193581) | Marine sediment archaeal communities from Little Sippewissett salt marsh, Falmouth, MA, United States - SSM-Acet-12 | ecosystem: Environmental > Aquatic > Marine > Wetlands > Sediment ...
CCCTTTCGCGCGTGGTCGATCGAAAGCAGCAGAAGCCGGGCCGCCTCCTGGTCCGCGTGGAATCCCATCGAGTTTTCCGACACCACGAAATCCAGGTAGAACTGGGCGTGCCGGTGGTAGCGACGTGCCTCTGCGAGTTGCTCGTCCGTCGCGCCCGCCTCGCGGGCACTGTGAATGTCGTCGATGAGATCGACCAGGGCACTCAGGGCCGTATCGCGCATCTGAAAGGTCCGCTCCTGGATCCGTTCGGCCCGGGTTCTCAACTCGGCTTCGGAATCAGTGTGGCAGGTCTGGCACGATCGGGCGATGTTCAACAGTGGGCTGCGGATGTGGTGGTCGCTGATCTTCATGGCCCCCACGCGCTCGAACGGCATGTGACAATCGGCGCAGGAGACGTCGGCCTGGCTGTGGATGCCCTGACTCCACAACGTGAACTCCGGGTGCTGCACCTTGATCATTTCCGCACCGGTTTCGGCGTGGACCCAGTCGCGAAAGCCCAGCGCGTCGTAGTGGGCCAGTATTGCCTCGGCCCGTCGCCCCTTGGCCCAGGGGAAGGTGAGGCGGTTGCCCTCACCTTTAAAGTAGTATTCCACGTGACACTGGCCACAGACGTAGGAGCGCATCTCCTGACGCGTAGCCATCGTGTTCGGATCGTAGTTTTCCACGCCCTGCGAGGCCTTGTCGGCGCGTATCCCTTCGATGAATGCGGGCCGGGTAACGCGAAGCTGCATCGTACCCGGATCGTGGCAGTCGATGCAGGTGACCGGGTGCGTCATGAACTGACGGGCTTCGTCGAAGGGCAGCCGGTTGATCTTCTCGAACCCGGCGAAGAGGTCGCCGTCGCCGAGTTGCCTGAAGGGCACGTAAACCGACGCATGGCAATTAAGGCAGGTGCCGGGCTGCGAGGCGACCAGCTGCCGTTCGGTGTACGTCACGTCCTCGAGCATGTAAGCGTGGCCGCGCGTTTCGCGGTAGGAGACCGAAAACGAGTACCCCGCCCACATCCGCTTCAGCCGCGGCTCCTCCTCGAGCTCCGAGCGGGCAACCACCGTTCGCGGATCGTTTTCCGTGGGCTCGCGCGTCACCGGCAGGCTGCCACCGAACCGCGTCGGCACCATCTCGTCGGTACGGGTGTATCCCTCGTACTGGTGCGGAAAATTCCGGCCCCAGACAGCCGGGTCCTGTGTTTGTTCATCAAGCTCCACGACAAGAAAGAACGGATCGCGGGCCTCCTGCTTATGTTCGAAAATATTCACCAACAGGGCGGTCACAGCGAAGCTGACGGCCGCCGCGATGAGCGCAACGATCAGGACGGTCCATCCGATGCGACGCACATTGCTCGGCGCTGCCTCAGCAGCCTCGTGACCTTCGCTCACAATGGAAACCTCCGATCATTCCAGATGCCCTACGGACTCATGGCAGCGGATACACACCAGCCGATCCGCACCGGTACGGGCGTGCTGCTCGATCATCCAGACGATGTCCTCATGGCAACGGCGGCAGGCGTTCTCCGTGACGCGCGTATTCATCGGCGTCGCGCGGAAAGGCTCGTGAAACCAGCCGGTCGTGAACGCCAGCGAATGATTGAAGCCGTTGATCCCCTTGACGAGGTATTTGCCGAAAAAATTATCCGGTGTATGGCAGTCGTTGCAGACGGCCACGGGCCGGTGGCTCGACTTGGCCCAGGCATCGAGATGCTCCTGCATGACATGGCAGTTCGCGCAGGCGCGAGGGTCGTCGGTCAGATAGGACGCGCCCTCAGCATAGATGAAAGTGTAGCCTCCGACGCCTGCGGCCACACCGGCCAGCGCACCGGCGATCACGGCCCCTGTCATCATGACCTGTCGGGTTGCCACCGGTTTCTCCAGCACGCATCGAACCCACGGATCAACGTCATCGCCAGGCGGCAGGTTAAAGCGGATCCGCCGAACCTTCCACCGGCTCGCATACAGCGAACGACCGTCCCTGACCCAACCGCCAGGGCGGACGATTTCAGGGTAAAGCCGATTCGCCGCCGGACTGTCGCGTCGGCGAAAACAGTCGTGTTCGCTGAAAACCCCGGAAATACGATGGCCGTTCGATAAAAAGCAAAGACCTTCGAACGGTCACCGTTCTCGTCAGAAGGCGCCTCCCAACCGAAGCGCGGAAAGGAGCGAAAACCGCGAATGTTGCCGGACGGGCAACGTCAGATGTCGTCGTCGAAGATGTCGTCCGGCACGCCGTCACCTTCCAGCACCGCCTGACGAAGTCTGTCGGCCTCCTGCTCCTTCATCGCTTGCCACTGTTCGGGAGTGATAAGCACTTCGCGTGCCTGGCTGCCCTTGTAGACACCGACGATGCCGGCGGCCGCCATCTCCTCGATGAGCCGACTCGCCCGCGAGTAACCGATCGTCAGGCGGCGCTGAAGGAGGCTCACGCTGCCTCGGTGAGTTTCGAGGACGATTTCGACGGCCTTGTCGAACAGCTCGTCGCGCGGGCCGTCAGAGGAGACACTCTGCTGGCGAAGCTGCATGAGCTCCGGATGGAACTCCGGCTCGCCGCGCTCCTTGAGGAACCCGATGAGTCGCCGCAGCTCGGCATCCTCGAGGAAGGTGCCCTGCGCCCGGATCAGCTCGGACGAGCCGGGCGGCAGATAGAGCATGTCTCCCTGGCCCATGAGCACCTCGGCTCCGTTCTGGTCGAGCACGATGCGAGAATCCATCCGCGAGGCGACGCGGAAGGCCACCCGGCACGGCAGGTTGCTCTTGATCAGCCCCGTGACGATTTTGGCCTCGGGCCGCTGGGTCGCCACGATGATATGGATACCGACCGCACGGCTCTTCTGTGCCAACCGCGAGAGATGGTGCTCCACCTCCTTGGCGGACAGCATCATCAGGTCGGCCAGCTCGTCGATCAGAATCACGATGTACGGCAGATGGAGCGGTATCTGGGCGGTCTCCTGCTCGTTGGACGGCTGGAACCGTTCGAGTTTCTCAGCCTTGGTGAGGCGGTTGTAGGCAGCGATGTTGCGCACGCCCGCTTCGGCCAATAGCGCGTACCGCTCGTCCATTTTGACCGTCGCCCATTCGAGAATCTTTTCAGCCCGCTCCATCTCGGTGACGATCGGGCACATGAGGTGCGGCACGTCGCGGAACATGCTCATCTCGACCATCTTGGGGTCCACAAGGATGAGCTTGACCATATCGGGACGCTGCGTCATCAGCAGCGAGGCGATGATCGAGTTGATGCAGACCGACTTGCCCGAACCCGTCGTGCCGGCAATGAGCATGTGCGGCATCGAGGCCAGGTCGCTGACCAGCGCGTTGCCGCTGGCGTCCTTGCCCAGAAAAAGCGGGAGCTGCATCTTGGCCAAACCGCCGGACGCCAAGGTCATCAGCTCGCGCATCCGTACCTTTTCCTTGTCGACGTTCGGCACCTCGATGCCGATCGTATTCTTGCCGGGGATCGGCGCAACAACGCGGACGCTCGGCGCCTTCAACGCCCGGGCGATGTCGTTCGCCAGCGAGGAGATCTGGCTGACCTTCACGCCCGGAGCCACCTGAAGCTCGTACATCGTGATGACCGGGCCCGTGTCGATCTCGACCACGTTCGCCTCGACACGGTATTCAGCCAGCGTCTGCGTCAAAACACGCGCCTTCTCGCGGACGAACTCCTCCTGCTTGGTCGTGAATATGTACTCAGGTTCATCGAGCACATTGGTCGGCGGAAATTCCCAGGCTTCGAGCTCCGTGGGATAGGGCTTGGCCGGTAGTGAGGGCGGCTCTTCGGGCACCTGGCTCGGCCGGGCATATTTGACGATCATCGGCGGCTCGGGGGTCGGAGCGGGCTCGGAAGCATCCGGGTCCTCCTCGTCGACGAGTTCCGCCTCTTCCTCATCCTCCTCCTCGTCCTTCCCCTGGCCGTCCTGCTCCCAGGCATCCTCCTCGTCCCAGCCGTCCGCGTCCTCTGCCAACTCCTCGTCTTCGTCCTCTTCGTCTACCTCCTCCTCGGAGGCACAGGCATCCCGGACCTCAGCATCCGTCTCCTGGTCATCCTGCTCGATCACCGCCGTCGTCGCCGTGCAAGTTCGCGCAGCCGGGACGCTCGACGGCTCTCCGGCCGACCTGCCACGCGCAGCACCCGGTCCGCCGGGCACACCGGCCAGCGCGAGACGCGCCACGCCTCCGAACAACCGCCCCGCCCCCTGAAGCGCGGCTGTAAACCACGCCAGCCAAGAAACGGACGGCACCGCTTGGCGAACGTTTTCTGCGAAACCCTGGAACTGCGCACGATGGTCGCGGATCGCTTGCGGAATACGCATAACGAGCCCTTCGGCCGTAAACAGCATGCCGACCAGCGCGCAGTAGATCAGGATCGGGATCGTCATCCACTTGACGGAACTTTCCAGCCAGCCGGCCAGCACGAAACCCAGCGCGCCGCCGCGCAGTTCGAGCCAAATCGGCGGCTCGCCTCCCGTCAGCAGATGCGCTGCCGTCGAAGCGACGGCCGTCAGAAGCGCAATGCCGATGACGCGCTGCCAGAGCGAGGGCAATCGGCCTTGGCGGGCCAGCACACCGATCGCCACGGTCGCGCCGGCCAATGCGGCGTAGACCCCCTTGCCCAACCACGCGAAAAGGTAATGGGCGACCCAGGCGCCGGCCCGGCCCGCGGCGTTGTGGACCGGGTCGGGATGCGGGTAGCAGTTGGGTGTAGGCCAGTCGATGGGGTCGAAGCTGACCACAGCCACCCACAAAAACGCGCAACAGATCACCGACAGCAGAATCACGCACCCGCGGACCATCTGCCTGCGTAGGACGGGATCACTCATGAATAAAGCCTCTCTCCTGCCATACAAACCACCCATCGTCGGCGGTGCCGACTTGCGGCGCGTACCCGTCGGCCATCGTGGCTCAGCGCAAACCCCTCCCATCCGGGCGCAGGGCCGCTAATCTGTTTTATCGGCCGACCGGGCCGACCGGCTGGACGCAAAGATCGACCCGGCTCTCACCCCCCACCCCGGAGGCTTCCCTCTCCGGCAGGCCTCCCCCACAACGCACAGACCGTCGCTTCATACCAAGCCATCCCGAAGCGGCTCAGGCCGTGCAGGCAGATCGCACCGACGGCCACCGGCGCAATCGGCCGATGCGCCAGGATGAACGGGACAGCCGCCTCCGGCTCGTCGCGCAGAGCGACGAGCGCATCGTGCTCGTGGGCCGACGTGCTGGCCTCAAGACGCGCTTCGAGCTGTCCGCGGGTCGCTCGGACGTGCACGTCGAAGATCAGCTCCGGTTGGCGCAGGGCCGCATCCCGGATCAGGCCTATGCAAACCATCCGCTCCACTTCGTCGGCCGTCAACGACACTTCCTCTCGAAGTTCGCGCAGGACGCTGCCGAACACATCGCAGCGGCTGCCCGGCTCGACTTCGGCGAACTCGAGTCCCCCACCAAACGTATGGACGTAGCCCGCGTGGCAAGCAACACGCCGACTCCGCCGGCCGTAAAGCAACCAACCGTCGGAGGTGATCAGCGTGGCCGACGTACCGAGGGGGTTGGCGTAATTCTCCCAGCCGAACTCGGCGGCCCGGTAGGCATTGTAATAGTTGGTTCCCAGAAAGGCGGCGTAGTCCGTCGCGCCGACCTCGACGATCAGCATCCCACCATCGACGCGGTGGCGCAGGTAGCGGGCGAGTCGCCCGTTGAACAGCTCGATGTCCCGGACGCGCGCTTCGCGGAGACAGGCGTCCCACGTACGCGCGATCATCGCCTCGAGCGCGGGATTGGCCGGCATGTCCTCGTCCGTCCGCGCGATGCGCACCTGCCCCGGCTCGAAGCAGCCGGCCAGATCGACGATGAAACGCAACGCGTCCATCCAGCTTCCCATTCCGCGAGAACAGCCAGTTGCCGAGCACAAAAGCTACAACCCTGGGGAGCATACCACGACCCGGCTGACCCGGCGACGATTCATGCGAAAAGCCCTTTGGCGGCTGCACCCGGTCGCGATTTTCGGCCTTGGATGCGATCTAACTTATTTTTAATAATAAAGTTACGATGTTTCGGCGAAACCGGCAGCCCGATCATCTTCCGGGGGCACACCGCCGATTTTCCCCCATGTGGTATAATCAGGAGAGCTTTTCCCTGATTCGCAGGCAGTGTGCCCGATGCGTTGAGGGGGTTTTTCGTTTGCATTTCGACCGAGCGGGTGGCCAGGACCGTCCGCGAGGGGAGGGGTGACAGATGGTCCGCCGACACCGACTGTACGGGTACTCACCGGCTGCCTTGGCCGTTCTGGCTCTGTCGTTTGCGTCTTTTCTCTCTCCTGCGACCGTCCGTGCGTCCTCCGGTGACGCAGATCTCATGGCCCTGCCCTACTCGGAGGGATTTGCGGCTGACCCCGACTCGGACAACCCTGCCTTCGACGCGATCGCGTACGTCGTCCAGCGCGCCGGCCGGTTACGCACCGCCGACGGCCGATCGCTGCTGCCTGCCGGCACGACGGTCGATCGCGTCCAATGGGTCGAAGGAATCGCGCACATCGACCTGACCTGGCCGGCCGGCTTTGATGCGTCCGGTTGGGGGGCGATCCAAGTCGAAACGGTCTATGCCGTCCTGGGCTATACGGCCGCGGATTACGGCCCCGGCCGCGGCGCGCTGATCCGCGCGCGAAGCACGCTCGAGGAAAGCTACACGCTGCTGGACAGCGATCAGACGAGCGGGACAGCCCAGACGCGGGACGTTGCGCCCGACAGCACCGAATCGGGCACCGTCGCATCGCCCATGAGCCTGTCCGGTCCGATCGCACACGGCGGCACGCAGCCGTCCGGTGCGTTGACCGGCGTGACCGTCTTCGTGGCGGCCGGCCACGGCTGGACGTGGACTTCGAGCGACTACTGGTACCTACAGCGCGGTCTTATCTACAACATGGTCGAGGACTACGGCAACATCGACCAGATGAACTATTTCGTGCAATACCTCTACAATGCCGGCGCGACCGTCGTGCCCTTTCGGCCGGTGGGCGACCAGCCGATCGAGGTCGTTCTGGACAACGACGATCCGGGCGTGACCTTCTCGGGAACGTGGTACAACAGTACGACGAACGCCTACTATTACGAAAATAACGCGACGGCCAGCGGTATCCCCTACAAGTGGGCGAACACCTCGACGAGCGAGACGGCCGTCGCGCGGTACACGCCTGACATCCCGGTCACCGATTACTACCCCGTCTATTGCTGGACGAAGGATGACGACGACCGCGTCCGCCAGACCTACCGCGTCAAGCACAGCGGGGGTGTCAGCGAGATGGTGATCGACCACCGGATGGTGGGCAAAGGCTGGATCTGGCTGGGCAACTACCACCTGACGGCCGGCACGGCCAACTACGTCGAGATCACCAACGCCTCGCCGGACACCGGCGTGGTCATCGCCGACGCGATCCGCTTCGGCAACGGGATAGGCGACGTCGCCCGCGGTTCGGCCGGCGTGAGCGGCTATCCGCGCGAGGAAGAGGCGATGCGCTACTGGGCCGAGAGCGAACTTGGCAATAACGCAGTCGGTTTTTCCAGCAGCATTTGGGACATCGCCGGCTACTCGGACTCCAGCGACAATATCGGTACCGGCGCCCGCTGGGCACGGGAGATGAACCGAGAGTCCTACAACAATGACCGCTGGCGCCGTGTCTACCTCGAGTTCCACTCGAATGCCGCGAGCGGTACGGCCCGGGGCACGGTCTGTCTGGTAACCAACACGGGCGCGACAACCTATCAGAGCGCATTCGCCACGATCCTCGGCGACATGGTCGAAGACGACATGGTTGCGCTTCAGGACCAGTTCGAGTACGACTGGTGGCGCCGGTTCAATCCCTATACGTCGGCCTACGGGGCGATCTCGACGGCCAACAACGGCAACGAGTTCGATGCGACGATCATCGAGGTCGCCTTCCACGACAACTTCGAAGACGCGCGGCTGCTCCGCGACCCGAAGGTGCGAAACGCCGTCGCACGTTCCTGCCTGCACGGCGTAGTCAAGTTCCTGAACTACCTGCCGGGCAGCCCGATCCCGATCGCGTACCTGCCGAACACACCGGAAAACGTCCGGGCGGTCAATCCAGGCGACGGAACGATCGTCGTCTCCTGGACCCCCCCGCCTTCAGGTACGCCCTACGGCCACGCGCCGACGGGCTACAAGGTCTACCGGTCGCCGAACGGTTACGGTTTCGACAACGGCACGGACGTCGGCAATGTATCGAGCACAACGCTCACGGACGTCCCCGTCGGTGAAACGGTCTATCTTCGCGTGGCGGCCTACAACGCGGGCGGCGAATCGCTGCCGAGCCCGGTGCTGGCCGTCCGCCGGCCGGCGTCGGAACGGTCCAGCGTGCTCATCGTCAACGGATACGACGCATTCAGCCGATTCGAGAACCCCATCCAGACGATCCCGGCCGGCCCGATGGAACGGCCGATCCCGCGTCGGGTCAATTCCTTCGATTACGTCGTCCAGCACGCCGAGGCATTGGCCGCCCACAACCTCACCTTCGACAGCTGCCCGAACGTTGTTGCGGAAAGCGGCGATGTGATCCTGGCCAGCTACGATGCCGTCGTCTGGATCCTCGGGCGGGAATCGACGCTGACCGAGTCGCTGTCAGCCAACGAGCAGGCGCTTCTCAACGATTACCTGCTGGGCGGCGGGCGACTGTTCATCACAGGCTCGAATCTTGCCTGGGATCTCGACGCGCAGGGCGGGGGACAGTTTTTCTACAACACGACGCTCGGAAGCGGGTTCGTGGCTGACGACGCCAACACCTACGCCGTGACAGGCGCGGACGGGATTTTCGCCGACCTCGCCTCGTTCGACTTCGACCCGGCCAACGGCGCACCCTATGACACACGCTCACCGGACGAGATCACTGCCCAGACGGGGGCGATCGACGCGCTCAGCTACGTCGGCGGCACGGGCGGGACAGCAGGCGTGCAATACGACGGGGGCGGCTATCGCGTCGTGACCTTCGGCTTCCCGTTCGAGGCGATCAGCTCGTCGCTTGTCCGAACCGACGTGATGGGGCGCGTCATGGGCTTCCTGCTGACGGATCTGCCGGCCCGGGCGGACTTCGATCTGGACGGCGACGTCGACCTTGACGACTTCGGCAAGCTGCAGAACTGCCTGGCCGGCCCGTATGTTTCGACCCTGCCCGGATGCCAGCATCAGGACCTCAACCTCGACGGGCACGTCGACCAGACCGACATCGCCGAATTCAAGAATCACCTTACCGGTGCGAACGTGCCGCCAGTTACGGAGTGAGGCTGCGAGTAGAATAGGGACGAGGTTCCTCCCGCCGGACGATGCGGCCTTTCCCGCGTCATCTGAAAGAAGCGGGGCATCGGCGCGGGGTGCTTATTCGCGGCGTTTTCTATCCGCGTTCCACAGGGCCGGGTCCGCCCGACGGTCGAGGCCCGTTTTCAAGCGGAGCCGCACCGGCGACCCGACCTCGATCTGCAAACCGCGTCGCTCGATTCTGCCGGCCAATGTCTCCATGACCTGACGAGCCGACTCCTCGGTGGCGCACGGTCCCACATAGTGTGGAGGCTGCTGCACCGGCGGCGCGAGGACCGGGACAAACCACGCATACTCATCGAGCTGCCTCGCCTCGGGGGGTTGTTCTGCCTGTGGCGTCGCCTCGAGGGCGTCCAGGAAAGTAGCGTAGGGGCCGCGAAGAACCGGCCAGCGACTCCGCCGGGTATCCCGCACAAACCAGAGAACCTGCTCATCGGGCGGCGGAGAATCCAGCGGCGGCATGAGTTCTGCCGCATCGGTCACCGGTACAACCGTCCTGCCGCGGGCGAGTTCCTCCCTCGGAATCGAAGATAACGTGAACAGGGCTGTCACCGGTAGATCGTCCTGGCGAATGGTGAGCTGGTCGGCCGGGATAAAGACGGCGACGTCTTTAAACTGTTGCCGCGACGTGGCGACAAGCAGCGAGCGACTGGCCGCCACGGTCCCTTCAGGCGTCTGAAAGCTTCCGTCGACGGAACGGATGGGCCGGCGCCCGCTGCTCAGCAGGCGGACCTCGTAGAGCAGTTGCGCGCCGGCCATATTGCGAACTTCGAAGTCGGCGCGGAACGCGACGGCTTTGAGCCGGCCCGCCTCTTCGACGCGTTGCGCTTCGACGCGCGTGAAGTCGGCCTGCGGACCGGCGATACAGCCGGCCGATACCAGGATCAGGCCCCCCGCCCAGCAGCTTGCACCCCGGCATAAAGCTCGCACAAGGACACCTGCCCTCACGTCATAAAACCTCCCGCCGCCGAGGGCCTCAGACCCCCGGCGGCGGTGAGAATATCCACTCGCGCGGTAATGACAAGAGCAATCAAGGTCAGTACACGTGCGTGCTCTCTGTTTCCGTGACCGGCGAGGTCAACTGGTCGCTGGTCATTTTGACGCTGAAGCGGGTGTCGCCCACCTTGAGACCCTTGGTGATCACGCGATAGACGGCCTTGGCCTTGGGCGCCAGAGACGGCAGCGGCGCGAAGGTGACGGTCCGGCCCTCGACCTTGACTTCGGTGGGCCCCTCCGCCCTGACATATTCCTGTTCATCGGGAATCATGCAGCCGATCACGATATCCGTGTCGATGGCCGAGCCTTGATTGGTCACGGTGATGACGTAGATTTCCTCATTGCCGACCTCGACCGGATCACGTTCATCCACGACCTCCAGCAGAATCGCCGGGATCCCCCGGAACTCGATCCGGGCCATGGCCTGCCCGTCGGCACAGACCGCTGACGCACTGGCCGTATTCTCGATGATGCCGATCCGGCTCGCCGTGAGCGTGACGGACACTTCCCGGGAAGCGTTGGGCTCAAGCGTTCCGAGGTTCCAGGTTACCCGGCCGCTGTCGATCCGCCCGTCATCACTGGCGTTGAGGACCTGAACATCCGCTGGCATCGCGTCGACGAGCACGGTCTCGCGCGCGGGCTCGTCGCCGGTGTTCGTCACACTGATCTGGAAGGTCGCGGGCCGTCCGATGTAGCGCATCTCCGGTCCGCTCTTTTTGACGACCAGCTCGGGCTTGCGAACCAACGTTTCCGCCGTCGCCTCAGCCGTCAGGCCGCCTTCGCCGGTGGCGGTGGCACGGTTCGTGAACGAACCCGTCCGAGTAGCCCGCAGCTCGGCTGTGAAGTCGCGCGACGAGCCTTCCGCCATATTACCGACGTCGAAGCTGAGTGTGCGGTCGCCCGTGGCGGCTACCGTCAGGCCATCGGGAAGCGTATCTTCAATCCGAACGCCCCGGGCCGTACCGGTGCCCGTGTTCGTGATGACCAGTCGCATGGGGATGATGTCGCAGAAGGAAACCGGGGTAGGCAGACTCTTCTCCAGCCGCAAGGCAGGCTGGACGATCCGATGGGTCAAACAGCTTTCCGTATCGAACTTCAGGGTGACGCACCCCGTCAGTTCTCCGGGTGAAGCGGCCGTACCCCGGATGCGCATCGTGACCGAGCTGCCGCCTGCCAGCGAGTCGAGCAACCACTCGGCCGTGCGGGCGTTACTTGTTCGCGGCTCCGGCTGGACCGCTTCGGCTGAAAAGCCCTCCGGGAATGTTTCAATAACCGTAATGGGCCCCATCGCGGCATCGGTCAGGTTGGTGAGCTTCACCTGATACTCGAAGGCGGTTCCCGCGCGGGCTTCAACCGGTGCCATGCGCTCGATGAGCAGAATGCTCGTGGCACGCTGGCCGGTCGGGTAAAAACTCTCCGTGTGAACCATGCCGGCCGCCTGCTGCGCCATAACGCTGCCAGAAGCAGCACACACGACGCCCACGGCCAACAGTATGGCTTTTCTCAAATTGCGTTCCATGGCGGAGTTGCCCTCCCTTCTGAAGTTGGTTCTGCGCGGCCGGCCGGAGTGTTGACGCTGTCCGGTTACATCAACCTCGCAGGTAAGTTCGATACACGAAGCTTCGCCCGCAGTTCTGGCAGAGCGGAACTGCAACAATCACATGCGGGGGTTGGCGCGCCGGCCCGTAAGCCGGCACGCCTCCCCGCTCTGTGGGCTAGCGGTAAATGCGCGTGGCCTCGGTCTCCATGACCGGTGAGGTCAACTGGTCACTCGTCATGCGGGTCGTAAAGCGAACGTCGCCCTCCTGGCTCCCTTTGACCACGACACGGTAGACAACCTGTGCTTTCGGATCCAGTTCAGGCAGAGGAGCGAACGTCACGACCTGGCCGTCCACGCTGACCTCGGTCGGTCCGGTCACGGAGACATACTCCTGCTCGGTCGACAGCGTGCAGACGATGACGATATTCGTGCCGTCGGACGACCCCTGATTCGTCACGGTGATCGTGTAGGTGACGTTGCTCCCGACTTCAATCGGGTCGGGATCATCGACGACCTCCAGCAGGATGGCTGCGATGCCCTTGACCGCCATACGGGCCTCCGCCGTGGCCTCGGCGCAGATCGCCCGGGCATTGGCCACGTTGTGCACCTCGCCCCGCTGCGTGGCACGGAGGGTGACCGTGACGCTCCTAGAGGCATCCGGGTTGATCGTTTCGAGGTTCCAGGTCACGACGTTATTAGCGAACTGGCCGCCGTCGCTGGCGGAGACGAATTCCATGCCGGCCGGCACGGTGTCCGTCAGGACGGTCTGGTTGGCCGGCGCATCACCCGTATTCGAAACGGTGATCCGGTATTCCGCAGTCCGGCCGATGTAGCGCTCGTCCGGCCCTTCCTTCGTGACAGCAAGGACCGGCTGACGCACAACGACCGTGCAGGTGGCTTCATCGCTCAGGCCGCCGTCGGCCGTCGCGCTGGCACGGTTCTCGAACGTGCCCGTCCGCGCCGCCTTCAGGACCATCTCGAACTGCCTCGACTGGCCGGGCTCGAGCGTGCCGGCGTCCATCGTCAACGAACTCTGCCCGTCCTGCGTGGTCAGACCATCCGGCAGATTATCCGCAACGCGGACATTCGTAGCAGGCCCATCCCCTCTGTTGTGCACGACGATGGTCGTGGGGATCGGGTCGCAGATGAGCACCTCGGACGGGCACTGCTTCTCGATGTACAGCTCGGGCGCGACGATGACCGTCTCCGCGCAGGCTCGTCCCTCGAGATTCTGGGCGGCCCGCACATCGGCGCAGTTGTTAAACTGCCCGGTCCGCGTCCCCCGGACAACGACCGCGATCTCCTCACGACCGTTGGGGCCGAGCTGGCCCATCGACCAGGTGAGCGACTGCCCGCCGACCTGGGCGGCCGGCGTGCTCGACACGTAGGCGATGCCGTCCGGCAGCACATCGGTCACCACCACGTCCTCGGCATTGACCTCCGATGGGTTGGAAACCGCGATGTGGTACTCGAACTGCTCGTTGATCAGCGCCCTGGCCGGCGCGCTCTTTTCGATGGCGATGCGCGGTCCGATCCAGGTCTTGCTCGTCATGCCCTCGGCAATAAAAACCGGAGGCCGGCAGCACGGCACGTTCTCCGGGCGTACGATCGTGATCTGGATGTTATTCGTGCCTTCCGCTGGCGTATCCTGGTTCAGCGTTACGGTGGCCGCACCGGCCTCATCGGTCAGGACCGTCGTTCGCCTGCCGCCGCCCGGGCTCAGCGTGCCGGCCGGCCCATCCAGGATCTCGTAGGTAACCTCGTGCCCTACTAGGGGCATCCCATCCGAGGCTTTCATCACCATCGTAGTCATCTGGTGCGGCGTGCCGGTGGGGTTCGTCGCTGCGGGCGGGAACTCCCACATCACGTCGTACCAGTGCTTCGTCGCGAAGACCTTGTGTTTCGACCAGTCGTAAATGCCCGGCGCGTAGGCGGTGATGAACGTGTCGCCCTCCACGGGCGAGGTGATAACGCACCACGTCTGGCCCGGTTCGAGGTGGATGTCGTCGGCCGGATCGTCGTTGCCGCGGTCCAGCACGTGACTGTAGTTGTTCGTGTGGGAGACGGCGAAGTGGTTGTCAACCTTGTAGCCGCGGCTCGCGCGCCAGCCGCTCGAATCCACTTCGACGATATCGCCGATGCTGCCCTCCGAGATGATCCATTCGACCCGCCTGTTGGGCAGGGGTTCGCCCTCGTGGTCCCGCACGGTGGCGATCAGAATGTGCTGCGTGCCAACCACGTTGACGTCCGTGACGGGCGTCAACTCGATGGACGCGGCATAGGGATCCCAGTCCTTGTAATAGCCACCCTCCGGTGGTTTGGGATGGGTGAACTGGATATCCCCCCCGGCGGGCCAGGTAACCGCGTGCGGCATATGGGTCCGGCACCCTCCGCATGCGAAGACACCGGCCAACACAGCCACGACCGCGACAATCGTGACAGGGTGGACATTCGTGACAGGATGTTTGGAACTCATGACTGCCTCCCACAAAAGAATTGAGAGCCTGACATCGGGGATGGCCTCTCCGGGCCTTGCCCTTTATCGTTCGCCCGTGCATAAAAACCCACGCTCCTCCGCACGGGCAAAAACAGAGGGGCGTCAGTATTCAATCGACTTCCGTGTTTACAGAACAAAGAGCAGCGTGTTTATTTTGCCGACAGGCAGAGATGGATTGTCAGCCAGTCCGATGAACCCCCGCGCCTTTCCCCTCTCGCCGAACCCTTGGGGGACTCGCCGACAATGCACCTCGCGACTGCAAAAAACTCTCTTTGCCCACTTCCCAGGCCATCCGTGCCAGAAGTAGAGTAGTAGCGTGTGAAGTGACAGACAAGAGAAATATCGAGCAAGCCAATAAGTTTTCCGTGAGCTATCATGATCTGAGTTAAACATCGGCCCCCACAGACCTTGAATCGTTCAGAGTTGATACGGATTCCCGTCACCTTGTCGCAAAGCATGCCGGCAACAAAAAGGCTAGAACATTCTTACCGCTTGCCAAAAAAGAAGTTATCGCCAGCGAACGATAGCATGTCACTCCCTGCCGAATCACAGGATAACAGGCAAGTGCGACTGGACAGCGAGCGGCAATAGCATACACACATCATCGCCGAAAGGGGGTATTCACCCCATCCCTCGTGATGTCAGCATTTTTTAATAAAAAGCATTTTTTCTTGTCACACATATGAGACAGATACAGTTTTCGCAGTGACGCTTAGCTCGACTTTTGCCCTTTTGCCGACCTCTATGCGGCCGGGGCGAGAGCATATAACAAGACGGCCTTCAGTGGCCGTGGTAGTTTTGAAAAGG
>Ga0272443_10004500_pt1 | contig 15142 bp, 10 predicted proteins | sample SSMAcet12_FD_193581 | JGI IMG/M metagenome (GOLD analysis project Ga0272443, IMG submission 193581) | Marine sediment archaeal communities from Little Sippewissett salt marsh, Falmouth, MA, United States - SSM-Acet-12 | ecosystem: Environmental > Aquatic > Marine > Wetlands > Sediment ...
TCGGTGTATTGAAGCCCATCCATGATCCCCGCACAGAAGGTTTTTTCTTCTCCGGCATCCAGATATCGTCGAATTCCGATATCTTTGACACCATATCCTGACGGGAACCGCCACTCTTTTTGAGAACCACCAATTCTTCCACGATTCTTGTAAAACTGAATTCCGCTTCACCGATGTAGATAGCGTCAAAAAAGTCCTTGAAGGGTGCCGGATTGCTCAGTGCAGGTCCCCCTCCAATTACAAGTGGTGCATGCTCATCCCGCTGTATTCTATTCAGCTCGATACCGCCGGAATTCAAGATCGAAAGGATGTTGGTGGCGCTCAGTTCATATCCGACCGAAAACCCCAGTATATCGAGTTCATGGAGAGGTATACCGTTTTCCAGTGTATAGAGCGGAATTCCTCCTGCATTCAGGCACTCCTCGAAATCAGGCGCGGGAGCGAACACCCGTTCACACACAGCTCCTTCTATACTGTTGATCTGTGAATAGAGCAGCTTGATTGCTGTGTTCGACATTCCTATTTCATACAGATCGGGAAAACAAATTCCGGCGAGCAGCCGGCTTTTTACGGTATCCGATGTGTCGAAAGAATTCGCTGATCCGAATTCTCCGCCGGTATATCGGCCGGGCATCTGTACAAGAGGCAGAATATGCGCAAGATCTCTTTCAGGAATAATGTGCTTCATAGGTTCTCTCAGTATTTGTATCTTCTCAGGTATATGTTTTGAATGAGGGCCAGACCGGCCGTGGCTGTCCAGAGGCTGGAACCCCCGTACGACAGGAAGAAAAGCGGTATCCCGGTTATCGGCATAATACCGATTGCCATACCTATATTGATCACGAGGTGGAAAAAAATCATGAAAAGTATTCCCGTTCCTGTGAAGATTGCGAAATCATCCCCGGCATTCAAGAGAATTATAAATCCCCTCACAAGAATAATTCCAAACAGTACCAGTATCAGAAGAGATCCGAGGAAACCCCATTCTTCGGCAATAATTGAAAAAATAAAATCCGTACTTTGCTGCGGCAGGAACTGATAGTGGCTCTGCGTCCCCTGAAGAAAGCCTTTTCCCATAAATCCGCCGGAGCCTACTGCGGTCAGTGACTGTATGATATTCCAGCCGCTTCCCTTGGGATCGATCTCCGGCTTGATGAACACGATCAGTCTCATGATCTGATAATCCTTCAGGAATTTACGGAAAAAATAGGATCCTGCCAAAGCACAGCTGACCAGCAAAAGAACCATGCCAATGTGAATAAAATAGCGCCGCTTGGTAAGACGATATGAGAGGAATGAAAGAATACCGGTAACGAAAAAAATCCCCGCTACCAGAAATACCAGCTTACGTTCATTGAAGAGGGAAACGATCCGCAGGTCCTGATCCAGAATAAACCGTTCCCACACGGGAATCACCGCAAAGAGAATCGTCAGCACTCCAAGCATGAGGAAATAGAGAAGATAGCGCCGATGTACACCCGCAATAAAGCTGATTGCCAGAAAGATCGGTATGTATACGAGGGCCGTGCCCATATCAGGCTGGAGGAGAACCAGGACCATCGGGATGAGACTGATACACAGTCCGAACAGAAATGTAGAGAACGATTCTATTTCCTTACTGCGGTATTGATAGAAACTCGACAACATTAAAATCAGTGCGATCTTCATGAACTCCGACGGCTGTATTCCGAATCCGAACAGTCCGAGCCATGATCGGGCTCCGTTCACTTCCTTCCCGAACAGCAGAGTAATAATCATGAACATAATAACTGCAGCATATATTCGGGCGGAGTATTTCTGTATGACCTGATAGTGCGGTACCTGAAACAGAAAATATACGAGCAGTGCAGTACCTATCCATACGAGCTGGCTCTTGTATTCAAATGATATCATCTGACCGGAGGAGTTAACTCCGCTGGAATAGATAAACAGAGCCCCTATGACCATCAACAGAATCATTGACAGAAATATCAGAAAATCAAACTGAAAAATTGATGTGTTTTTTCTCTCTTCCAGATTGATGGAATCATTGCCGATCATTGTGGAGCCACCCCCATCTAAGAGCTTCGATTGCCTCATCGTAGGTCTGATCGGCGAATATTCCCTGAAAAATAATATTGGCTGCTCTGACAGCCCACCACTCCCACTCATTGCTGGCTTCGACCATGGTGACGACTACCAGCTGATCCTCTGCCGGCCCGTCGTATGGTCCATATGCCGCGAACCAGGCATTCCAGCGGTCTTCCAGACCAACTTCACCGGTACCGGTCTTTCCGGCCACCTTGACTGCTTCCGTCGTAATGACTACCTCGGCGGTCCCGTCGGTTATGACGCCCCGCATGTATTCCTGGACCTTCTGGAAGGTCTCTTTTCTGATGGATGAGGTCCTCAGTATTTCCGGATCCATTCTTTCCAGAACACGGCCGTTGATCGGCTCCACGATTTCCTTGACTAAATGCGGCTTGTAAACTTCGCCCTCGTTGACCACCATAGCGATCATGTTTGCCATCTGAATCGGTGTAACTGAAAGATACCCCTGCCCGATAGATGTGTTCACCGTATCCCCGCCGACCCATGGCGAATGGTAGACCTGCTCTTTCCATGCCGGCGTAGGTACCAAACCCTTCGTCTCTGTCGGTATGTCAATTCCGGTATACTCTCCAAAACCGAAACGCTTGGCATATTGAGATATCGTGTCTATTCCAAGGTAGTTCAAACCTAATGTGTAAAAGTATACGTCGCAGGACTCCGCCAAGCCCTCAGCCAGATCAACAAGGCCGTGACCTGCCGGCTCGTGACATTTGAATTCTCTGTTCCCGACCCAGAGTGAGCCGGTGCAATTTATTCTTTTCTGCGGGTCTATCGCTTCTTCCTCAACCGCGGCTGTCGTCATGATAACCTTGAAGGTTGAAGCGGGAGCATAACTCGACTGAATAGCTCTGTTGAGAAAAGGATGGTTGGGATCGAGCGCATATTCACGGTAATTACTGTCCGCATCTTCCTGATAAAACCTGTTCGGGTTGTACCATGGATACGAAACCATTGCCACGATTTCACCTGTGGAAGGACGCAGCACGATCGCCGAGCCCATTCTGTCGCCCAGAGCTTCTTCACACAGCTTCTGTATGCGGCGGTCGATAGTCAGAATCAGGTTCTTTCCATTCTCCGGGGGTTCATCTAAGAGCCTCCCGCTCTGAACCTCTCTACCACGTACATCAACTATATTGTATCTGCGGCCGTTTTTTCCCCGCAGTACCTGGTCGTAATACTTTTCTATTCCGCTTTTCCCGATTACCGAGTTTATGGTATAGCCCTGGTTGTACATGACCTGCAGCTCTTCGGTATTGATACTCCCGACATACCCAATCAGATGCACCAGGGACCCGGTCTCCATATATCTCCTGATCGGCTTGCTCTGCCAGGTTACTCCGGGGAAATCTTCTATGTGCTCCGCAATATAGGTGACGACATTCATATCGACACCATTCTTGATTTCAACCGGCTGGTAAAGATAGCGGTACTGATTCGGTATTCTCGCCAGAATCTCTTCACTTGTTACCGGCAGCACCGTTGAGAGTCTGTCCGCGACTTTATGTAACTGTTCATCGTTCAGTTCCGCCGGGATTATGCTTACCGCGAATGAATCGACATTTATCACCAGAGGGATATCATTGTTCACATCGTATATTTCTCCCCGCTGCGATGGAATGGGAAGTATCCTTCGAGCTACCTGCCGTGCACGTGTCTTGAACTCCCCTCCCTTTACCAACTGGAGGCTGAAAATGTAGCCTGTATATGTGAAGAGTATGAGAATGATGAACAGAATCAGAAAGTATATTCTCGATCTGTATCGCTTCTTTACCGTGTTCGCGGAGAAATATTCATCATTCATAATTCATTCACTCACAACATCCGGCTGTCATGTTCACGCGTCAACTTCAGTAGACGAAGGACCGCATAGAGAAAGGGGGATATAAGCGCATTCATCCCGAATTCGATCAGTGTTGATACAGTGAAAAGCGCCCCCAACCTGACCGGTTCGAAAACTGCTGTTAAAATAAATGATAGTATGAATTTTATTGCTGATGCAAGAAGTGCGAGGAGTACCGGAAGCGTAAGAGCGTCAACATATACCTTCCCTCTTGTAGCACCGAAGAAATGTCCCGCCGCGGTGTATATAAAGCTGTGAAAACCGAGGGGCGACAGACCGATCAGATCCATGACCAATCCTGCCGCGAATCCCATTGTCATCCCCTGGAAACTTCCGAGTTGATGCGCGAAAAAGATGAGCAGCAGCAGTACAAAATCGGGCCTTGTGTTCTGAATCTGAAACGGCAGCAGTACTGTCGACTGAAGTAGGGCTGCCAGAATTAACAGAACTATGTATACCGGGGAGTATTGCTTCTGCATTATTGAACATCCTCAGCGGGATTTTCTTCGATCAGTACGAATACATACTCCAGCTTCGCAAAATCAACCAGCGGGCGTATTTCGAGGGTCAACGAAGTCTCCCATTCGGGGGCGTTTATCTCGATTACCCTTCCAATATAGATATTCTCCGGATAAATGGATCTGAGCCCTGACGTGATGACCAGATCGCCGAACTCGATTTCGTCTTTGGCCTGTTTTTTTACGTATTCCATTTCTGCCAATCCCGACACGGTTCCCTTACCGTTCACGAGACCCTCGTAGCGGCTTTCCATCATCCTCGCCGCAACATAGCTGCTGTGGTCGGTCATCGGCAGGACTTTTGCGGTGTGTGAAGATATTTCCATTATCTTTCCCACCAGACATGTAAATCCCTCTGAGTAAGCGATAACAGCGGAGTCTTCCCTCACCCCTTCACTCAACCCTTTGTTGATAGTGAATCCGCTAAAAAGACTTCCCGGTTCTTTTGCAATAATCCTGGCTGGTATATGTGTGAATTCAATTTGTTCGGAGAATCCGATGAGCTCACGCAGCTGTTCGTTTTCCCTGCGCATATCGATAAGTTTGCGTTCCATAGACCGGTATTCTACCAGTTTTTCCTGCAGGACCTCGTACTCCGTTCTGATTTCCTTCAGCTCTCCGATTGAGCTGAAGGCATCTCCAAAAAACATACCAATACGGGCGAAGCCATGCTGTATAGACGAAAGAACCGAGTATCCTACTCTCTTGGTCGCTGTACTAACATACATCGACTGAGTAGCCAGAGCCGTCAGGGAAAATGTGAGCAGCACTATGAGTGTAATGATGTTCCGATGTCGAGATAGAAAACCTTTTATGCCATCCATGCCAGTACGAAAAACCTAACCAGAATCAGCTTGTGCTGCTGCTCAGGTAGTTGTATATCTGCCGGTTCCCGTTGTTGCCCTGCCGCACATGTTCGAAGTATTTCCCTGCGCCCTTGGCGACGCAAAGCAGGGGTTCCTCGGCGAGAATAACCGGTACTCCTGTCTCCTTGGCAATGAGCTTAGGAAGTCCCTTGAGCAGAGATCCCCCTCCTGTCATAACAATACCGCGCTCAACGATATCTGCCGCCAGTTCCGGAGGAGTCTGTCCAAGGCTCCGTTTAATCTCTTCGATCACGGAGTTTATCGGTTCCTGGAGCGCTTCGCGTACTTCGACGCTGTCTATCTCCAGCCGTCTGGGAAGTCCGGTTATCGCATCGGTACCCTTTATTTCCATCTTCTCTATCTGTTTATCAGCTACCGCATTCCCAATCGACATTTTGAGTGTCTCGGCTGTCTGTTCCCCGACAATCAGATTATGCACACTTCGCACATGCTTGATGATCGCTTCGTCGAACTCGTCCCCGCCGAGTCTTATCGCATTCGTTACTACCATTCCGCCAAGCGAGATAACTGAGATCTCAGTGGTTCCGCCGCCGATATCGCAGACCATGTGTCCAGCTGGTTCGAATATCGGGATATTTGCTCCTATTGCAGCCGCCAGCGATTCTTCTATGACTTTAACTTCTCTCGCACCAGCTTTGTAGGCGCTTTCCTCAACTGCCCGGCGTTCCACTTCCGTTATACATGTCGGTATACCGATTACCATTCTTGGTTTTACAAACCATCTTCTCGGGAGGATCTTCGTAATGAAATATCTGATCATCTTCTGGGTAGTCTCAAGATCAGCGATTACTCCATCGCGAAGGGGCCGTATTGCGATAATATCGCCCGGTGTCTTCCACAACATTCTCTTTGCTTCCGCACCGACTGCCACGACTTTCTTGGTTCCCCGCTCCACTGCCACTACCGATGGTTCGCTTACGACAATTCCCTTACCGCTCACATAGATGAGAGTATTGCATGTACCCAGGTCGATTCCTATGTCTGTTGAAAAAGTATCGGCAAGACGTTTAAACGCCATATATTTTTCTCCTCCCATTTTTTAGTAAAGTTTCAATAGAGCGCCGTAATGCGAAGGATCGATGTTCAAGACCTTCCGCCACTCCGCACGTGCTTTTACCTTCTCTCCCATTTTATCATATATTTCACCTAAATAGTAATGTGCATCGGCAGAATCCGGATCGATTGAAAGAATCTTTTCGTACTGGTCTTTTGCCTTTTGCAGCTCTCCCATCTCAATATATATATTTCCAATCAGAAAGCGACTCTTTTTCTCTATCGGCTCTTCTCCTGTAGAATGAACCGCCCTCATCAGAAAATCAAGTGCTTTATCCATTTTTTTCATTTTGAAGTAGGTCTGCCCGATCGTCATGTACAGCAGGGAATCTGACTCTTCTTCGGACGCAGCCAGAAACTGTTCCACCCCTCGTTCATAATCTCCCATCTCACTGTACGCCAGGCCAAGGTAGCGATAACTGTCTGCACCCCTGTAACCGAGTTCAAGTGATTTTTCGAGATGCTGTATTGCAAGGTCCGTGTAGAACCTTCCTTTATGATAGTACGTCTTTCCGAGAACATAGTGAATCTGACCTTCATTGGTAGGGGCTTCGGCAATCAGGGCCTTCCGAAGATTTATTACAGCGAGATCATAAAGCGGAATCTGATCTTCAAGAGTATAGAGACTGGTTCCTCTGTAAAAATAGGCAAAACCGTTGAGCGCGAGATATTCAGGCTGAAGCGGATTTTCAGCCAGCTTTTCCTCACAGATTTCATTTATTCGAGAATAGTCCTTCCGCTCCCACAGCGCGGCAATGTCCACATCTTCGTCCACCGATGAGGCCGTCTCTGATCCGATCCTTGTAATCGAGACTTTTCCGGTGACGGTCAAATAAATCCCTGCCCCTGCAAGTACTGCTATGAGTATAAACGGAAGTATCTTCTTCAGCGATAACTTCGACTCTCGCTTCGCATTGAACCGGTATCTATTCTCTGGTAGTTGCATTCTCTGGCGTCCGTTCCTTACAAAGTAAAAAAAGGCAGACCTGTAAGCCGGGTTCTGTCTTGGATGACCATCTATCTAGGGACACCGTTACCGGTATCCTCGAGCAGTCTACCCGCAGCTGTCGGGCGGACAACCCAGCTGCTGCTCGACCTTGCTCCTGGCGAGGTTTACCATGCCCCCTCCGTTACCGAAGGAGCGGTGGGCTCTTACCCCACCTTTTCACCCTTACCAGCATGCTGGCGGTTTGTTTTCTGCGGCACTCTCTATGACACCGTTAAGGTGCCTCCGGGTATTACCCGGCGCCATGTCCTGTGGAGCCCGGACTTTCCTCCTTCGTCAATCGACGCCGGCGGCCATCCGGTCTGCCTTATATCAATCTTCTATTTCGAGTTCTTCAGGTGAAACCAGATCGGCAAGGCTTCCGGCTTCTTCCGCTCCGATCATGTCCTCGCTCACGTCCATTTCTTCGTAGAAGAGAATACGGCTGCAGTATGGACAGAAGAGGATCGATTCGCCTTTATGAACATCATTCACGAACTGTTTCGGAAGACTCATATGACAACCGGTGCAGACCGATTTTTTGATCGGTACGATGCCCAGACCCGATTTGCTCCGGACGATTCGCTCGAATTTGAACACGATCTCTTCATCGAGATCCGGAACTATCTGATGTTCCTGCTTCTCCAGTTTTTCCAGCTCTTTCTCTTTTTCCTTGTTCTCGGATTTTATCTTTTCTTCTTCGGTTGCGATTTCCTCTTCCTGCAGCTGAATCATCTTCTCGTCTTTAACGAGAGATTCCGTCAGTTCTTCAAGGACCTTTTCTTCCTTGAGAACCTCTTTCCGGAGCTGCTGTTCCTTCTCGGTAGCATCCTTGATCTCCTTATCCAGCGCTTCGTATTCCCGCTGTGTTGTAATGAGATCCATCTGCTTTTCGTATGCTTCCCTCTGCCGCTCCGCGTCATCCAGTCTTATCCGCAGATGTTTAATGTGGTCCTTGATATTCTCAACCTTGTTGTTCTTCTCAAGGTAACTCTTCTTCAGCCGATTCAGCAACTCGATTTTCGTATTGAGCAGCTTGGGGGTCTCCTCGATCTGGTGTTCTATGGCGAACTTCTTCGAAAGGATATCCTGAAGACTCCTCAGTTTCTCGAATACTTCCTGCATCATACTAAAAACTCCTTCATAGTATATCTTCTGCGTAGCGTTCCTACGTATCTATGTAATCTTTCAGTCGCCGGCTTCTCTTCGGATGCCGCAGCCTTCTCAATGCCTTTGCCTCTATCTGACGTATTCTCTCACGGGTCACATTGAAGTAAAGGCCAACCTCTTCAAGCGTCAATGAGTAACCGTCTTCCAGTCCGAACCGCATCTTCAGCACTTCCTGCTCCCTCGGCGGCAGGGTCTCCAGGACGTCCTGCAGCTGTTCCTGAAGAATTGTAAAAGCAGTCTGACTTGCAGGATTCTCAACGTCCTTGTCTTCGATGAAATCCCCGAGAAGCGAATCTTCCTCTTCGCCGATCGGCGTCTCGAGCGATATTGGCTCACGGGCGACATTCTTGACTGATTTCACCCGCAGTACCGACCAACCGAGCCTTTCAGCGACTTCTTCGTCATTTGGTTCCCGTCCCAGGACCTGCATGAGCTGCCGGGATTCTCTCACCACCTTGTTAATCTGCTCTATCATATGCACCGGTACACGGATAGTCCTTGCCTGGTCGGAAATCGACCGGGTAATTGCCTGCCGTATCCACCAGGTCGCATAGGTGGAGAACTTGTAACCTTTGCGGTATTCGAATTTTTCAACGGCTTTGATGAGACCGATATTGCCTTCCTGAACAAGGTCGAAAAAGTGCAGCCCTCTGTTGGTATATTTCTTGGCAATACTCACAACCAGACGTAAATTGGCCTGGATGAGTTTGTCCTTGGCAGTTTTCATGAGGTACTTGCCGCGGTCAATCTCTTTGGCCTCTTCGAGGATGTCGTCAATGCTGCTTTCGAATTCGATCTCTATATTCCTCAGCTGCTTGTCATTGGTCTGGATACGCCTGATCTTTTCCTTGATAATATCCGAAGAAAGCTGAAGACGCTCTTCGATCTCCCTTCTTTTCTCAGCTATTGCCAGGCCGCGCCCCATGCTTCGCAGTTCCTTCGGACTCTTGATTCCAAGGCGGTTCTCTATCCTTCGCTGGTCCCGCTGATACCTGAGAATACGCTTTTCAGTATCGAGAAATTTATCCGAGAACCCTAGGATCTCCTCCTGCTGCAGTTCAATTGAACTCATATCCTTCAGGAGGCCGTCCCTCAGCTTTATCAGCTCATCGTCCTTCAGAACATCCTTGCCGGTTGATATCAGCTTCTTCTTGCTTTCGATGTACTGCTTCAATTTGGCCGTAAAGGGTTTCAGAGGCTCGCGGTACGACTGATTCAGCCGTCTCCTCTCGGTAAGTATCTCCGATATTTCCTTTTTACTCAGATCCATTTCACGGGGATCAACGCGGGAGAAGGTCTTCTGCATGATCTCATACATCTGCGGAATGAGCATGCCTGACTTGTGGATGACGCTCTTGATGATGTTCTCGCCCTCTTCCATCTGCTTGGAAAGCTCTACTTCCTGTTCAGCAGTAAGCAGGTTCTCTTTGCCGATTTCACGGAGGTATAGACGTATCGGATCATCTATCGATGAAGAGTCTTTATCACTGTATACGATCTTCTTCTTCAGATACGTTGTGTTTTTTTCCTCTTCCTCTTCGAAATTCGACTCGTCCTCATCCTCAAAATCTTCATCCAGAGTCTCTACATCTTCTTCTTCATTATCACCGAGGGTGATATCAGGCTCTTCTTCAAGTTTTACGTTGTTATTTTCCAGCAAACTCAAAACCTCTTCTATTTTATCTGAGTTTACGATTGATCCGGGCAAAAAGTCGTTTACTTCGTCGTAACTGATCTTCTTCTTTGCCTTAGCATATTCTAACAGTTTGACAACAGAGGGATCTGTTTCAAGTTCTGTCATTGCGCCTCTTCCTTAATTCGTTTTAATTCTTCGTCGAGAAACATCTTCTCAGACAGAAGCTCTTTCTGGACATCTCTATGTGCCCCGTTCCGATCCATACTTTTCATTTTATAGATTATTTCATCTCTTTTCTGCTTCAATGATCTTATTCTGATAGTGTTTATTCCATCTCTGATGATCGATTCTGCATTCAATTCGAACTCGCCGGTTGCAGCCTTTTCAAATATCAGCTCCTGCAATTTCTGATCTTCTATTCTCGGAATGACATGGTCGATATCGAGCATATCGTCCCGAAAAGCTTCTTCCAGTGCAATGTACAGCTCCCGGGCTGACTTCGACTGCAGTTCGTTCAAATCGACGCTCTGTCTCATCCTGGGGAAGTATTCACAATTCACTACAACTGCAAGCATGAGAAAAAGGTCAGAGCCAATTTCCATCTTGTTATCCGTAATGGCTTCCTGACCTTCTTTACGAGTCCTTTTACCCTGCAGAATAGCTTGGAGGTCCGACTGAACCGCTTCTGTGCCTGCATGTAAAATATCCGCAAGATGTTTTACGTATTCTTCCCGCTTCACCTCCGATTCGATGTTCTTCAGATAGGGTGCAAGCGATTCCAGCACCATGGTCTTTGCATGGGCGTCCTTGCTTCCGTGAAGTTCAATCGCCTTCCCTACTAAAAAACTGAATCCGTTAGTTTTCGATTTTAACATATTCTGCAAGGAATTAGAACCCTCATTTAAAAGAATATCCGCCGGATCCTTACCGCCTTTCGGTACCGCCACTTCCGTTTCCAGTCCGGTCTTTTCCATCAATTCAAGGCCTCTCCAGACAGCCCGAACACCTGCCGCATCGTCGTCAAATACTAGTATCGCTTTATTTGCATATCTGTGCAACATGTGTGTCTGTTCTTCCGTGAGCGCCGTACCCAGCGGTGCTACCGCATACGGCAGACCAGCCTGAAACATGGCAAGCACATCGAAATATCCTTCCACAATAACAGTCGTTTTTTGCTCCTGAACTCCCTTCACCGCCTGATAGAGGCCGAAGAGCGCTTGGCGCTTCTTGAAAAGGTCCGTCTCAGGTGAATTGATATATTTCGGATCTCTTCCGTCTATACTTCGTCCTCCGAAGGCAATAACTTGACCGCCCGCGTTGTATATTGGAAACACCAGTCTGCCAGTGAACAGTGATGATTCAGGATATTTGCGTGAAAAGAGGCCGGATTGTGACAGAAAGCCATCCGAATAGTTTTTCCCCTTCAGAAATTCGTACAACCAGGTCCTTTTCTGCGGAACAAAACCCAGATTGAACTGGCTGATTATTTCTTCCCGTACTCCTCTCGATTTGAGATATCCTAAAGCTTCACCTCCCATAGAGTGTTCAGTGAGAAAATAGTGAAAGCTGCCGCTTAACTTATTGTAAAGATCGCTGAGGGCCTGCCGCTGCGATTGTTCCTCACGGGTATAGGAATCCAGATTCAGCTCGATTCCCGCTCTCTGTGCAAGCTTCTCGGCTGCTTCCTGGAACGGGATGTGCTCCATCTCCATTACAAAAGTAAACATATTGCCGCCCTTGTGGCAACCAAAACAGTAAAAGAGATTCTTGTCGGGAGTAACGGAAAAAGACGGAGTTTTTTCCATATGAAACGGGCACAGCCCCATGTAGCGGTTCCCCTTTCTTTCAAGGGTTACATAGTCAGCCACTACGTCGGCAATATTGACGTTCCTGTTTATCTCTTCGATGGTTCCATCCGGGATTTTCATTCCTCAGTATGTATCCTATTTTTTGATGTACAGCCGGTAAGCCGTGTTATGGTCTTTCAATGTCTGTGAAAAAACATGCTTCCCCGCATTCGGGTCTTTCAGCAGGAAGTAGAGAAAATCGGTATCAGCTGGATGCATCGCTCCATCCAGTGCGAATTTTCCCGGATTGGAGATCGGTCCGGGCGGCAGCCCCCAGTTACGGTAGGTGTTGAAATCTGATTCCACTTCCAGGTCATCGTACGTAAGAGATGAAGGATGTTCCCTCCCCTTCTCCTCCGTAAGCGCATACACGACGGTGGCGCATGACTGCAGCCGCATGTTCATCTCCAATCGATTGTAGAAAACCGATGCAATCCTGCCGACCTCTTCAGGATCCCGGTATTCCCGTTCGATAATCGACGCCATCACCACCTTTTCCTGCAGTTCAGCAGGAGAGAAATCCTCATAATCTGGTTCTATTTCTCCCAATTCCATGAAAAAAGTGTCGACCATGTGCCGCACAACCTTTTCAGCCGGATATTTCTGCTGGAACATGTAGGTATCCGGAAAGAGATAGCCTTCGAGAGTATCGGACGGGACGGAATATTCTTCAATAATCTGCGCTGAATGGACCGCCTTCAGGAAATCATCCTGAGAGCAGATATTACTCTTTTCGAACCGTGCTCCCGTTTTTCTGGCCGTCAGTCCCTCCGGAATTGTTACCCGTACCAGTTTCTGTGATCCCTCTACGAACATGTCGTGCACTTCGCTGCTCGTCGTTCCAGGTTCGATCCTATAGAAACCCGACTTTACCTTGTCCTGTGTGTTGTACAGTTTGCTCAGTAGAATGAAGAAATGGGAAGACCGGATAATTTCGCCCTTTTCCAGTTCCTGCGCAATACTCGAAACCGTTGCACCTTCTCGCACTTCATAGAGCACAGTCTGTTCTTCAGCAATTCCCGGTGATGAGTTGAGATAGTTCCAACCTGCTAACACAGCTATGACAAGCCCTCCTGCAACAAGCAGGAGGGCGATTAAGAACTTCAGTAATTTACCCATACTATTCTTTTTCCAGGATGAACTCCACTCTCCGGTTCTTCCAGCGGTTATCCGCATCATCGAAGGGGACCAGCGGCTGGCTTCCGCCTACGCCCTCCGCGGACAGTCGATCCCGGGATATATTCCGTTCAATCAACGAGTCCATCACCTTCCGGGCCCTCTGCTCTGACAGCGGCAGCAGCTCTTCACGCTGTTCTTCCTCTGCAAGCGCCGGGTCCCAGAATCTGGTGACATTGGCATGTCCCTGTATAGTTATAGAATACTGCCGGTATTTCTTCAGAATCTCCGCCAGACGATCCAGTACATATTCATTGCGCGCTGTAATCTCAGGATCATCGTCCACGTATTCAGCCTTGTTCGGTTTGAAGTTTATATTTGCGATCTTTATCTTCAGCAGGTTACCTTCCCGGATAACCAGGACATCGATTGGAATTTTTCCCGATTCAACGGCAACATTTCCGAAGGCGTCCCGTACTTCAAACCGGTAGGGATAATCCATGGCGGCATATACGAGCTCACCGCTGTCGGAACGTCCATCCCACAGGATCTCCGTTGTCGGCTGACCGGTCCCCGAGAACACCCTGAAGCGCGGCGCATTTGAAGGATCTGCTCCGCTTCGTTCGGCATCGAATATGGTGAAACTCCATCGTTCTATTTCGTTGCTGTCCGATACACCTATCCTGATACTGAGTTCATCATCGACGCCGTCATTGTCGGGCGAAAAGGGAACTGGTGATATGTCGATGCTGGTTCCCGGAGCACTCACATCCAGTATAAACGGCAGTGATTCTACCGATGGACGGTTCCCCTTGCGGTAATCCGCAGTGAACCGTGCCTTGTATCCGCTTTCGTAGTAATTTCCTGCTTCGTTCCTGCCGTTCCATTCAATCTTGGTCGGTATCTCGTTTTCTCCGCCGAACCTTTTCTGTACAGTTCCCTGTGCGTCGATCAATTCCAGAGACCATCTCTCGAGCCCTTCCCTGCGGGTCACGATGGTCGAAAAGGTAATCTTCTCGTACACTCCGTCTCCGTTCGGTGAAAGTTTGTCGGTGTCCGTCGTAACGAAAAGTTTCGTCACTGATGTATCCAGGGAGATCCTGCCGGTGTCTGCTTCCGTGTAGTTGCCTGCCCTGTCGGTAGCATACACCTGGTACGTATATGTACCGTCCGGGACTATATTTCCGGCGGAATCGGTCCCGTCCCATACGAAATCCCGGGCTGCTCCCTGCCAGGCAGCCGTTTTTACCGTTTCGCCGTCCGCGTTCATTACACGGCCTTCCCATAGTTCCTCGCGGCTCGATTCAGCTACCCGGAATGTCACCGTGTCACGCCGGCCGTCGCCCTCCGGTGAGAAGATATCGTACTCGGCTTCCATACTAACCTGCGGACTGACGGTGTCCACCATGAAAGGCTGTGTTTGCGCCCTGTTCCGGTTGCCATTCAGGTTGGTCACTTCGAGTACTGCTGTATAAGCTCCATCATTTGCCCGTTCACCCGAACCGGAAAAACCATCCCATGTAAAATCCTCCGGCACGTCTCCCGTTCCCGTTCGGCTGAATATTTCTCTGCCGCCTCCGTCAACCACGCTCAACTCGTAATCCTTGACTCTCCGGCTTCCCTTCAGTCTCGGAAGAATAAGCAGTCTGTCCTTCGTGCCGTCTCCGTTCGGTGAAAAATAGTCATAATTCGTCGTGAGCAGTACTTCGGTCTCTTCGGTGTTCAGTTCGAAGCGCACCCTTCTCGATTGTCCGGGGTTACCCGCCCGGTCGACCGTCGACAGCTGGTAGAAGTAGTAGCCGTCATCAGCGAGGGAACCGTCCTCTTCCCTGCCGTCCCATGAAATGGTACTCTCCGCCCGCTCTATCCATTTGTACTGATAGACGATGTTCTCATCGATGTCCGTGATCGTTCCGTACCAGTTCTCCTCGAGCGAGGTCTCCTGATTGATGTTCACCTTGTCCTTATTGCCGTCTCCGTTCGGGGAAAAAATCAGATT
>Ga0272443_10004501_pt1 | contig 15139 bp, 12 predicted proteins | sample SSMAcet12_FD_193581 | JGI IMG/M metagenome (GOLD analysis project Ga0272443, IMG submission 193581) | Marine sediment archaeal communities from Little Sippewissett salt marsh, Falmouth, MA, United States - SSM-Acet-12 | ecosystem: Environmental > Aquatic > Marine > Wetlands > Sediment ...
TAGCCTTATGTCTTGAGCCTTATTTATAATACCTCATCACCCCCACGACCTTTCCTTCAATCCGGAGGTCCCCTTCCTTGACCCGGATGGACGCCATTCCTGTGTGGGCAGGCCGGAGTTCGATGTGATCCTTTTTTTGGTAATATTTTTTTATGGTTGCTTCGTTGTCGATCAGGGCGACCACCGTCTCCCCGTTCTCTGCCGTGGGTTGCTTTCTTACCACCACAAAATCCCCTTCCACGATGCCATCTTCCTGCATGGAATCTCCATTTACCTGGAGCACGAAGTGATCTCCGGTCCCCACCATGGATGGCGGGACCTCAATGGCGTTTATATCTTCCACCGCCTCAATGGGTTTTCCGGCCGCCACCTTCCCCAGGAGCGGGCACTCGAATCGCCGGGTTTCCACTGGGCTGATCACCTCAATGGCTCGCTTACGATTTTTTTCCTTAGGAAGGCGAATATACCCTTTCCGTTCCAGGACCTTGAGATAGGTAGTAACGGTGTTATAAGAACCAAATTTGAACTCGGCGCAGATCTCGTTAAAACTTGGAGATCTCCCCCATTCCTCGATGTAGCGATAAATATACGTCAGAAAAATTTTTTGTTTGTCTGTCAATTTCATGGGTTTATCTCCTGGTTAGACAATACGGCTCCTTTATACATGAAACTTACACTTGAGCTTATACTGTAAGTTTAAATGTAAGTCAACAGGAAAATAGCACGTATTGGGAGAAATTTTTTGGCATGATGCATAGAAATAAAAAAGTCACTGCTGAACACATTTTGAACGTCTGCAAAATCGAGCATATGGTTCATTTTGACCTGCTTACCATGATTCTCCATGCCTGTTTCTCCATCGCCCAAAAATAATATTTTTAATATAAATCAAATAGTTAAGCGCTTTTTTGATTGAATTGTAAGATGGCACAAATTTTGCGATTAAACACTTTGAGGAAAACCGGGTCAGGATCTAGAATTCTAAAAAGGCGGGCGATAGTAAAACTGGGTGTAGAGGCAACAGGATGGCGGAGTCTATCGGCCCAAATCCATGAATATGATCAAACAAAGAAACACACTAACAACTATAGTCAATAATGAAGACCTGAGCTTTGTTGTCCCTGGTCCGTCGGGTGAGGTGCGAATCCTGGAAAGCATTTCTCTTGATCAATTTTTGAATGGTGATAGGGGACCTGATCCTGTTCCGGAGGAGTTAAGCAATCGAGTCAACAGTCTATTGATTGTGCCGGACTATTGGTTTGGAAATGTCACATACAAATTTCAGTCGAGGAAAAAATCAATAATCGAGGCCTTTATTGAAAGAAAATTATTGGCTGATCACCCTGATCTTCCTGATATCAAGTATTTTTTTGGATATATTCCCCACGAAATAAACCAAAAAGAGAAGGGTCTCTATGTTTATTTTTTGCAGGAGTCGAAGTCTTTTCAGTTATATGCTCAACTTGTCAAATATGATCTAACCCCGCACTGCATAACCGCACCTGCCTTTGTATGGGGCGAAAAGCTCAGAGAAAAAATCCCTGATTTCCATAATGGCGGAAAGTGCCTTGTTAATATGCTTTCAAAGGAATGCCTCTTATACTTCTTTTTTCAAGGGTTCTTTCTTTTTTCCAGAAGCATCATTTTTCCAGATACGCAAATGGAATCATCAGAGAAACTGAATACCTTAACCTATGAAATAAACCAGTCGTTTCACCTGTTTTCCCAAAAAGCAAAGGCGGGTATTGATCAGGTCTACACAGCGTCCTCCAAGCAAATTGATGCCGGAGAATTATCAGATACGCTCGGAAGAGCGGTCAAAAAATTAGAAGACCTTGGGGGAAACCGGCAAAATGCCCCTGCAATGGGCAAACATCTTGGTGCTGCTGAACGTTTCAGTTTGAGTGATTTATCCCCTTCCAGAAAATTTTTAAGTGTCCTGCATCAACAGCAACGGAAAGAAATGGAATGGGTGCCCGTTCAAACCGTGGGAATCGCGGTTGGCTTAATCCTTCTTTTGATTTTTGGCGCGGAAAGTTTTTTCCTATGGAAATTTTCGCAGCCGAGCCTTCTTCCAACGGCAAGAGCCGGGAATATGGCTGAGACAGACCCAAGCCAAACCATTTTAAAATACAATGAAGCCCTTGATTTCCTGGCATCGGAATCGGCGCGGCCATCTCCGCAAGACACTATTTTAAAGGTGGTTAAATCATTGCCGGCAAATTTTGTGATAAAGGAAATGACCGTAGAAGTGGAAGGAACACCAGCGGTGCATATTAAAGGCGTTATGAAAGCACCTGGACCTGAAAAATTAAAAAACTCAATAGGTTACATCTTGGATAATCTGAAGAAGTATTTTCAGGGCGCCTTGTCCCTCAGCCTGCAGAATATTGATGTCGAGCTTGATAAATTCAGCGATATGCAACAGGGATATCAAAAATATATGGTCAAATTCGGATTCAATCTACCATGAAAGATAAAATAAACAAAAGGTGGGCGGTTGTCGGTTTCATCTGGGCAGGGGTAATTTTTCTCACCTGGTGGAATATAGACACCATGGATAGGATCAAAAGTCCTCGGGAAAGGAGAGAGATCTCCCATTTGGAAAGTCAGTTCGTGCAGTACCACTCTGAAAACATATCAAGTGTAATGAAAAAGAGGGCATTGTTTTGCCAGTCCATAGAGTCCTTGAAACTGGGATGTCTGTCTGTTGAAAATCAACTTCGAAGTCTTGCAATGACGTATGATTTTAAAGCGTTTAAGACAGAATGTCAGCCGGGTGAGGACAATACGGGGAGTATGCCGGTCAAGTTATCTCTTCAGGGACCCTTTGAGAGGACTCTTAAATTGATGGGTGTTCTTCAAAAGGACTATCCGTATTTGCTGATAAAACAGGTGGAGATGATACCTTATGATCAGGCGGGCAACATCAAAATCCGGATCTTGTTTAGTTATCGATACCGCATTGGGTCTGATGGGCTGACCACTTGAGAAATAAGGGCGAAAATTTTTATCGATCAGGATTATATGGGCAAAACCCCCATTTTCAAGACAGGGGCGTCGTTGGAATCCTCTTGACATAAACGAAAAAGCACCCCTAAAGGGTTATTTGTGTATGATAAAAATAGGGACCCGGAAAAGATTATGTATCGGTGGCTGGATATTGGCTGCCTTGCTTTTGGTGGGAGTTAACGGTTTTAAATTGATGTCCTTTTTTAATCCCGAGTTACCGGGTCAGTCAAGAAACGTTAAAGAGGCCATGAAAAAATGGCGGCAGATCGAAAATAGAGGTCCTGCACCTATTGTTGAGGCCTTTGATAATGTTAACCTCAATGTCGCATTTGCCAAATATACGCCCGTTTCTCATAGGCAAAAAAAAGAAGTTCCCACACGGCGAACACAGGTATCCAAAGAAAAAACAAACACTAAAAAACTGCCAAGGCTAACCGGGATATTACAAACTGCAGATGCCCAAGGCAATACGCGTTCCATCGCAGTGCTCAATGGAGAGTATCTTGGCGAGGGGGAAAGCGTGTTAGGATTTAAGGTAGAAAAGATTAGTGAAAAAGGTGTCATTCTCATGATGGGAGGCGCACGCTTTTCTGTCCCCGCTCCAAAGATCAATTATTCCTTGGATCAGGGAGGCTGATGAACATACATCATCTAAAGTTTTGAGGAACCTATGGTTAATCCGAAAAGAGTTATAGTGAGATCCTGCTTTTTACTTCTATCTCTTGTTATTGGCCTTGGCCACGGATGCTCGATTATGGCGCCCCGGCCGGTGATACAGAAAGATATTAATGAGATAGACCCCGGGGAAATCATTCAGAAAGAAAAAACAGTGTCCCCACCGGGACCCCCGCCGTTTTCAGAAAAGGTTAAACCGGTCACAACCGGGCTTGAAAAACAGACAAAGCTTTATTCCCTGGTTTTCGAGAAGGCCCCGCTTTCACAGGTGATCAACGCCATTACCCACGATACGGATTTGAATACTTCAGTGGAATCTGCAATCGACCTCGCAAGACCGGTTACTGTAAAATTGAACAATGTCACCTTTAAAGAAGCCCTTGACATGGCCGTCGTAAAGGGCGCTGATTATGCCTGGAAAATAGAAGATGACACGCTTTATATCAAGAGATTTGAGGAGAGGATTTATCATCTGGACTATCTGGATCTGTCCGGGGAAATGGAGATTGAAGTCGGGGGTGACATGCTGGCCACCAGTGTCGAGGATGCAGGGGTGGCCGGAAAATTTCTGATTAAGGGGAAAAAGACGGTTGAAAACACGGACGTCTGGGCAGAGGTTGGGGTGACGCTTGATACGCTTAAATCAGGTGATGGCATCATACGGATAAACCGGACCGCAGGTATGATATACATGGCGGATGGGCCGCGGAGGCTGGCGCGCATGGTCCAATTCCTGGATTCCCTGTCTGAAGCGCTGCACCGGCAGGTATTTATTGAGGCTAAAATTATGGAAGTCGTCCTCAGTGATGACTCCAGGTACGGGATAGACTGGACAAATCTGTCCGCTGCATTTAAGTCAGACCTGGGTGCTCTCCCTGACAGCTTATCATTAGACTTCAACCGGGGCGGGACTATTGTTCTGTCAGATGCATCCGCGTTTACTGGAATTCTTGATTTTTTAAATACCCAGGGTGATGTGAGTGTCCTTTCCAATCCGCACCTTTCCGTCATGAACCGACAGTCAGCCCTGATGACCGTGGGCGTTCAGTTTCCTTATGCCGATATAGATGGTGTGGATCGAGACACTGAAACCAATGTCATTACCTTTGGAACAACTATCAAGCGAACCATCCTCGGCCTTCAGTTGGGAATTACGCCTCAGATATCACAAAACGGGATTGTGACTCTCCATATTGTGCCCACAATCACAAGGATCCAGGGCGAGGAGCAGGTTGAAATACCAACGGCATCGACCTCAGCCCAGACCATTTCCAACCCGATCATCGCTCTCGAGGAAATAGCCACGATGGTCCGGGTAAAGAACGGCAATTCAATCGTACTGGCGGGTCTGATCAGTCAGATCAAGGCGTTAGATCACGAGGGACTGCCGTGGTTCAGCAAGCTTCCCTTGATTGGGCCCTTGTTTAAAAATATTGATCAATCACTGGAAAACAAAGAACTGGTTATATTTATTACGCCGTATATCAAAAATATCACATAACGGGCTGGTTGTTCTAGATAATAGAATATTTTTTGTCTCACATATGACGACTTTTGTCACAAAATCTATACTGTCTTAATAATTTCGGGTTGTAATAACAAAACGCCTCTTAACCCCTTTGAATAAAGAGAAAACAGTCGTAATCCCTGGACCCAGTGAGAAGTTATCAAAAAAATTCTTCATCTTTCAAAATCAATTCAAAATGACCCAAATGGCTCATTATTACCCTCTCAAAGAAAAGCCAGATGGGTGCATTCCTATGAATTGCCCGCCCATTTATTAAGCATAATCAAAATGTTACAGTGTTTGGGACAAAATTTTTGAATCGGCACCTAATTTGCATAAAAATGAAAGAAATAGAATCTTAATTTCTTAATAGGCTGGGGCAAACCCGACCCCCTGGCGTAATGGAATGTTCCCGCATAGATATGGGTAAAAACAAAATCTTTACTTAAATTTGAGGAGAGATAAAGATGCTTAATATGAAACCCAACAGAAAGAGTGAGGCAGGTTTTACCCTGGTGGAGATTGCCATTGTGATGGTCATCATCGGACTTCTGATCGGAGGCATCCTCAAGGGCCAGGCCATGATCCAGAATGCCAAGGTAAAGCGTGTGGTGAAACAGGCGGACGAACTCAGGGCGGCCGTGATGACGTTTTATGATAAATACGGTGTGTATCCCGGAGATGAAAATTTGGTCCCAGTTCCCTCTGGAGGCGGTGATAACGAAGGCAATGGAAACGGGCAAATAACGGGCTCAGAAGTATTTGAGGTTTATAACGACCTAGGGCTGGCCGGGCTCATTAGCGGAAGCTATAATGGCACTAGTGATTTACCTTCTCATGCATTTGGTGGTCCTGTAAGGCTTCAGTGGCTAGATCCAGGCCCTGGAACAGCCAAGCATTATTTTCGTTTCGACAATCTACCTGCAGAGGTTTGCCTCGAAATAGATACAAAATATGATGACGGCGTTTGGAATACCGGATCGATTGCGGGAAGCGTGCCATACAATAATGGGACTACAGTACCCAGACTTTACTCTCTATTTTAATACCTCCAAAAAAGGCCACACCAGGGTGTGGCTTTTATGTTATCGGGTCATGTCCGGTCCTTGAAAAAGCGTAAGCAATAAATGAAAGCCCCTCTGCTTCCATCCCTTGACAAACATGGTTTTACCCTGATCGAGATTGCTATTGTCATGGTCATCATTGGTCTATTGGCAGGCGGTGGTGTGTCCATTATGGGAATGCTCACCCAACGGAAGGCTCGAAACGAAACCATTGCTTACCTGAAAGAGACGAAAGAGGCCCTAATCAGTTATGCCACCATCAATGGTAAACTGCCGTGGGCCGACACAGACGGCGATGGCAGTCAGAACAGTAACGCTACTTCCGGGACGTTGCCCTACCTTGATCTCAAGGTGAGGCCAAGCGATCCTTACAAAAGAGTGCTCAGGTATGAAATAAACAGTAATCTTGGGACGGATAGACCGACAACCTGCAATGCCCTCAAAGCGGGTCTCACATCAGGACCGAGACTCGTCGATGGCGACGGGTCAACTTCCTCATTTTTTATAGCCGCCATACTCATAAGCTCGGGTCCTATGGATTTGGATAGTGACGGGAATGTTTTTGACGCCGTCACCTCTGGTTCCTATCAAGGAGACAACACGGACGGTACCCCTAACTATATCCGATATCCACCGATTGACACCTTTGATGATCTTGTCGTTTATATTGGCGGTAATGAATTATACGGCAATTTGTGTGAATATCTGACGCTGGCGGTAAATAACGGGCCAGGAGAACCAACCGCTTATGTACGAGATGCCAATCAGGGGATTGACCTGGGGAGTATCGGCGGGGGAAACTCTGCGCTGTATGAAATCATATCAGGAACCCGGATCGAAATCTGGAGTTCAGGCGGCGGATCTGGCGGAGGTGGGAGTATTATTCTCTCCGACCCTCCGACCCCTATTTACCTTGCCGGAAATGGATATACCATCACAATCCCGCCATAAAAAGATGAGGGTCTCCCCCCATCGCCACTAATAGGCTTTTCCAAAATCGCCGATCACATCATAAAGGGGCAGCAGGATAGAAAGGAGGATCAGACCGAACACGCCTCCTAATAGGAAAATGGTCATAGGCTCAAACGCGTTGACCAGTACCTCGACAGATCGTTTGACTTCACTGTCATAATAGTCGCCCAGACGTTTGAAAGAATCATCCAGGGTGCCTGTGGTCTCTCCATTTCGAACGGCCCCCAAAAGAAGTGGCGGAAAATCTCCTGCATTCTCAAAGCCCTCAGCGAGGGTCTGACCGAGTTGAACCTCCTGATGAACGATGTCCAATTGGGCCTCAAGGTGCCGATTACCCAAAACACCGTCTTTCAACATCTTGAATATGTCACTGATCTTTATCCCCGTGCTGTACATCGTTGCAAAGTTATGGCTCAATCGGGCAAAGGCCACGTTGCTAATGATCTCGCCTATTAGGGGGAATTTCAGCAGATATTTATGAAATAGTTTACCTCCGCTTTGGGTCTTTTGAAACAGATAAAGACCGGCGATGGACGCCACAATCAAACCCGTTATCCATGGCCAGTTTGCCCTCAGGAAGTCACTTGTCTTAAGAACAGCGCGTGTGACATCAGGCAGATCGACCCCCATCTCATTTAGAAGCCCCGCCATCTGAGGCAGGACATACCCGACCCAAACACCAATGACAGCCGTGATGGCAACCGTAATGAAACAGGGATAGATGGTGGCCCTTTTGATCGTTGATGTGATACCCTCTTTCCATTCAAGAAAGTCGGCCATGTCTTTCAGGCATTTCGGTAATGTACCGGATTGTTCCCCTATCCTTACGATGGACAGATCAAGTTTGGGGAAAATTTTTGGGAACCGTTTCATTGCCTCATAGAGTGTTTTTCCATCTTCCAGGGCACCCCTCATCTCTTCAATAGTATTCTTGAGGGCCTTGGAAGGAATTGACTTGGCATTTTCATCAAGGCCTGTAAGCACCGGCAAGCCCATTTCCAGGGTCTGCGAAAATCTTCGATAAAATTCAATGATAATTCGTGGCTTTATTTTGCCCCCTGTTAGCTGACCAGCCAAGCTGCTTTGTTTGATCGGGCTGCTCTTTACAAGGGTGAGACCCTGTTGTATGAGACGACCTTCAACATCAGCAGCGCTCAAGGCAAATAACGTTCCCCTAAGCAGTTTGCCTGCATCGTTTATGGCCTGGTAATTGTACCTAGGCATAGGCGGCCACCCTAAAGACCTCTTCAAGCGAGGTGTCGCCGTTGATCACTTTTTTGAGGGCCTGTTTAAGCAAAAGGCTGGTTCCGGATTTGACTGCCGCGTCTTCAATGGTGCTGTGAAGGGCGCCCTTGAAAATCAGCTCTTCTATTGTCCGATCAACTTCAAGGACCTCATAAATGCCTGTACGTCCTCGGTAACCCGACTGGTGACAGTTTTCACACCCGTTGGCCTGTGGGATTTCGGCAGGTGGCTCAAGCCCATTGCGGAGGAAAGCCTTTTTATCTTCAGGCCTGATGGGCACCATTGTAGAGCAATGTGGGCAGATTTTTCTCAATAGTCTTTGGGCCACAATCATGGTTAATGAAGAGGCAACAATGCTCGCATTCACTCCGAGGTCAAGCAATCTGTTAATAGCGGCCGCAGCATCGTTGGTATGCAGGGTTGAGAGGACCAAATGACCGGTAATGGATGCCCGCATGGCCAGTTCGGCAGTCTCCTGATCCCTTATCTCACCGACCAGGATGATGTCAGGGTCTTGTCTCATGGCGGCCCTAAAGGCATTTCCGAATGTAAGACCGGCCTTTGGATTGACGGTTGTCTGTCTGATGGTGGGTATAACATATTCGATGGGGTCCTCAATGGTCATCGAATTGACGTGTGGGCTGTTTATGGTCATCAGGGCAGAATAAAGCGTTGTTGTTTTACCTGACCCCGTGGGGCCTGTGGAAAGGATAAGGCCATAAGGGCGTCTGATGTTTTTTAGAAATCTGACAAGATCCTCTTTTTCAAAACCAAGTCTTTCAAGATCGCCAACCACCTTGCTGTAAATCAAGAGTCTCATCACCACTGTTTCACCTAACTGTGTGGGAAAGGTCGAAACTCTCATATCAAACTGTGTAGCCCCTGCTGTGTATTTGATACGGCCGTCATGAGGGATGTTTGGATTGGATATGTCCATGTCCGCCATTATCTTACAGCGGGTAACGATGCTCTGCTGAAAACTTTTTGGGAGGAGATATTGTTGGTTTAATACGCCGTCAATGCGGTAATAGACCCGCACCAGGTTAGTGTCGGGCACGATATGGATATCGCTCGCTCCCAGCACATGCCCTTTGTCAATGAGAAGATTGAAAAGCCTTACGACCTTGTTCTCTTCATTTTCGGTTTCATCCAAACCGGTTGTATGGATGATATTTTCAATATCATTATCAATGGTCAAAGCCGTCTTGTAATAAAGCTCAATGGCCTTTGACACCCATTCCTTGGAAGCGATAAAAGTTTCAACCTGACATCCGGTCATCCGGGACAGCTCATCTTTTGCTATGACATCAAAAGGATTTGCGGTTGCCGCCTTAACGACGGTGCCTTTCTTTTCAAAGGGAAAGATTCCATGATTGCTAACAAATTTTTGGGGTATCTGGGTAATTAGTTCATAATCGACTTTTACGGATTCAGCATCCAGTATCTGAGCGCCACTCTGAACACCGATGGCCATCTGGAGTTGCTCTTCGGTTACCCAGTCTAACCTTAAAAGGATATCCCCTAACATAGCGCCGGTCTTTTTTGTTTCAGACAACGCCATTTCAAGCTGGACATTGTCAATAAACCCCATTTCGGTAAGGATGTCTCCGATACGTTTTTTCATTTTACATGCCTTTTGGTTAAGTGTTCCTTCCGGGACAGCAAGGTTCATTAGCGGCTGGTCAGCTTTATCGGCGCGCCAAGAACATCTCTAGGACACCAATCCTGTCACTGATCTGTTTTTTCTCTTTAACAGACAGAGGTGCCCCAGCATTGCCCTGCAGTGAGACATAATATCTCAGGGCTTTCTCATATTTTTCCAGTTTGTCATAGACAACGGCCATATTGAAAAGCAAAAGGGGGTTATTTTCAGAAAGTTTCTCTGCTCTTTCGTACCAGGTCAGAGCCTCATCTAACGCTTCGAGATGACTGAAGGCCACACCGCGGTGGAAGTATATTTCAAAAAGCGGCTCCTCTGAGAGTGCCTCTGTCTTTTCTAGGTAGCGTATGGCCTTATCAGGTCTTCCCAAACCAATTTCCATAACAGCAAAATTCAATAAGACCTTAGGATTTTCAGGGTCATCATGTTGCAGTTTTTTAAGAAGAGGACGGGCCTTTGTGAATAAAGACGATTGGATATAGGCGGATGAAAGGTTTAAGAGGGCGCCAGGGTGTTCAGGATTTTCAGCCAGTACCTCCAGGTACATCTGGATGGCCATTTCCATCTTATTTTGGCGATGGTAGCTGACGGCCTTCTTATAGAAAAGGTCTTCTGTCTGGTGAGCAGCGGGAGCGGGTGTTTCTACCCCCTTTTTAACACGCTGGTTCTGCCCTTTGTTCCCCTTCTTCCTTGCCGTTGGTGTCTCGCTTATTGTTCGTTTTGTTGTTTTTGTTTGATGGCCTTTTAAATTCGTATTTTTCTTAAAAGTCTTTTTGTCAATCCCTTGGTCTTTCCGTTCTATTGTGCTGGCAATAGTGGGCCTTGTTTTTGGTTCCGCCTTTAGCGGGAGTTGCAATGGTTTTTGGGGAGGGGCAGGCTTATTCAGCACATTTTTTTCTGTAGGGATCGGAGCGGATACCCGCTTGAATTCAATAGGGGAGGGGTCTGCGCGCAGAAATCCATACCAGACTCCCAACACGACCAAACCACTGGATAAAACAATAAAGATAACAAGGGGAGAAAACTTTCGTATGCCTCTATTACGAGGCTTTGGCCTTTTTCTGAAAAGATTGATTTTCTTGATTTGACAAAGCTCCCTGTCATTTTTTCTCAGGGCGTCATTCAGCAGGCTCATGTCTGACTCCAATTAGACAAACAAATAACAGCCTTAGCGTTGGGGGAAAAATCTACATGAACACCTAAGACAGTCTACCGGGAAATGACCCGTGCCATAATACCCAACGCATTGATTTCTTGTGCGAGTTTCTTGGCCCGCTCTTGCTTAATGAAGATGCCAGACAGAACTCTGTGACTTCCATCGTCACATTTTGCCAAAAAACAATCGTGATGTTTATCTCGTAAAAGAGATATGACCTGATCAAGATCATCGGAAGAACTGGCTGGGTCTATTAACACTGACCAGGGCGCAAACAAGACAATAGATTTCGGAAGGCCAAAGCGTGCTTTAAACTCCTCTGCCGCTTGTTTTGTTACGAATGGACCCGTGAAGACCCGGTACCACTTCCCCTTTGCGCCAAAATCAAGCTGATGCCAGTGTGCATCAACCTGTTGCTTCTTATAGTGAGAAACAGCTCTGATTACTTTTTTTAGGGTCTTGAAAGACCCCAATTGTAATGCAAATGCAGATGAAATTGAACATCCAACGGCAGGAGCCATGGTTGAAACGGGTGCATCGGGGCTCCTTTTCAGGGTTTCGCGTTTAACAGATGTGATTTCTTGCCCAAGATTATAAGGGGGCTCCATTTTCTTGCCAGCTGTAAAGACGGGCAGTTCAAAGAAATGATTTAAAGAACCCAATGCAATAAGCACGAAAAGGAATGACGCTGCAGTCAGTCCCCATTTTGATTGTCTGGCACGCCATCGGCCAAGCTGCCCGAAAGGAGGGTGAACCTGTACGTGTGCGAGATCTCCAAGCTCTTCTATCGCCTTTTTCACATATCCGGGTCCAATGGTAAAATCATCAGCGATATACCCGGCAGTCAGGGCATAATCACAAATTTTATTTATCAGCCTGGGAACCCCGCTTGATGCCTTGTAGATCTTCTTTATCGCTCTTTGTGTAAACCGAATATGTCCTTTATCCCCTGCAATAAAGAGTCTTCTTGCGATGTATCTGTCAGTCTCTTTCCCTGTTATGTATTCCAGCTTACAGTGAATAGCGACCCGCTGTCTGAGTTGTCTCATTTGAGGGCCTGAGATGAGATCCAGAAGCTCCGGCTGACCGACGAGTACCATTTGCAGTAATTTGGTTTTGTCTGTTTCCAGATTAGATAGAAGACGCAGGTCTTCGATGGCATCCAAGGGCATGGTCTGGGCGTCATCAATGATAACGACCACCGGTTTGGTGTTCGCGGTTGATAATAAGAAACGGTTGAGCTGATCAATCAGGTCCTTTTTTGATGCACCCGGTGGGCACTGAATGCCGAGGTCATCCAAAATATTAGAGATGAGTTCTTTACCTGATAGAGAGGGGTTAATGATGTAGGCTGTCTCAGCATCGCCATTGAGGCTGTCCAGAATAGACCGGCAAAGGGTTGTCTTACCCGTCCCAACCTCACCTGTTAAAAGGATAAATCCCATCCTGCTCTTTATCCCGTGAAGAATTTTGTCAATTACGCTCTGGTGGGTATTCGCGAGAAAAAGAAATGCCGGGTCAGGTGTTATGGCAAAAGGCACCTCTCTGAGTTTATAGAAATCGAGGTATACTCGATTCCTCACGGTGTCAGAGACATGGTTGTCCACGCCTTCTGTCCTCATGGTATTGTCTTTGTTATCTCTCATGATGATGGTGGCACTGGAGCCCTACCAAAAAACACGGCTCTCTTGCATCTTTAAAGCAGGAATCATGCCGAAATGCTGAGGTGGAATAATTAGCAGTAAATTTAGGTTGTTGCGGGTTTTTTGCTGATAAATAGCGAAATAAAATGCGGGCTGATTCAAGCCATGAAGATAAGCGTGTCAAATTTTTGACTCTTACAGAGCCACCATTTTGAAATAGCTAAACGGCTACAATTTATTGAGTATTGCTTTCTCTTTTTCAAACTCGCCAAGCGCGTGATAGCACTGGGCGATATAGGGGGGTGTTTGTTTTGAATCCTGAAACTTGAGAAAAATTGAAAGTGCCTGGGTATATTTGTCCAAGTTCATAAGGCTTATCCCCAGACATATGCTCAAGGGCTCGCTGTCCGGAAAATAACCAATGCCTTTTGAGAGTATCTGGGCCGATGCTTCGTATGCTCCTTTTTTTTGCGCAATGATACCCAGCCCCAGGTAGGCTCGATGATCCGGATGATACGTTAATGCCTTTTTATAGAGTCCCTCAGCAATATTTTCCTTTTCCTTAATCTCTTCAATCCGGGCATAGTCGCCATGGGTAAAGGTCATTGCGAGTCTGGAGAGGAAATCGGCATGCATTTGGTAAAATTCTTCTTTGTCTATCAATTTGATTTCATTTAAAAAATCAGCAAGATGATCGTAATAGTCCGTCCTTAGCCTTTCCCCAAATGCCAATATCAATTCCTGGGACAAATTGGGGTCGGTTTCAAAATACATGATATCTTCTATTCGGTTTAGCCAGATATCGTCTGTGACGCCAGATCTCTTCTTAAAATCAGAGTAAAGTGCGGTCCCTGGAAAGATATCAAGGATGTAAAATATAATGCTCAGGGGTTTAATCTCATGGATCAGATCCATGGTTTCTTTTATGGTGGTCCAGTTTTCTCCGGGAGAACCATAAATAAAATAGGCCCGGGCCAAAATGCCGTACCGAACAGTGAGTTCGAAGGCCTTTTTGATTTGACCGGTTTTGATGTTTTTGCACAGAAGGTCTCTGATGGTTTCAGAACCGCTCTCCACCCCATAACTGATTTGGATACAACCGGCCCGTCTCATCCAGTAAAGGACCTCTTCATCCACGGTGTTGACACGCGATATAGCCACCCATGTGATACCAAGGCCTCTCTTAAGTATTTCTTTGCAAATTTCTATGACGTGACTCTTTTTGATGGTGAAAGTATCGTCTGAAAAATAAAAAAAGCGAATGCCTTTACTGGAAAGAAGTTCAAGTTGGTCGACAAAGTAGTCAGGTGAATGAAACCTGACCTTGTGTCCCCAAAAACGGGGTGATCCACAAAAAGTGCAGTTCCCTGGACATCCGCGAGTCGATGAGACATACTGATAGTCAAAATATTTCGCCGGATTGGGGAGTCTATCAAGATTCCTTGTAAGCGGTGCCTCCTCCGTCTTTATGACGCTGTCCTTTTTTCTGAAGGCGACGCCTCTAATTATTTCGATATCCTTGTCATTCTCCTGTTCAATACATCTTACTAAATTCAGAAAACTGTATTCTCCTTCTCCGGTAATGACAAAATCGATCTCCTTGAAATGTCTTAAAAAATGTTTCCATAGAAAAGACGCTCCAATCCCGCCAAAGACAATTTTCACTTTACTACAAATCGCTTTGGCGATTCGAGCGATCTCTATCCCCCCCCAACGATTTGCATGCAGGATGGAAAAGCCAATCACATCCGGTTTCTTTTCCGTAATGGCCTGACTGATCCTTTCAGGGGTCTTATGGATGTCATGCCAGTTCAATATCTCAACATCATAATCATTCTCTTTCAGCAGGGCACCCACGTAATATAGACCTATGGGAACAATGCCTGCATCATCCGTATGGAGCCTGTCTTCAAGACAATAGGGGTATATGAGTAAAATCTTCACTTGCTGAGCATTTCCTGCAATGTGGGTAAGAATTTCGGCCTCCGCATTGTCAGTTCATATAATTATGTGATATGGAAGTCCATGTAATATTTATTTCAAAATTGAAAGGATGGACTATGGCACAGTTCCCTGTTTTTTCCAAGTCCGCAAAATATCAATCACGATATCCGGAAGTCGCCTTTGGCCTCACTCTCATTTCAGGTTGCCAGAACCCCCCGAATCCCCCGGGTTTTGATCAGCACAAGCGAAAACTTCTGCGGA
>Ga0272443_10004502_pt1 | contig 15134 bp, 27 predicted proteins | sample SSMAcet12_FD_193581 | JGI IMG/M metagenome (GOLD analysis project Ga0272443, IMG submission 193581) | Marine sediment archaeal communities from Little Sippewissett salt marsh, Falmouth, MA, United States - SSM-Acet-12 | ecosystem: Environmental > Aquatic > Marine > Wetlands > Sediment ...
AAGCTATGGCTGGCTAAATCAACATAGCTGCAAGTCGTGTTCCTTCGCTCTGAATAATTTGGTTCGCATTATCTGAAACAATGCTATCCGCAAATCTATTTTGTTGTTGCTGTTGTATTCTTCGGATCTGTTGTTCTCTTGCAAATTGTTGTGCGGTCATCTTTACCATGGATTATTGAAGGCCTTTGAGTATAATTAATTTGTGTTAGTAAACAAACAGGTGATTGTTTATTTAGAGAATTTATGTAGAGATATCGCTTAAATTGTGGGGGGTGGATTGTTTAACCCACCTATTGATATATCCTGATGTTCTCCTCCTTTTTTTATCTTTTGATCCTGTTGGTCTCCCTAGTTTCTTTCCTGAGGATTTGGCTCTTGCTAAACCAGAGTTGATTCTGCTTATGGTTAGTTCTCTTTCGTATTGTGCGAGCACCATTAGAATATGAAGGAACATACGGCCTTCAGGAGTCGTTGTATTGATGCTCTGAGTTACAGAGACGAAATTTATTTTTCTTTTCGCAAATTCCTCAAACAATTTAACCAAATGCGCTAGAGATCTTCCTATACGATCTAGTTTGTAAACGACTATTGTATCAAAGAGTTTGTTTCTCATATCTTGAATTAGTAAATCAAATTGTGGTCTTGATTCCTTTGAGCCTGATTCTCCAATATCTTTATACTCTCTGACTATTTCGATGCCTTCTCTTTCGCAATAATCTCCTATTGCTTTTATTTGCATTCCAATATCTTGCTTATCTCTTGTTGAAATTCTATAATATAGTGCGGCTTTCATCAGCCAACGTAACCTCCTTTTTTCTTTGGTAGTTCTTCTTCGTCTTCATAATTTGGAATCATTAATGGCAATAGTTTAGAGTAGAAGAAAGGCAGGCTGTTATAATCTCCGGAAGTTTCTAATTGTATCTCCACACTACCTATTATTAATTGCCCGTACTCGTTAACTAATGTTAGAGTTGACTTTGGAAACTTTCTTCCCCACAGATCCTTATTAGTTAGTGGCTTTCCTTTCAATCTGATTGTTTTGTTTTGTTTTTCTTTGCTCATTTGTTTGTTGGCGATGAAAAAAATGATCCAATATAGTAAGTATATTAATATGTTTGAGGCTCTATTGGGGGGTATTTGCCTCTACGGGGCTATTTTTCTCTTTTAATTTAACCATAATGGCAGAGATTCTGCTTTGACTTAAAGGTACTCCGGACTTATTTACAATTTCAGCAACATCTAGTTGCTTTAATCCAACTACATCTATGAGATATTTCATTAAAGCATCTCTTTGCTTGGTGGACTTCAGCATAGCATCTCGGAGATTAAGATCTATTGCTTCCATGCTATCAAATTTCTTCTGATCATATTCCTTTTGATCAAAAGGAAAGGAGTTATAGGTGAATTTGCCATTGAAGTTGGCGGGTACACAATTGTAATCATAGTTCTGTTTACCTTGCCAATATAGTTTCTTCTTTTTTTCCCAGTTCCAAAAGTTAAAGAAGCCTCTCCTGCCTTTCTTGGTATATACTTGAAGTAGGCAATGACTCCTATGCACTGCTGCATACTTATCTAACTCATGAAAAGCAGGAATACATATTCCGATGTATAATTGTTTGGCTCGTATCTTGCTTAGGACTTGGACTAATGCTTTATTGAATCTGCTCATTGCAGCTCTGCTTGTAAACTCTTGACCTTCGTCAAACATATAAGCCTTAAATGGTTCTCTAGCATCTACTAGAGCCTTTAGGAAGTCTTCTCCATTAAGAAAACAACGATCTAAATTGAAAGTTGGATCAAGTCTTTTTAATATGCCTGCCATTAAAACGGATTTACCATCGCCTTCTTTTCCTGAAGCTAGAATAACGAAGTCTCTATTTCCTTTGACCATTTTTTGGTATAGTTCTAAGTTCTTGTGGAGATAACCATCAATATAACCTTGGTAACCTCCATAATCTATGACTACCATTTAACTATACGCTGCCTCCCCAGGATCTTCTCCTGTTGGTGCTGCTAGATTATGTTTCTCTAAGAAGTCTCTAATCATTAATTCGTATTGAAAAAGATGTTCTTGTAATCCAATCCAGGCTGCGGAGCTGAAGCCTAACATATTTTTTCCAGTAACAAGATCTTTTCGTTTTGAATAAACAGGGTTTGATTCCATGAATAGTTGGATTTCTTTTCTCTTCTTTATTCCTTCTTCTCTTTCCTTTCGAGATAACTTTGAGGAGACTTCTAAAAACAATGAAGTCATAGTTCTAAATGCAACTTCAAAGCCTAGAAGGTTAGAAATAGGATCTCTGCTTAGCGGAGCTAGATTTGCATCATGAATTCTTTTTTGCAATTCGTGAAGCCTTTCCATCTGAAAAGAGCCCTCATTAAACTTGCTAATCTTACCTTCTGATTTTTTTTCTTCGGCCATTATTCTGTTAGTTTGATTAATTCGAGATTATCCAACATATTTCTTTTTGCATAGTAGATTGATCCGTCAACTGATTTCAATAGTGTTATTCCATTAGCTTCTGAGAATAGTTCCATTCCTTTTGGTGGCAATTCTTGCACATAAACGGGAAGTTCTTTCACTTCGTTATATTTTTTCTTCATTGTTTTTTCCTCCTTTCATTTTCTAGTTCAAAGGCTTTTCTTTGATTATTTTACCATATTGCAAGTATTTCTCAACCTTTCGAGTTTGGCTTTTCAGTGCCTTTTCATCTAAATCCTCACCATAAACTTCTTTAGCCACTAACTCAGCTGTTTTTCCAGAGGGTAGCGACTTTAAGTCGCTATGCTGGTTTATTCCCACTCTGTTTTCGTATTTCTCAGCCAAAGCAGAAAACAAATCGGCTTTTTTTTCTTTTGTTAGTTGCCTCCTTTCATTTTCTAGTTCAAAGGCTTTTCTTCGATTTCGTTCTTGTTGTTTTTTTAACAAAAAACAAAGCCAACATAAGCCTTCACGATCTACTGGGCGATCGCATTTTCTACATAGTGCTTTGTTTAACATTTTATTTTTTTAAGATAATCACATAACTTGCAGCCAACACTAACTAATTGTTTATTCAAACCATAATTAAGTATCATATCATTTTCTGTTACGCCGTCAAATTTTAATAAAGCACATTCTAATATTGTTGAAAAGGTTTGTTTATTCATTTTCTAAATCCTCTTTTATTCCTGTTTTTGAGAAATCTATGGGAAAAGTACTAGAAGCGTGTAATCCGAACCGTGTAATTTGGGGTAAGAAAGTGCTTGTTTTACGTCTTTTAGGCGGTTTTTGGCCTATTTCTTCCATAATCTCTGTACATTCCACGCTTTTATTACACGCTTTTTGCTCTAAATAATCTTTAAGTTTAGATAATTCCACGCTTATTACACGCTTATTACACGGTTTATACACGCTTTTGTAATAAATATGATTACTTTTGTAAGGTTTGCCAAATGATTCCACGCTTTTTACACGGTTTATACACGCTTCTCCTCCGAACTTTAACTCTTCATTTAAGTCATTTCCTTTCTTTCTTTCCAGAAAACCTTGCTGCTCTAAAGTCCATAGATAACCACTTATTGTTCTCCTATCTTTAATATTAAGGAATTCCTGAATATCAAATCGATCTACCCAAACTTCTTTTCCTTTGGATTCTACAAATTTTAAAGCATCTGTAATTCTAGAATCCATTCCAGAATAACTTTGATTAAAAAATTCATTAGAATATTTTAAAGTATTAACCAGATCTTCAATCTTACTAATTAAGAACTTAGTTCCTTCCACTACTTCAACTTCTCTTTGTTCTTGAAAAAGCCACGTAGTTGCGCAGGTTAAAGCGAGTAATCTTTTGATATCTCTCTGGCTTCTAGCGTTTTTATTATCAAATATATATTGCCCATCTATTTTTCCCTTAAGAAATTTAGCATAAGGAATAACAATCTGATATTGCTGCGGCTGCTTATAAAAATAAGTTAATGCTTTTTTAATCCAACTATCCTTTTGATTTAGTTTCTTTAAAATTAATTCCTTGTTTGAAAAATTATCTAGAGTATTATCATTAACTTTCTTTATTCTTTTAGGCGTTGCTCTAATTGTTCCTTTCATTAATCTTGTTCCTAATTCCTCATCTTGTTCTGCATCTGTTGTTCCAAAGATAACTGAGCCTTGTTCTGCTTCTTCATGCCTTAGCACTTTGTTATCTGATCTAATATCTTTTTTTATTGCACTTGTTCCTCCCTCTGTTCTTTGTTTAATTACCTCGAGAAGTCCCTGATTAGCTCCTCCTTTCTTAAATAAATTAACTTCGGAAATTATGATTAATCTCTTATCCTTAACATCATCTTCTAGAGTTGCTTGAGTTCCTGATGTAATGAAGAGAAAAGACCCCTGTGGAAGGTGTTTAGAAGTTGCGCGCAGCGCATTATCTTTTCCTTCTGCGGTGTTCCCTGTAACTTGCATAGACGTTCTTAGTTTTGGATTTGCCAATAAAGATGATACTTCTATTAGAAACAAAGTCATTTTTAGATTATCATCTTCTATATGATCCTTATCAATCTCTGTTTTGATTTGCTCTAATAAATCTGGACTTCTTAATCTATTTAGAATTTCCTCTCCTTCTTTTCCTTTTGGTTTAATATCCTCTACAAAAACAACTTCTCCAATTTCCGCAATACTAAATTTGTATTCATGCTCCTCTGCTTCCTGCGGATTTTGATTAAACTTCTTGCACCAATATGCAATTTGTTCTTCTATTTCTTTCTTACGTTCGCAGTATCTGCTAATTAGTTCGTCATACTTTTTCTTGGGAACAATGAATCTTTCTTCAGTCATTGAACACCTCCAAACACATTATAGAATTTTTGTTTATTCTGACTTCTTTTTGATTCATATCGATTAGAATTAGAAAATCATCTTCCTCATCAATAACTTTTCCTTTGTAATAAAATTTGTTTAGAAGTTCGACTTTGATTATTTTTCCAACATAGCTACTCATATAATCACCTCCTATTGCTCAATAGACGCCTCCTGATCGTTTATAAAATTAAAGATGAGGTTTTTATTCTCTTGGATTTCTTTATACGTCTTTTGTTGTTCTGTGGAAAATAATTTAAAATTCATTTTTCCTCTTGATCAATTTGCTTTAATGCTGAAATACGGCAGAAACTTGCCATAGATAACCCTAGTTTTTCTGAAGCCTCTCTTATTTTTTCTTTTTGTTCGCTGCTCAATTTAAATAATATCTTTTCTTCTAATATACGCATAGAGTAATTATACTCTAAAAGTATATAAAGATTTATGTTATTAAGTATACCTTTGGAGTATATGTACCCAAAAAGGTACCTTTTATAAAGTTCAAATCATTTCAATCATCATGAAAAAGAAAAGCATCTTATTTGATAGTATAGATTTAGAAATATTGCATATTTTAAAAACAACTAAGAAAAGTCTAGGAATTATGGAGTTAAGCAAAAAAGTTGGAATTGCTCATAAGAATTTTAGACCTCATTTGTTAAAGTTACAAAGATATTGGTTTATTGATCTTACAATAGTTCCAGGCGGAAGAAAGATTAATGTTGTTCTGCGGGAAAAAGGAGAGCAAATTCTCTCAATGTTTTTAACCAAACAACAAAATATAAAAACCAAATAAAACACTAATTTCTATTACTCAAAGACCTAATAAGTTAGGTCGAGTAAATTATAATCCCTCCATAGCTCAGTCATTATAGAGTTTCCCCGACCTAAGATTATTTAAAGGGGAATATTGTTGATTTCTTATGAGTAAAGTGATTAGAGATTACATTGATTACAAGCGATTAACTGTAAAAAGCAAAGAAAAGTTGAATAATTATAAGCGATATGTTAGGGATACAAAGACCGAAAAGGAGTTAATTAAGTACATCAATTCTTTAGATGGTTTCTCTATTAATACCATTAATGATATTAAGGCCTTGCAGAAGAATTTTATTAAATGGAAATACAAGGATTGGAGTTCGAAATTCCCTCATCTTGATCAAATTTGTAGAACTAAGAAAGCCCCTGCTCCTCAAACAGCTGATGATATGCTACCTCTAAAAGAAGTTGAAAAATTGGTAAACGGTGAAGAAGATTTGATGTGGAAATGTTATTGGTTAGTCTTTTGCTATGGTGGCTGCAGGCCTACGGAAACTTGTAAACTTACTTGGAAAAATATTGAATTTGAAGATGTTGGAGCTATGGTTAAAATATTCTCTAAAAAAAATAATAAAACTTTCTTCAAATCTGTTCCTGAAAATGTTAGTCAACACCTAAAGGCATGGAAAAAAATAAATGAAAATGATTTAGTTTTTCCTTCTCCAATCAAGAAAGGGCAGCCCATTACTAACAAAGGAGTTTATTTTAGATTGAAGAAGTTATCATTAAAACTTTTAGGAAAACACGTGTATCCCTACCAATTAAGAAGAAGTATAGCAACAATAAAATATAATGAAGATGGATTAAATGAAGATGATGTTGCTTCTCAGATGGGGCATAGCAAAAGCATGAAGCATGTTTATATGCAATTAAATGAGAACCAAATTAAAGCTAGAGCTAGAAAGATATGGAAGACTGTTAAATATACGGAGAAGGAGAAGGAAGAAATAAAAGAGTTAAAGAATAATTTTAATGAACTTTTGGAAGATTATAGGGATTTTCAGAAGAAGGTTATGGAGAAGTTGAAATCAAAATGAACGATACACTATACGGCTTTAGCGAAATAGCCAATGTAACGCCTCTTCAATATTGTGGGGTGTTCTCTGGTCTAGTTCTTATTATAATAATTGCAGCAATAATTATGCAAAGAAAATCAAGAGCCTCAGATGAGGCTAAGTTAAAAGCTATGGCTGGCTAAATCAACATAGCTGCAAGTCGTGTTCCTTCGCTCTGAATAATTTGGTTCGCATTATCTGAAACAATGCTATCCGCAAATCTATTTTGTTGTTGCTGTTGTATTCTTCGGATTTGTTGTTCTCTTGCAAATTGTTGGGCAGTCATTTTTACCATCTATTCTAGAAGGCCTTAGAGTATAATTAATTTGTGTTAGTAATGTTTCCTTTGTTGGACATTATGTATTACGAGAAGTTTCTTCTTTGCATTCCTTGATGATATTATGGACAGCTGATTTGCTTAGAGGTTTAGGATTTCTGTTCTTGTCATAGTAGATGACTTGTTTAGAAATACTTCTTATTGATTGGCCTTCTTTATGTAATTGAATTACTCTTTGTTTTATTTGATTGGAGAGAGCCTTTCTTCCCCAGTTGCCTTTATGATTCTTGAAGGCTATTTTAACTCTCTCAGATTTCTTTTTACTCTCATCTTCTGCTAACCAACCCATAAGGTTTAGAACAAGTTCCTGAATGATCTCATCAAAAGGAGAAGGTATCTTGTAGAAGTCTTCAAAGAATTGTTGTCTAAAAGAATGCACCTTACAATTATATAACTTACAGAAAACAAAGAACTCTTTGAGCTTCTTTCTGTTTCGAAATAGCCGATCCCAATCCCAGCAGATTAAATGCTCAACCTTTCCTTTCTTTATTTGTCCTTTTAGTTCTTCAAACTTTGGTCTTGCTTTATCTTTCCAAGCACTTTGCTTTTCAATAATAACTTCATACTCTCCAAAGTTATTAATGCTTAAGCAATCTTGGAGTTGGTTCTCTGGAGTTTGATCTTCTGTTGAAGTTCTTAGATAAATATAGATCATCCTAAATAACTTCCTTGTTTCTTTCCCGATTCTGGATCTTCTGTCCCCATATCAGGTGGAATTAATCTTGGAAATAGTTCTTTCCAAAAGTATTTCATGTTTTGCCAGTCTGCAGGATAGCGTAGATCAAAACTTATCTCTGATAATATTAACTGCCCAAATTCATTTGACAGAGTAACCTTTGCATGTGGGAACCTTCGCATGAGAATGTCTTTCCATTTAATTGGTTCCAATTTAGTTGGAGGTTCAATCTTTTTTGATTTGTTTTTGTTATTGTTCATTATGCTGTGCTCCCTGCCATCATATAATCCTCCCTTTTACAAAGGATTATTTAGTATGTGCCCCCATATACTCTACTCTGCTATATACCCGTCTCTTTCAGTAGTTTTAGATATGTATAATAGGTTTTTCGGCAGATTCCTAGCATATCTGACTTCATTTGTTGCGTAAATTTGAAAGGAAACTTATATTGCTCTATGTGTTTAATCACATGGCAGAGTATTTTCTCTTTAGCCTTCTTCTGAGTGGTCTTCTCGTCTTCATGCAGTGCTGAGTACAATGATCTCTTCTTAGTCTCTAGGTATTCTTGACCAAACGGATTAAAGTTAGTGAACCTACCAAGCTCGTTCTTGGAGAGCTTAGGGTAGGCATAGCTATCGAAGTTCTTCTTACCTACTGCATAGAGTTTTTTCTTCTTATCCTCTCCGAAATATCCAAAGAAGCCTCTATGTAATGCTTCGTCTGTATAACAATGTAAGAGAAATTTAGATCTTCGTAATGCTATTTGTTTATTGAGATCAAAGAAGCTTGGAAGGATTATAATGAATATCATATTCTTTTGGCCTACCACGTTTAGAATCTTGATTAGCTTCTTCTGTTCTTTCTTCATGGAATCTCTGCTTGAGAATACTAGAGAACCTTCGTCAATCATTAGAACGCTCTTATCTGGGAAGGTTTCGATCTTATGAACTGCGTCATTAGAATCTGCACAGATGTTATCAACTCCAAACCTTCCTTCTGAAAGGTAGTATGCAATAGTTATTCCTAGTGTTGATTTACCAACACGTTCATGACCATCGATTAGAATAACTCCGTCCCAATTCTTTTTGTAAACAATATTCTTTAGAGTATCTAGCTTTTGTTTTAGAAACTCATCTAAATAAAATTCCTTATCTTTTACTTTTACTTTGGTCATTTTAGAATAATTTACCTGCTCCTTTTGTTGGCATTCCCATACCTGATTTATGTTTAATTCCCCGTAGAGTTTTGTTTAATAAAATTAAGAGATTTCTTAATTTGCCTAATTGTGATCCTCCAATGATATATTGTTGCCCAATTGGATTTTTAGCAGTTTTTCCTATTCCGGGATTTTCATTTAATATTTTGACTATTTCGTTTTTTAATCCTTTTACTTTTTCTTTATCTGCTTCCTTGAAACTAAAGAAAAGTTCGTTTTCGTAACTTTCTAAAACATAGAAGCAGTCTACAAGATCCCATTTCATTAAGTGCTCTTCTATCAAATATTCAATTTTATTTATCCGCTCTAGGAAAGCGAAAGCTGAGTTAAACTCTGCCTGATCCTCTACTGACTTTGGTGCAAATCCTTCTGTTTCTGGCATTTTATTTCTTTAGTTGTTTTAATTCTTCTTTAGTTGCTTCTCTAGGTCCGGAACTTATTGTTAATTCTGTTAGAATAACATTATCTCCAGTCAGGGATTTTGTTCTATAAACTGCATAATGCCTTTCTCCATTTGCAGTTTTTAAAATAACAAAACCTCCTGCTTCATTTGAAACAACAAAAGTCAAATAATCTGGTGTAAGATCTTTAATTATTTTCATTTTGGATACCTCCTTTCAACTCTTTGTATCATGAGAATTCCTCCACAAGTTTATCATCTTTTTGTTTTTCTTTTTCATATTTTAAATTCCATTGGTGATTTCTTCGTATTTCTTCATCAAAAATAAGGCAAGGTGTAGGAGTCCTTGCATATCTTTGCGAACAAATAGTTTTATGTTGAACAAAACCAAGATCTCTTAAGAAGGAATTATATTTCTTTGAATTAATAAAACCCAAACCATTTTCTTTTAGATGAGAAACATACATTTGAAATAACTTATTTTTAGGAAAATAATAGCATCCTTGATTCATTCCTTCCTTAAGTCTCTTAGTAAATATTTCTGGAAGGTTATCTGCAATATATTCCCTCAAACTATCAAGATGGATGCTTTCAGAAAGTTTGCCTTCTTCTTGTTTATGTTGCATTATGTTCCTTAAGTTTTCTAAGAAAGGGTAACCAAGTATTTTGCTAGTTTCTAAGCAAAGGTAAGCTAGTTCGCTATCTCTTCCAAACAAACATTTAAGGTATTCTCGCTCTTCTTCTGAAAACTTTTTAACAATTGAATTATATAGATTTTCCCTTGTTAATGTATTAAGTTCAAAAAAAGGCTCTGGCTTATATTTTCCTATACACCCTAATACATTACTACAGCTTACTACATGTATATTTTGAATAAACCACAGGAAAAGTTCATCTGCAAGAGGCTTTAGAATATTGTTTTTCTGGGTGTTTATTATAGCTAAACGATGGTCTTTTGTTTTTGCAGTAGGTATTTTGAAGGCCCTATCTAAGAAAGCATCCTCTAATTCAGATCTGTAAGAGAAACCATGAGAACCACAAACACTGTAAGCTTTAGGAACGTTATTTGTACCTTCACACCTTATGTAAGGATTTCCTCTTCTTTGGCCTTTTCTAAGAATACCTTGAATATTCTCATCCCTGGAATTTTGGTCTAACTCATCAATAAAGATGTTTAAGTCCCATTCATCAACTAACCTTGGAATACTTGCAGAAGAAACATCTCCGGCTACAAAACCATGTCTTTGTAAGAAATAAACTATTTCTCCAAGTGTTGTTTTTCCTCCTCCTTTTGTTGCATCTATTCCAAGAAAGAAGAATTCATCTCTAAGAGGTTTTAACCAACTTTGAGCAATAACCATGAGAGAAATTTCAACATCTAAAGGATCGCCAAACTCAAACATAATTTCAAGCATTTTTCTTAGATCTTTTTGTAGTTCTAAGTAAGGCCTAGGTTTTATTTTTCCTTTTACAAACTTCTTAACTAAGTCTATTGAAGGTGTATTGTAATAAATTATCTCTGTATCCGAAGTTTTTTTTGGAACAATGTACAAGTCACCATCAATTTCAAAACCTTGGCCCACAACTTTGACTTTTTTTCCTTCAACTTCTTCAATTGGTTCTAAATACTTTAAACCTGTTTTTCCTTTTTTGTTATAGAGAAAGGTATTATTACTTATTTTTTCTATAATTATATTTTTATTTTTATTATAATAACCCCATGATTTAATGTAGTAACGTGTAGCAGTGTAGCAAGGTGTATCCTGTAGTAAGCTAGAACCTTTGTTTTTCTTCTTTTGTTTCTTCTTAACCTTTTTCTTAAGTTCAGGCTCAATCCTTTTACCTGCAATTATTTCTCTAGCTATTTCCCCCCCTGTTTTTTTCATAGTTTCCTCCATATTCCACAACAAAAGCATTTCAGAGATTTGCCTCTTCCGTATTTGTATATTTTTGCTGTGCCTTTTCCATTTTTAGAAATATAATTACACTCTGGGCAAATTATCATTGATCCAAGTTCGCAATCCTTAAGTTCAGGAAACTCTACTTGAAACTTTCTCATCCTAGAATATTTTAATTTTTTCATAATCTTTAGGTGTTCTATTGATTGCATTGTTCTTCCTCATGTTTATATTCAAAAAGTAAGTTGAAAGGAGTCCTATGTTTCCAATGAGGAGCATATTCCAAACAATATAATTTATCTTCGGTCCACATCCCTTGATCTAAATATTGTATATACTCTGGGCAAATAAAGTTCCAGAATTCTTTTTGTGCAAGTTCTCTCTTGTAAGGTGTAAGCTTTTGGAAGTCTTGAATATCATAAAGCCGAATATGAGGAGATCTTCCTCCTTCGCAATAGAAAACAAAAAAATTTAATTTATGTTTGATTAACCTTAAACATATCTTGCAAATTATTTCCACGGCTTTCTCGTGCGAAAGAGAATCTATTTCAGCACAAGTTTCGCTAGGAATCTTTTGCCTTGTGTTATGAAATTTATATTCATGAAAATATTGAGGCGTCTCTAAAGGAGATTTGTCAGGATCAAAGTTTTCTCTATAATACATCTCACAAGTCTTGATATTGTAAAGAACAAGCATTTTCTCAACAAAAGACTTCCTCTCCTTTTGTAGATCCTCTGTATCGCTCTTTTGGGCTTCTCTCCTCGCTGTTTTTATGCGAATTAGTATTTCTCTTCGTTCCGTTGAAGAAAGTCTCTTTGTGTTTGTTTTAAGCTTTTTCCAACAATCTAAGCAAATCTTAGCCCATGATTTATCTATTGAACAAGGAAAAGTTTCAGAACACCTTTTACACTTTTTGAATTTTGGAGGTTTTCCTTCTACACCAAGAAAATAAACATTATAGCATTCTCTACAAAGATTTAGTTCTTTGCCATATATTTTGGTATTCTCTTCAAAATATATGTTGAAATCACCACAAGAATAGCATCGCCTCATTTTAGTAAATATTAAATAGGCCAACCTCCTTACAAGATTGGCCTATTGTTCTTAGTTTGCAATAGGTTCAACTACTAGCATTAGATTTTTGTATTTTCCTTCGCCTTTTTTACAAGTAATTTTAATTTGCTCTCCAATAAGAGAATCACAATCTTCTCCAAAGGCATCGATTAAATTATCTTGGCTTGTTTGGTTAAGGAAAACATTTTTCTCTTCTCCATCATGTTTGAAAGACATGATTTTTCTTTCTCCATATTCAGTATCTTTATCATCAAAACCGAGGATTGTTCCTTTATCAACTACAACTTCGTTGTTTGCGTAATCTTCGGTTTTCAATGCTTTTATGGATCTTCTTAATTTTTGTCCCATGCTTAATTCCTCCTTTTAGTTTTATTTGATTTACAGGTATCCTGTAAAGAATGAAGGGGAGGTTCTTCGGTATAATGAAGTTCTCCGTCAATTGCAAATTGAGGAAGCTTTTCAGGATGATCTTCAGAATTAATTGTTAACCATTTGAATTTTCCACAGCGATCTGAAAGCTCTTTTGCATTGAAAAAAGTTCTAAAATCTTTCTCTGAGTTAAAGTTTCGGATGTTGAAAAGAGTCATTCTATAACCTCCATTGAAAGTAAGTTGTTCTTACCAAGAGTAACTTCAACTCCAAACCTATCTTTGATTGTTACAGAATTTTGATCTTCTGAAAGAATTATTCCAGAATAATGGAAATCTCCAACCAAAGAAATACGAACTCTTTTTCCTGTTCGGTCTGACATAGAAACTCCTCTCTGAAATTTATTCAGATTGCCTCCTTTCTTCTAAGATTCTTAAAATTTCTTCTGCTTGCCAAATCATCTTATCGATATCAACAGGCATTGGCTTCCTCCTTTAGTATTTGCCTCGTCTTAACTAAAACCAAATTCCTACAAAAAGCGCTTAGAGTTAAACCAGATATTTTGGAAGCTTCTCTTATCTTTTCCTTGTCCTTTTCTTCAACATATATTTGAATCTCACTTCTTTTATTCATCTTATGGTTACCTTAATATGATTAAAGCCTTGGAGTTTATATAGTTTATGGTAACCCTAAACTGAAGGTAAGCATAAAAGTTTAAATAGTTAAGTTTATACCCTTATAGTGAGGTTAAAGTATGGCTAAAAACAAAGGCAAGAAGAGGAATTCTAGAAGTAAGGTTTTGATTGATGTTGATGACTTTATGATCTTATACCATCTTTCCAAATTTAATTATAATATAAAAGCTCTTATGGAAAAATTGAACATTTCATATAATGGATTACAAACTCATCTAAAACGATTGATGGCTCTCCATCTTATTGCGGGATTTAAAAGTCCAGAAAGAGATTACAAAAGCAATTTTTTTATGATTACAAAGAAAGGGAGGCATATTCTTCCTCTGTTGGCGGTAGATCCCAATAAAAGACCAATCTTAAGTATTCGAGATGAGAAAGGGAGGATAAGAGATTTTCCTTAAATTTGCAATATATTTGGAGTTTTATAAAATACTCTCCCAGGGTTATATATAAAACCCCATTTTTATAAAGTTAAGAAATGGTGTAATTATATGAAAAAAGAAATTCCAATATACAAACATAATATTTCATTAGAAGAGGTATTCGCAGACTTATCAAAAGAAAATCAAACGAATATTAATAGCTTTCTGGATAAGTGCCGAACTACCGCTTCTTCAAATTCTATAATTAAAATTAGAGGAAAGATTATTCCTATTGCAGATATTTTTGAAAAGAATATAGGAAAGCTAACTCAAAAGGATATTCAACAATTTGCAATTTTAATCAAAGAAAGTGACTTAGCTCTTTCTACTAAAAATGATTATAAGAAGGTCCTTAAAAGATTCCTCAAGTGGAAGCATCTTGATTGGAGTAATAAGTTCAATAATTTAGAAGATCTAAAAGCAAAAACAAAGGGTTCAGGAAGGAAACTTTCAAAGAAGGACTTATTGACGCCTGAAGAAATGAAATTCCTTGTTGACTCATCACATTCTCTTAAACTAAAATGCCTTCTAGTATTAATGCAGGAAACAGCTTTCCGTCCTGAAGAAGTTCTTAAACTTAAATGGAAAGATGTTGATTTGGAAAGTAATGAAATAAAACTTCATAGTGCAAAAACAGGCGATACTAGAACAATTCCTCTTAAGGAAAGTTTTGATTGGTTAAGAAAATATAAACGGGAAGGCTTCTATCCACGAGCAGAGGCTGAGATGTGGATTTTCCCCCAGGATACAAATAGAGAGAAAAAACTTACTTCTCAACTATTAGATGCAAAATTAAAGAAATTACAGAAAAATCTAAAGTTTAAGAAAAGGCTTTATGCTTATCTTTGGAGGCATACTATTCTAAGCCATATGATTCGAGTTCTTTCTCCAAAGTGTTATGAAAAATTTTCAGGCCATTCATTACAAACAGGATTAAGAACATATGCTCACTTAAACACAGATGATCTTCGGCAAGAGTTAGACGAAAAGCATTACCAAGTTCAAGATCTAGCTCCAAGCGAAAGGGAAGAGTTTGAACAGTTAAAAAAAGAAGTTCAACAAAATAGGCTTGATATTGCAAAGTTAACTAAATTATCAAAACTTCTAGAGAAGATTAGAGGAGAATTGTAATGAACGATACACTATACGGCTTTAGCGAAATAGCCAATGTAACGCCTCTTCAATATGCAGCTGTGTTCACTGGTCTAGTTCTTATTATAATTGTTAGTGCAATAATTATGCAAAGAAAATCAAGAGCCTCAGATGAGGCTAAGTTAAAAGCTATGGCTGGCTAAATCAACATAGCTGCAAGTCGTGTTCCTTCGCTCTGAATAATTT
>Ga0272443_10004503_pt1 | contig 15129 bp, 14 predicted proteins | sample SSMAcet12_FD_193581 | JGI IMG/M metagenome (GOLD analysis project Ga0272443, IMG submission 193581) | Marine sediment archaeal communities from Little Sippewissett salt marsh, Falmouth, MA, United States - SSM-Acet-12 | ecosystem: Environmental > Aquatic > Marine > Wetlands > Sediment ...
CAATCTAACCACAATACGGTGTAGGTCCTTGTGCCGCAACGCGAGTATGGGGTTCGATTCCCCCCACCTCCATATTATTTTTTTATTCCCCATAACATTATACTTGACAATAAATTAGAAGATCATACATTTCTCTTTGAAAGGGCTTGTGCCATGTTTGTGCCAAGCAAATTCATTTATGGCGAGAATATATCAAAGAGGAAAAATCTGGTATCTGGACCTGACTTATAAAGGTCGAAGAGTTCGGAAGAAGGTCGGCACTTCTAAGCGGATGGCCGAGCTTGCCTTAAAAGATGCCGAGATCAAGATAATCAAAGACGAATATGGTTTCTCCAAGAGTGATATTACTATAGAATCGTTGATTGAGAAGTTTCTGGAGTATAACCGGACAAATCATCGAGCATCTACAACTAAACGGTATAAAGCTGTCACAGATCATTTCAAGAGATTCATCACAGAAAAGCGCAACGACATAATCTTGCTTTCACAACTATCTCCGGAAATCATTGAAGGCTACAAGGCTTTCCGCCGAGACGAGTGGATAAATCCCAATGGAAAATCCCCGGATTCAGAAAACGCCAGAAAAGGAGCCAGAGCGAGGACTGTGAATCTGGAACTTGAAGGCCTGAAAACCATGCTCAATCTGGCTATCAAATGGGATTACCTAAAAGAGAATCCCATGAAACATGTGAAGCCACTCAAAGTCGATGACAAGAAATCACTTCGGTTCTTGACTGCCGAGGAATGTAATCGATTCCTGGAGGCCTGTCCCAAAGACCTATACCCCGTTTACTTCACGTTTATCGCCACCGGAATGCGAAAGGCGGAACTCGAATATCTCTGCTGGAAGGATGTTGATCTGACAAGACGGAAAATCTATATCCGAAGAAAACCAAACTGGCAACCCAAAACTGGCGAACGTGAAATCCCGATCAGTGACGATTTGTTTCAAATTCTATCAGACCACAAGAAAAAGAACCGGAAGGCGACCAAGGACGATTATGTCTTCAAAATCGTCGAAAGCGACAAGTCTCACAATATGCTTCGAAATGAGTTAATCAAAATTGCCGAGAAAGCAGAAATAGAGGATTTCACCAAAGTCCACACTTTGCGTCACACTTTCGCTAGCCATTTAGTGATGCAGGGCGTTGATTTACCAACAGTCCAAAGACTAATGGGCCATGCCAGCGTAGAAACGACTATGATCTACGCTCACCTCGCCCCGGATCATTTATCAAAAGCGGTGAATAAACTACCGGTGAAACTCTTGGATACAAACCTTTAGATTCTGTTTTCCTCAATTATCCTTTTATTTGCTAATTCGTAGTGAAAAAATGTTAATAAACATTGACAAAGTGGTTTTCCATAAATATTCTATATAGCAATTATCTAACATCCTCTAGGAAGCTGATATGAAAGTACGCTGTTGTCTTATCTACTGCAGTATTATTATAGTATTATTTTGCTGTAATAGAGTGCAAGCACAACTTACACCTGAAGATAGTGCAAAACTCGAATCTTGTTTGGAGGATATTTCTATAGACTGGGTTCAGACATCTGTAGATTCAGCCAACACGATATTGTTTAATACAGAATATGATTATAATGATTGGGAATCTTTTTTTAATGATTACTTAAGCACTCATCATTTCAACTACAATTTGCGGGTTTATCTTGGATATCCCGTATTTTTTTGGGGAGCCGAATCTGTCCATAGGAATCTCCAAATAGCGCTGTATTCAGTAATTATAAATAGAATTGATTCCACTATGATAATTAATCATGAAAATATGAGTAATGTACTGGAAAGCGATTCTCTATTAAAAGATGATTTGGCTAATTATCATGGTTTTATAAATGGTTTTCTTAATATTGGAATCGTTGATAGCCTTAAAAATGAAGCTTATTTGTTCTTCAAATCTCAAATGATTCAATATCCTTATTTTTTCCAGAAATCAAATACAATCAATACAACGACAACGCCTTATATAGGCTGGTTAAGGTTACAAAATTACATCAATTTTGTGGAGTCTATGAAGTTAGTTGATACAATCAAAACCGACATTGCAGCAACTATAGGATTATATGGGACCTATCTGTCATTGTGGGAGGACTATGGCATACTATTGATTGACAATAATGGATTTAATAATTCCAGTCTGGAATTTATTTATAATTTTTTGGGTAGCTTACCGTCAGGGCTTTGTGACCTCAAAAATATTACAGTATACTATTATCTTGGCAATGAAGGTAATCAATACACGCCAACATTTTCCTTTTCATCAATAAATATTTTTGGTACTCAAATAGGTGAAGGTAACGGCAATCCATTTCCAGACGATGTCGAACCTTATCGCACATCTGGATTGGCGCAGGTTCTTGCACATGAATATAACCATGTAGTAAATGTTTATATTGTTGATCAAAATGATACTTTGCTGTCGCGTGAAGATTCCTTGCTTGAGAGTGCATGCCCTGACAGTATGAATTTCTTACGAAGCATGTTACCTGGTAATTTCTTTTGCGAAGCACCTCAGGAATTTGTAGCTTCAATCTCAAATCAGTGGTTTGCCAATTCCGAGCATACTCTGAATCTGGGGGTTGATAGGTTCTTGAATGGATGGACCGAACCTATAAATCAGGTAATTTATTTTGCTGAAATATATTCTCATGGCTCGGTTAACGGGGATACGACTTTTTTCTATGTTATTGATACATTGGGGAATATAGAAAGACAAGAAATTCCCTTGGAGAGGAATGTTAATGGGCATATACAGGCATTTCAATTATCAGATACTTTATACTATTTTGACCTTGATATCTATGGAAATGTTATAAGCTTAGAGAATCCCTTAGATGTAGACAATGAAAGCGAAACGGAATTACCATATAGGTTTGAGTTATTTCAAAATTATCCCAATCCTTTCAATCCTAAAACCAAAATAGGATTTTCCCTACCAAGAGCGTTAGATGTTAGAGTTGATATTTATAATATACTGGGCGAAAAAATTAAGACGATTATAAGTGAACATTTGACCGCCGGTTACCAATCTGTGACTTGGAATGGAACGGACAACAATGGCTCTGAAGTATCAACAGGAATCTATTTTTATAGAATTCAGGCAAATAATTTTGTTGATAGCAAAAAAATGCTACTGTTGAAATAGACCCGAACTAATTAGGAAAAATGTAGGTGACAGCACCTACTTTTTTTTTGCTCATTTCGGCAATTGATAATTCTCCGGTTTGTATTAAGCTAAAATCCCCATCAAAGTAAAATCGCACAATCACAATTCAAACCAGGAGGTTATCATGCCTACGAATTTGTATGATGCTCATCGGCAGTGGGCTTTGCGCCCGCCGGATGAGAGGTTTCCCAGCCTTGAAGCCCTTCAAAGCTTCACGGAAGAACGCAAGAGGCGTTCCACCGAAGCCGAGAGAATCCTAAAACAGGTCGAGTTGAAGGTTTTACCGGAAGGCTCTTTAATCGTTAATGGCAATTCACCTGGGGCCAATCTATCGCATTGGGCTTTTGGACAACTCTGCTACTCGGTCGGGGCTCCGGCTAAATACCTTCGCACACTTCCGGCTGAAATTGCCAGAAATTGCCTTTCGCACGGGCTTGGCAGGTCAAATTATCGCTGTAAATTGCTTCTGAGAGCGAATTCTGATAATTCCGATACCGAGACCCGGAGAACGGCTTCTGCCTTCACAGGGCCAAATTATGGCCGAATCTGGGATGCGGACGTGGTTCAGCAGATCACCGAAGCCACCAAAGACAGCGGTTGGCACACTCCGCCAGCCGAATCGATGAACGGATCGGCAACCAGTGGGCTTTACGCTTCAGACCGGGATATGTTTATCTTCATGGTAAATGACGAGAATCCGGTCGAAATCGGCAATGCAAAGCTGGGAAGGGGATTCTTTTGCTGGAATTCCGAAACCGGAGCCGCCAGTTTCGGGCTTACCACATTCCTTTACAATTATGTGTGTGGCAATCATATAGTCTGGGGCGCAGAGGAAGTCCGGGAGTTGCGGATAATCCACAAAGGTGAAGCCCTCGACCGTTTTCACAACCTTGCTCTTCCCCGACTAAATCAGTTTGTTGAGGATCGAGCTTACAATGAGACGGTCAAAGAAACCGTTTCAAGAGCCATAGCCGAGCCAGTTGCCAAAGACTTGGACAATACGTTGGAATGGTTCAAAGACAAACCGTTCACGAAGAGCGAAATTACCAACGCCTGGGAAGCCGGAATCGCCGAAGGTAACGACGTAACCACAGTTTGGGGTATGGTTCAGGGCCTAACTGCCTACGCCCGGTCACTGCCTTACACCAATTGGCGCGTCAATCTCGAACGCCGCGCCGGCACCCTCCTTAATCTCTAAAACCGCACCTTCCCTTAAGAGCTTGGAAAATCCAAGCTCTTTTTTTGGGTAAAATATCCCGTGAATAAGATGTTTTCCTTGCATTTGTGATTGCGATTTAGCTATATTTGTAACAATTTCAATCCCATCAGAAACGAGATTGAGGTATTTATGCCAAGAAAGAAATTACCGGAAAAGCGAGAACGGATGATTCACGTACGGCTGACTGATGAATTGCATAAAAAATTAAAGGTTGAAGTCGCCCATAAGGGAAAGACTATCCAAGATTGGGTTGTAAACATAATCGAACAGCAATTATCACGAGTTGAGGGGAATCGTTAGTAATGTCTGGGATGAATGAAGCTGATACTTGTCGTGTTTACATAACACCAGCACTTAAAGATTCTGGTTGGGGTGATCCGGATTGGCGCATTGCGGAACAACATTATTTTACTGATGGTCAGATTTACCTCGTAGGTGACGGACACGCAAAACGCAAAGGCAAAAAGGCTGACTATTTATTAAGATATCAAGAATCATTCCCTATTGCTGTTGTAGAGGCAAAGGCAGAAGATTTAGAACCAGGAGCGGGCTTACAACAAGCAAAGGATTATGCCCAAATACTGGGGCTTTTGTTTGCCTATTCTTCAAATGGTCATGGTATTGAAGAATGGGATTTTACTTCTAATACGCAAAAATCTATTGATTCATATCCATCACCGGAGGATTTATGGAATAGGCTTTGCGAATATAAATCTCTCAATACTCAGCTTACCAACAATCCTTTACTCACTCCCTACTGTGCTAAGGGTGGTAAACTACCTCGTTACTATCAAGAAGTTGCAATTAATAGGGTTATCGAGAGCATCGACCAGGGTAAAGATAGAATACTCATTAACCTTGCAACTGGCACTGGCAAAACTGTCATAGCGTTTCAAGCTGCATGGAAGCTATGGCAGGCAAAGTGGAATACTAAAGGTGAAGATAGACGCCCAAGAATTCTCTTCTTGGCTGATAGAAATGTTTTGCGAGACCAGGCTTATAATACTTTTGAACCGTTTGAAAACGAACGTAACCTAATTACTGAAGGCAAAGCACCCATGAATAGGACAATTTACTTTAGTATCTACCAGGCAATGTTCGCAGGTTCAAACGACAATCGTCTATATCAACGGTACCCATCGGACTTTTTTGACATGATCATTATTGACGAGTGTCATAGGTCTGGATTTGGAACATGGAATGCTATTTTACAGCATTTTGATTCAGCAATACAACTCGGTATGACGGCAACCCCTAAGAGAACGGAAAACATAGATACATATAAGTATTTTGGTGATCCTGTATTTCAATATTCTCTTGGACAAGGTATTGATGATGGCTTCTTGGCAACCTACAAAGTCCACCGATCAATAAGTAATTTTACTGCCGACGGAGTAGTAATTGAGGATGTAACTGCCCAGGGCGCTGAATTGGAGATACCGGAAGGTGAAGAGGTCGAAGGCGCTTACCACCTACTAGATTTCGAACGAAAAATCACAATGCCTGATCATGTTGACAGATTGTGCGACCACCTAAATAAGCTACTGCACACCTATGGCCGTATGGAAAAGACAATGGTCTTTTGCGTTAATCAGAAACACGCCCTGGACGTTGCAACAAACCTAAACCGCCTTAATGCAGATTTGAACGTTCCTGATTACGCCGTCAGAATAGTATCCGAGGAAGGAGCTACCGGCAAGGCACTTTTAGAAAAATTCCAAAATACAGAAGGCACTATTCCAGTCGTGGCGTCTACTGTCGATTTGCTTACTACTGGAGTTGATGCCCCCAGCGTACGCAATGTAGTATTCATGAAACCAATAGCTTCTATTGTATCTTTCAAACAGATTGTCGGTAGGGGAAGCAGGCTTTGCCCCGATACAGACAAATTTTGGTTTAGAGTTATAGACTATACTAATGCCTCTCGCCTGTTTGATGAATGGGATCGTCCATCCTCACCTCCTGCAGGTGGCCCCAATACGAAAGAGCCATTTGAATGTATTGTCGGTGGTATTGTTATAGATGAGAAAACCGGAGAACCATTAGTAAATGCTCATGTCGTACTACAAACCGGTCCGAATGATATTTTAGACCAGCGAACGGGTTCTGATGGCCAATTTTATTTTGCCGGAATAGGTGAAGGTCAGGTGTTAATTGTTGTCTCTGCAAATGATTATAAAAAAATCAGGCGAACACTTAATACTGCCAAAGATAAACCTCTAAATCTTAAAATCGGACTTGAGAAAAAGCGCATCGTCCCGCATAAACGCATAAGAATAACAAATCTGGATGTCTCGTTTGTAGATGAAACTTATGAAGAAAGAGATGCAGAGGGTAATCTGGTATCACCCGAGGACTATTTGAAGAAGGTTCGCGAAGAAATACTAACTCTGTGTGGGTCATTAGTGGAACTTGAATCGTCTTGGATTGATGCAGAAAGAAGAGATGAACTCATTAATGCATTAGACGAAAGAATGGTTCACATTGACATATTGCGTGAAATACTGAAAAGCTCTGATGGAGATTCGTTTGATCTATTGGCTCATGTAGCCTTTGAATCCAATATTCATAGTCGAGATGAAAGAGCAACTGCACTATTCAATTTACATAAGGAATTCTTTGAAGCCTTTGATGAACAAGCCCGAGATATATTGTTGTCCTTGGTGGAGAAATATAGATATGGCGGTCTAATAGAAATGACCAATCCTGAAATCTTTAGATTGGCTCCATTTAATAGCGATGTAAGAGTTGTGGCAAAGCCATTTGGTGGTATTAAGGAACTAAGAAAAGCGATTGATGATCTTGTTAGATTGTTATATCAACCGGAGGCAGCATAGGAAATGAGTAGAAAAGACTTAGATGGGAAGTTTTGGCAAGCAAGCAAATTACTCAGACAAGATGATAATACAAATAGCCTTTTGGATTATGTAGAGCAGATTTCTTGGTTATTATTTCTGAAATGTTTTGAAGAACTTGAGAATAGAAGAAGAGATGAAGCTGAATTTAACAAGAAGAAATACAGCTATGTAATTGATCCTGAACATCAATGGTCTTCATGGACGAATCCTGAGAAACGGCTGACAGGAAAAGACCTAATTCAATATCTATCTGAAGATTTATTTCCTTTTCTCAGAAATTTACCGGGAAATCGAGAAAGCTCTTTAATAAGAGCACTGTTTGCAGAAGCACCCTCTAAGATGCTAAAAGACGGTGGCATACTGCGAGATGCTATTGATATCGTCAGTGATATTGAATTTGAAACAGCTGATGATGTTCATACTTTATCCCATCTTTATGAATCGATGTTGGCAAAGTTAGGCAGAGAAGGAGGAATGGGTGGAGAATTCTATACACCGAGGCCAATAATAGAATTTATAGTAGCAATGGTTAATCCGCAAATTGGAGAAACCATTTACGATCCTGCCATGGGTTCTGCTGGTTTCTTGGTAGAAGCATACAAGTACATTCGGGCTTCACTTGGTGATAAGATTTTACCCAAAAATGAACTGCAGTTACAATCAGAAACTTTTTTCGGACAAGAAAAAAAACCGCTACCCTACCTCTTAGGCTGCATGAATATGATCCTGCATGGAGTATTAACGCCCGCACTAATTCGAACTAATACGCTTGCTGAAGATGTTAGGAAATTTACAGAAAAAGATCGTTACAATGTAATATTGACTAATCCACCATTTGGCGGAACTGAACATGAAAGTGTGACCGCGAATTTTCGCTATCCAAGTAAAGCAACCTCTATAACGTTTCTTCAACATATTATGGCCAAGACAAAGAGAGGTGGTAGGGTTGGAATGGTTATTGATGAAGGCGTGCTTTTCAAGACTACTGAAAAAGCTTATGTCGAAACCAAAAAAGAACTTCTTGAGAACTTTGACTTACATACTATCGTAAGTTTACCCGCAGGCGTTTTTGCAAATGCGGTATCTAGTGGAACCGGTCCAAAAACAAACTTATTGTTCTTTGATAGGGTTTTAAATAAGGCTGGCAATCCCATAGGAACAAAGAGCATTTGGTATTACGAAGTGAATTCCGTTGGCTTTAGTCTTACCAAAACCCAAAAACCAATTCCTGAAAATGATTTACCGGAATGTTTAGACAAATCACATAAAAGAACTGTTTCAAGCCGGTCGTGGATTGTCCCAGTTGAAGAGATAATTGATAATGACTACGACCTATCGGCCCAAAATCCGAATCCAGATAAAGATGTGAGTTATAGATCTCCGATCGCAATCGCAGGCGACATTGCAAGTAAAGAGTCACGAATCATAGAGATCATAGCAGAGATTCAAGATGTATTGGAAATTATTAATAATGGTCAGGAAGTGGAACAAGAGGGGTGAACAGGTAATGAGTTGGAGTCGAGTAAAATTATCTGAGATTCTTACGGAGCGTCAAGAGATTCCTGATCCCCAAAATATTGCCTCGGGTAAACAACCTATCATTGCGAAGATTAGATTTAGTGATGGTAAAATTCTATTGAGAACAGATGGGAAGACAAAAACTAAAATGATCTCAATTTATCCAGGCGATTTAGTTTTGTCGGGAATTAATGCAATGAAAGGCGCTATTGCGCTTTATGAATCTTCGTCTAATCAGAAATTAGCGGCTACTATTCATTATTCAAGTTATGAGATCAATAAAGCTATAGTCATTCCACAATTCCTATGGTTGCTTTTAAGAAATGAATCTTTTCATAAGATTCTTGATCGCCAGGTTCCTCAGGGTATAAAAACTGAATTAAAGGCCAATAGACTACTTCCGGTAGAAATACCAATCCCAGGTCTAAAGGAACAAGTAAGAATATTGACATTGTTAAGACGGACATCAGCCCTTATTAAGGAGGTTCGTCGCCTTCGTGAAGATACAATGAAGCTCCACGATCAACTTTATAAAAACACGGTTGACCAAGCATTCATTGGTTTCAAGATTGACTCAACATTAGAAAGCGTATTACTTGGTCGTCCCAGAAATGGTTGGTCTCCAAAGTGTGATGATAATGGGACTACAGCCGTTCTTTCTCTCTCGGCCGTTACTGGATTTAGATATATTGAGAATGCCTTCAAAACCACTTCCTTACCAACAAAGAAAGACGCACATTACTGGTTGTCACCTGGGGATGTATTACTAACTAGAAGTAACACTCTCGAATTGGTCGGCCATGCCGCAATATATAATGGTAATCCTTATCCTTGCATTTACCCTGATCTAATGATGAGATTGCCTTTAGATGACAAGAAGGTTGATAGGAAGTTTTTGATTTTGTGGTTACAATCAACTGCAGTTAGAACATATATCAAAAAGAATGCTAAAGGTACTAGCCCAACAATGAAAAAAATAAATCAGGGAACAGTATTGAATATTCCGTTTCCAACTTCCATTGACCTAGAGAAGCAAAAACAACTCACAGCAAAATTACTTCGCTTTCAGTGTGCTTCGGATAATCTCAGAGTTATTCAGAATACAACGAATGCACCAATCGATACGTTGTTTGAAAGAGTGATAAGTGAAACTTTTAAAGGACACCTTAACAATGTCTAAAAGAATACGTAAAAAGAAGGTCAGATCCTTAGTAATTGGCCATCTGGAGAGGATTTCAAGCAAGATATTTTCCGATTTCCCTAAACAGCTTACGGATTTAATCGGAAAACAACATGGTGTCTATGCTCTCTATAAAGGAAGCCGTCTCTACTATGTTGGCCTAGCTACGAATCTACGAGGCCGCATAAAACAACACCTTCGCGATAAGCATGCCGGAAAGTGGGATAAATTTAGCCTTTACCTGGTCCGAAAAGCTGACCACATAAAAGAACTTGAAACTCTCATAATGCGTGTTGCTAAGCCAGCCGGGAACGTCGGCGGTGGACGATTGCCAAAAGCGGATAATCTAAAATCAGAATTAGAAGCGAATATTAAAAATGAGCAAATCAAGCAACTTAGAGGTTTGCTAGGTGGAAGACTTCCCAAAAAAGCCATCAAAAAAAGGACATCAAGAGTAAAGCGTCAATTAGCCCCAGGCAAACCGACGCTGGCTCCATATATTAAAAAGGCCTTTAGAATACAAGGGACTTATAAAGGAAAGACATACAAGGCTGTTGTCAATAAAAGCGGTTCAATCCGCTTTGAAGGAAAATTATACAATTCACCTTCAATGGCCGGAAAAGCCGCCAGAAAACGATCCACCAATGGCTGGACATTTTGGAAGTATAAAAACGCAAAAGGTGAGTGGGTAAAACTTGATGAACTTAGAAAATAGGCAATAGAATGGCACAATTTACTATTAAGACGCCAAAGAAATTTCTTGAGGTTCGTGTAAAAATAGCAGAGACACTGCCCAGTCTACTAGGCCTCTGTGCTGGTTATGAATCAGGCGAATGGCGCTGTGAGCAATTGGCTGGGCATTTAATGGAATGGTTGCCTGAATTCGCATTGACAGAGCGAGAGAGAGCAGGGATTGGTTCCGATAACTTGGTAGCAATGGCAGCGAAGGCGGCACGTGCTATTTATGCATCAAGGGATATAAAAAGGCGAGGAGAAATAGGAGAAATACTTTTACATGCAATAATACGCCAGGAGTATAATTCCGTACCAGCAATATCAAAAATCTACTTTAAGGATTCAGAAAACGATACGGTGAAAGGTTTTGATGCAGTTCACGTAGTTAAAGGCGATTCTACATTTGACCTATGGTTAGGTGAATCGAAGTTTTATAAAGATATCGCTTCCGCCATAAATGCTGTGGTTAGCGAATTAAACGATCATACAGAAAACAAGTACCTTAGATCAGAATTTACAGCGATTTTAAATAAGATAGATCCTACGTGGCCTTTTGCAGATGAATTAATGAAATTAATTGACCGCAACAGATCTTTGGATGAGATTTTTGACTCACTGTGTTTTCCTGTATTTTTGACTTACGAAAGTGAGACAATTTCATCCCATGAATCTGTGTCAGATGACTTTCTAAAGGAAATAGAAGATGAATTAGTGAATAACCATTCTACTTTCTGCAAAAAGGATCTTCCATCAGACATCGTAATACACTTACTGTTACTTCCTCTTGAGAATAAGCAAAAACTTGTTGAAGCTTTTGATGAGAGATTAAAGGCATGTCAAATAATAGCGAATTAATTACATACTTACAGCAGTCTTTTTCATCTAGAACGACATTGAACGAGAATGGTTTTTCTATTTTAAGTAGTATTTCTAAACTCGGTGCTGATCCGAAATTGCAGGAAATGTTCCAGGAGTTCGTACTAAGAGCATTAGATGCGAGACAGTGCTTTAAGCAATATGCAGACCTTCTGAACTCAATTACTAGAAGGGCAGGATTATACCCGTATCTGGAACAATCAGAGCTTTCGCTGCGTGATCAAATGGCTTTCTAGTACCATAAACCAATCAATCTTGAAGATGAATTTGTATTTCATGTCGCACAAGGTGAAATCTATAGGAGAATTTTAGATGGTGAGAATATTGCTCTGAGCGCTCCTACAAGTTATGGCAAGAGTCTGATAATCGATGCCATTATAGCCTCCGGCTTATTTGATAACGTTGTAATTGTTGTACCGACTATTGCGCTCATTGATGAGACCAGGAGACGTTTGTCGGGTAGATTTCGTAATAGATTCAAGGTTATAACACATACTTCACAGGAGCCTGCTGACAGGAATATCTTCGTTTTGACGCAGGAAAGGGTAATAGAATTTGATACGTTAGCACAAGTTGATTTTTTCGTGATTGACGAATTCTATAAACTAGACCCTACTAGGGATGATAATGAGCGTGCAGCACTATTAAATCAGGCATTCTACAAGCTGCATAAACTTTCAAAAAGATTTTATATGCTGGGTCCAAGTATATTTGGGCTACCCCAGGAATTCCAAGAGCGTGTTGATTGTAAGTTTATACTAGACCCTTACCAGACAGTGATATCAGAAGTACACGATGTTTCTGCTGGTGAAGAAGATGTAAAAACTCTAATTGACTTATGTAAAACTTTCGATGATTCAACTAGTATTTTTTGTCGATCACCAAAACGCGCATCCGATATAGCTAAAGCTCTTATCGAAGCAGGGATTGGTAAAGAGTCAGCGAACCTTAAGCCAGCTGCAGATTGGATATGCGATAATTATCACCCTGATTGGCATTTTGCCCGTGCCATAAGACAAGGAATTGGTGTTCATCATGGCCGCATACCGCGTTCTCTAGCGCAATATGCTGTAAGACAATTTAACTCTGGTGAGTTAAAGTTCATGGTTTGTACTTCTACTTTGATAGAAGGTGTTAATACAAAAGCCAGAAACATGGTGATTCTGGATAATGAGATCAACCGAAATCCCATTGACTTCTTCACTTTTAATAACATTCGTGGACGGTCTGGTAGAATGATGCAGCATTTTATTGGACATGTGTATATTTTTAAATCACCTCCACAATATGAATTGCCGTTTGTAGATGTTCCCGCATATACTCAAAGTACGGATACACCAACGAGTTTGCTAATTCAACTAGATGATGAGGATTTGGAGCCACAGGCGAAGGAGCGTGTGAAAAAATACTCTGAGCAAGACATTTTAAGTTATGAAGTTCTTCGCAAAAACTCTGGAATTGATCTTGATATACAGTTAGAACTTGCAGCTGAAATACATCAACGGATAGAATATTACCATAAGAATCTCTACTGGACGAATATTCCAGACTATAAACAACTAGAATTCATGTGTTTCGTAATTTGGAATCATTTTGGAGGACATAGACTCGGTGGTGGAAGTGTTAGAACAGCAAAGCAGTTAGCGTTTCTTATTAGTAGGTTGTCTAGGAAACCATCGGCAAAAGAGCTAATTATTGATAAACTTAAATGGGAAAAAGACCCAGATGAAGCCGTTCAACAAACCTTGGATTTCCTACGTCTCTGGGCTACTTTTCATTTTCCTAGACTATTGCGCGTGGTTGACATTATACAAAGGGACATTTTCAAACGATACGAATTACCGACTGGAAACTATGAGTCTTTTGGAGTTTTAATTGAGAATCTATTTTGGGACCCTGCAATCATTGCCATCGACGAATATGGAATTCCGCTAGAAATCGCTCGTAAAATCGAAAGTGTAATATCTGAAGATGGCAACCTAGATAAGACACTGGCTAAGCTTAAGGTATTGGCGATTGAAAATCTGGACTTGACCGATTTTGAAAAAGAGATTATAAAAGATTCTGTTTCCTGTCTTTAAACAACTCGTCTAATAATATCCGTAAACATAGCTCCTGCATTTTTTCGCACACGGCCTAAGGTTTGGGCTTCTTTTACCTGGCTGAGAGCACTGAGGATTTTGAATTTCGGCACTTCTTTGACTATTTTGCGGTAGAAATTGAAGGATTGAGGATCGCGGCAGACAACCATAATTTGTCCTAACAGCTCTTTTTCTTGAAGTGCTTCTGAGTTATCCACAGTTTTACTTAACGTTATATCTATATCTTGTTTAGTTGTTTCTTGTGTGTCGGATTTTTCGGGTAAGGCTTGTCGATTTTTTCGGACATCCCCCCTAGTCGGATATTCCGACAAGGTATTATTCCTAATGTTTAAGGCATATTCTGTTGCGGTATAACCATGCTGATCAGAAGTTTTTCGATTTTTTATAAGAACGCCTTTAAAAACAAGCGATTTCACTGCCTTAATTACCGAATCCTTATGAAGACCGGTTCCCTTATCCTGAATAGAACCGTCCTTTTTGATAATCCCGTTTACCATTTGAGAGAGACTAATATGATCAGTCTCCTTCTTAAAGCCGAAGGTTCTTCGAATCACGTATAGCAAAACTTTCAGCTCCGAACCGGATAATTCGGACATGAGTTCATCAAAAAGATCATCCGGCACTTGTGTATATCTTGGGCTATAAAACCCAATAAAACGGCCGTTTTCGTCTTTCATAGTGTTTGTTTTAGTGGATATCCTGCCTATAGCATAGCACGAAATTTTAGAAGCGTCAATTGAGTATTGCCGACTGGCTCTTGACAGATATTGTGAGTGTGATAGAATGATCAGTTTTATCGGAAATAAACTGATAAAACCAAATATTGCTCATTCAGGCAATTGCAGGTTTTTGCCTTACCCAATAGGCTTAATAAGCGAACATAAAACAAAAATAGTATGTCCCGTGATAAATCATTACCAAATCAAATACGGAGGTATCGCCATGAACGAGGCCTCCGGTTGCGGGATGTCGCTGATTTAACTGGTCAAACAAGTGTAGCCCATATAGCTCATTACGAAAAGGGCCGAAAATTGCCATCATTGGAGAACAGCCTGCGCCTTGCTCTGGCGATTCAATGCCCAGTAGAGATATTATTCATTGAAATATTTCAAAAACTAAAAAAAGAAATGTATGAGGCTAAAGCCAAAAATAAGATTGAATTGGATTACCAATGCTCAACAGCAGAAATTGAGAATTCTGGCGATTGACCCAGGAACCAAGATAATGGGATATGCTGATTTCGAAGATAGTAATCTTGTGGATTATGGTTTGAAGTTATTTAAACCAGCAAAAAGGATTGAGGTTCTTTTGGAGGAAATCGGAAATGTAGTAGAGAGGCTGATTTTGGAAAAACAGCCCAATATAGTCATTTTAGAGAAAAACAGGTTTTCTCAAATTACAAACAATATACGTTTGACACTGGCTATTACTCGAATCAAAGCTGTTGCTAAAA
>Ga0272443_10004505_pt1 | contig 15127 bp, 6 predicted proteins | sample SSMAcet12_FD_193581 | JGI IMG/M metagenome (GOLD analysis project Ga0272443, IMG submission 193581) | Marine sediment archaeal communities from Little Sippewissett salt marsh, Falmouth, MA, United States - SSM-Acet-12 | ecosystem: Environmental > Aquatic > Marine > Wetlands > Sediment ...
AGTGGCTCCCGATATGCGTGTGCTGCTCTTCGCCGTGGCAGCGGTTCTGGTCGTGGGCCCGGGCTTTAGCCTCTTGCCTGCTCTTCAGGCGAGCGAGTTCCATCCCGCCACTGCCCTGAAAGACAATCAGGGACGAGATCGCAAACGACGCTGGCTACGCCACGGGTTGATTGTCACCCAAGTAGCAGGATCACTGGTTCTGCTTTGCGGCGCGACGTTGTGCCTGCGCAGTATGAGCAGGCAACTGGACGTGGACCTGGGCTACCGCCACGAGCGACTGGCTCTCGCACCACTGGATTTGGAGCGTATCGGCTTCACCGAGGATACCTTCGAGCCGCAACTGGCGGAGATCATTCGCCGGATCACTCTGATCCCTGGAATCGAGCAGGTATGTGCTTCACCCTACCAGCCGCTGGTCAGTGGGGTAAGCGTGGCGGGCACGTCGTCGGGGTTTCAGCCGGAAGGCTACCAAGGGGACGACATAGAATCTGCCTTCTACCGGAACATCGGCCCCGGCATGTTTGGCTTGATGGGGATCCCGATGTTACGCGGGCGCGAGTTCACGCAGGAGGACGTCGAATCCGGCCGGCCCCATATCATTGTAAGCGAACGTTTTGCACGGAAATTCTGGCCCAATCAAGACCCGCTGGGCAAATATGTCTACAAGTGGCAGGTCATCGGCGTGGTCCAGGATGCGAGCATTCATCGACATGATGACTGGCTGGATACCGAGTTGTTTCGCGTGGCCAAGAAAGAAACATTTCTTCATGCGGCCTTGCTGATTCGGACCACAGGAGACGCGCAACGCATCCTGGCTGCCGTGCGGACCGAACTCGGCCGCATTCATCCCAGGTTGCTCGCCAGTGAGGTGCGCACGTTGCGCGACGTCCTCAAACATGATCTGGCCTTTCAGCACACTGCCATGCGAATTCTGGGCATTCTCGGTGGCTTGGCGCTTATGCTGGCCGCGGTGGGAACCTACGGCGTGATCGCGTATGTAGTCAACAGCCAAACCCGGGAAATCGGCATCCGACTGGCGGTCGGCGCTACACGCGGCGATGTGATGAGGCAGGTCTTGTCTACTGGCCTGCGTCTAGGTCTGATCGCCGTGGCCATCGGCGTTCCACTGACCCTCGGCGCCGCCAGCGTTCTCCGACATCAAATCGCCGGCGTCAGTCCGTTCGATCCGCTGTCCTTCGGCGCGGTGACAGCGAGCGTTCTGCTGGCCTTGATCGCGGCCTGCTGGCTGCCCGCCCGCCGGGCGGCGCGCATCGATCCGATGGAAGCGCTGCGGTATGAATGATACAGGTGGAGGGGGAATGATGAACCGAGAAACCTTCGGACAAGGACACAGACTATGATGGGGACACGAACGGAAGAATCCGTGCTGGACTTGATGTCCATGTATCAGCCCGTGATCCGCGCGTGCTGCCGTTTCCACCATCTGCCGGACGACCGGGTGGAAGACATCACCCATGAGACGTTCCTGGCGGCCTATAGGAACCTGGCCAACTACAACGGCCAGGGCAAGATGAGCGCATGGCTTTGGAGCATCGCGCGACACAAGATTGTTGACCAGATCAAAAGAGAGTCGAACCGCCGTCGTATCGAGCAGACAATGGATGACTCGCCGCCACTGACGGACAGCGCAGAACCGGCAGTCCTGGCGCAGGTGCGGGAACTCAGCCAAGCCCTTCGTGACGCCGTGGAGACATTGCCTCGGGTTTGGACCGAGATCGTCAAGCGTCACTATTCGTACCAGGAAGATGCCGGGCAGATCGCCGAGCGGATGCAGATCAAACCGAGCACGGTGAGCGTGATCCTGCACCGAAGTCGCAAACGCCTGCGCGAAAACCTGGAATCCACGTGGGCTCAATCGGATGCAGTACTGGCGGCTGCCTCGTAAGTGGAACGGGCGGTTGGTCAGCGGAGATCTGAAAAGGACAAGTGGATGAGCACACTGCTGAATGACATCAGATACGCGTGGCGACAATTGGTTCAGAGCCCGGGGTTTGCGACGGTGGCGGTGGTTTCGCTGGCGCTGGGGATTGGGGCCAACACGGCCATCTTCAGCCTGCTCAATGCCATCATGCTCCGCTCGCTACCGGTCGAGAATCCACAGCAGTTGCGGGTGCTCGATTGGGTGGGCCCGGAACTGTCGAATGTCCGCCGCAGCGGTGGGAGCAGGCGGCTCCCCGACGGTCGTCGGGCCGTGGACTCGTTTTCCTATTCGACCTACGGTGATTTCCGGGATCAGACCCAGGACATGGCGGATGTCTTCGCCTATTCGCGACTATTCAACTTGTCCGTGCTGACGCCGACCGAGGCAACCACCGCTCTGGGGCTGATCGTCTCGGGCAACTTCTTCAGCGGCCTGGGTGCTCAACCGCTGATCGGCCGCACGATCGGCCCGGAGGATGACCGCCCGGAGGCCGAGCCGGTCGCCGTCATCTCTTATAAGAGTTGGGAGCAACATTTCGGGTGCAGTCCCGAAGTCCTCGGGCAAACGGTCACGCTGAATCGATATAGCTTCACCATCATCGGTGTGCTGCCCAAAGGCTTCCAGGGCCCTCTGGCAGGATATCAGAGCGATTTCTATGCTCCCCTGTCCGCCCAGCCAAAGCTGCGTGCGTCCTTCCCGCTGGACTCGCCGCGCCATTGGTGGGTTCAGCTCATGGCTCGCGTTCGACCTGGCGTGGCAGATGAACGGGTCCAAGCCGCCTTCACGGTACTCTTGAATCAGACGGTCAGCACACACTCATTGACTGCGTCGAAGGAGACGTTCGATGTCCTGGTCGAAAACGGCAGCGCCGGGCCGGTGGCTTCACGAAAGTACCTGGCCAAACCCCTGTATACACTCATGGGCATCGTCGGCATCGTACTCGTGGCCGCCTGCGCCAACCTCGGGGGGCTTCTGCTGGCGCGTGGCGCCTCGAGACAACGCGAGCAGTCCGTGCGTGCAGCATTGGGTGCAGGCCGCTGGCGACTGGCCCGGCAGTCTTTGACGGAGAGCCTGCTCATCTCACTCATCGGGGCCGGACTCGGCTTGCTCCTGGCGACCTGGGGTAAGAACGTCCTGGCCAAACTGCTTTGGCCATCCGGCATCACCGTCGATTTGCGTAGTGACCCGTTCGTGCTCGGCTTCACAGTCATGGTGTCACTTGGCGCGGCGTTCTTGTTTGGCCTGATCCCGGCGTGGCGCTCGACACGAGCCAACCCTATGGTCAGCCTCAAAGAGCGCTCTGCACTCGGCATGACGCGACTGCGGACGGGAAGAGTGCTGGTCTCTCTGCAAGTCGCCCTGTCCATGCTGCTGCTCGTGGGGGCCGGACTGTTCACACGCACTCTGATCAATCTCCGACACATCGATTCCGGCTTCAATCCGGACAATCTGCTGGTCTTCAATCTGGACGCGGCGAAGGCCGGCTATGAAGGCCAGCGGCGCGTTGATTTCTACGAACGAGTCCGCAGCTCGATTGCGGCGCTGCCCGGCGTCACAGCCGTGACGAACTCGAATAACCCCCTGATGGGCGGATGGGTCAATAGCCGAGGCATGTCCATCCCGGGCAGCCTCTCAGATGAGAAGATCACCATCCTGGAATTGGAGGTCGGCCACGGATTCTGCTCCGCCATGGGCATCGACTTGCTGGCCGGACGCGACTTCAGAACGGCCGACAACGAAATCTCGGCCAAAGTCATCATCGTCAACAACGCCCTGGCCGGGAAGGTCTTTCCCGGTGACAATCCCGTGGGCCGATTGCTTGCCATCGGCCAGACCGACTATCAGATCGTCGGGGTCTGCGGCGATATCAAGTACGAGAACATCAAGAAGTCCGCCGAACCGACCGTTCTCTATCCTTATCTCCAACGTCCCGATGAGGTCTACGCCGTCCACTTCGAGGTGCGCACGGCGATGCCACCTCTGACCCTGGTCCCTGCCGTGAGAAAGGCACTGGCCCAGATCGACCGCAATATCCCGATGGCCGACATTCGCACGCAGAAAATACGCATCGATGAATCCATTGCTCAGGAACGCTTGTTCGCCTCGCTGAGTACGGCGCTGGCGCTGCTGGCCGTGCTGCTTTCGTGCATCGGCCTCTTCGGTCTGATGGCATACAACATCGCGCAGCGAACCGGTGAGATCGGTATCCGCAAGGCACTCGGCGCCGCGCCCAAAGACGTAGCATGGCCGGTCTTGCGTGAGACTCTTGTCCTGGCCGGAGCCGGTGTCGTCATGGGCATTCCCGCGGCGCTGGCCCTCGTGCGAATCATTCGAGTCTACCTATTCGGCGTTAGCCCACACGATCCCGTCGCGCTTGCCGGCGCTTCGGTTCTGCTGGTAAGCGTTGCCCTTCTTGCCGCCTGGATACCGGCCCGGCGGGCGACGAAGATCGATCCCATGGAAGCGCTACGGTATGAATGATGAATGACGAATCATGAACCGAGGAAGAAGATGAGTAGTCTCTGGAACGACATCAGATATGCGCTTCGGCAGCTGCGCCAGAGCCCAGGCTTCACGGCCGTGGCGGTGGTTACGCTGGCATTGGGCATTGGCGCGACCGCGACCCTCTTCAGCGTTTTCAGAGCGTGGGTCTTCAATCCGTTTCCATATCCTGACGCGGACGAAATCGTCCACGTATGGTCGAACATTGCCAAAAACGGTGAGGGGCCGCTCTCGGCGCCTGATTTCGCTGATATCCGGGAGCAGAATGAGTCCTTCTCTGACATCGCTGCCTACACCCTCGAACGAGTCGATCTGGGAGGCGAGAAACCAGAGTCTGTCCATGCTGTCCGCGGTACGGCCGGCTTGCTCCGTGTGTTCGGGATGCAACCGGCACTGGGACGCTTCTTTGACAGAACGGATGAAGACACCGCGAATTCGGCACCTGTCGCGATCATCAGCCACAGGCTATGGAGAGGACTTTCCGCGTGCGATCAGGGGGTCATTGGCGAAACGTTGCGTCTAAACGGCCAGGAGACCACAATTGTCGGAGTCATGCCCGCGAGTTTCGAATTCCATACGCCTCGACATGAAGGTCATAGCTACGAGATATGGCTGCCTCGCAAACTGAGATCAGAGAATCGGGGTTCGCAATGGCTATTGTGTGTAGCGCGGCTAAAGGAAGGAGTGAACTTCACGGCGGCCGAAGCTGAAATCAAAACGATTGGCGCACGGCTCGGAACGGAGTTTCCAGACACAAACCAAGCGCGACCCTTGGCCTTGCGCTCCCATCACGAGGAGATTACCCGCAAGACGAAATCCAGCATGTGGTTTCTCTTCGCTACCGTGGTACTGCTGCTGCTGATTGCGTGCATCAACGTCGCCAGCATGCTGTTGGCCCGTGGCACCAAGAGACAAGCCGAGTTCTCCCTGCGCTATGCCCTGGGAGCGCGACGGGCGGACATGATAAGACTGCTGTTCACTGAGAACCTTCTGTTGGCACTTCTCGGCAGCGCGGCAGGTGTTCTACTGGCCGTATTAGGTGTGACTCTCGTCAAACGCTTCATTCCGCCAGCAGCGGTCACCGAATCTCAAAGGCTGGGCCTGCAAATAGATGGAGCTGTCCTGCTGTTTTCGGTAGGCCTCGCTGCCTTGACGGCGTTCCTGTTTGGCTTGCTGCCCGCCTGTACAGCCGCACGAGACAGCGTTACACCGATGATGAAGCAAGGCAGTCGGTCCCAAACCAACTCACGAATCAGGCATCGATTTCTCAGGTATCTGGTGGTCGGGCAAATCGCTCTGGTACTCGCTATTGCCAACGGCGCGATTCTGCTTTCCAGAAGCTACCTGAATGTCATGCGCACCAATCGAATCCTCACTTCAGAACAGGTGCTGACCTCCAATGTCATTCTGCGCGGCCCGCGTTATGCGAACACCACCGCCAGGGAACAGTTCTGGGATCGGTTGGTCGAACGTGCGAGGGCCTTGCCCGGCGTCAGCGATACTGCTGTGGTAACCAACATGCCCCTGGAGGGCAGTTTTAGCTGTCCTGTTGTTCAAAACGAGAAGTCCGTCGAGCCCTCCCAGTATCATCTGCAGCCGCTCGCGGAGATCAGCTACATCTCACCCGATTACTTCGTGAGCATGGGCATTCCTTTCATCCAGGGACGGTCTCCTCGGAAAACCGATGCCCGAGGTGAGTTCACCGGTGTTGCCGTCAATCGCGCCCTGGCCAAGGCTTTGTGGCCGGGACAGGACCCCATCGGCAGATTGCTTAGGCCTCCTTTTCCGGATCCTTTCTTCAAAGCAAGAGTTGTAGGGGTAGTAGAGGACGTCCGGCAATGGGGCGCAGAGATTCCTGCGTTGCCACAGGTCTATCTCCCCCTGCAAAGTGGTTCCATGCACAGAGGGACACTGGTCGTACGATCCGTGGCAGAGGCCAACGCCATGGTTCCGTCACTGAGGCAGGTGCTGGCCCAGATCGATCCGGATCTGCTGCTGGTGGACATTCACACCATGAAGCAGGTGGTAGAGAACTCCACCAGCGGTCGACGGTTCTACACCTTTGCCACCAATACTTTCATGGCCCTTGCCCTGGCGATCACCGTGGTTGGCATCTACGGAACGCTTTCCTATCATCTCATGCAGCGCAAACGTGAGATCGGTATACGCATCGCCCTGGGCGGGCTACGCGTCCACATTCTTTGCTTTGTCGCACGGCAGGCAGGTCTGGTGTTGCTTGCTGGACTGGTCTGTGGGTCAGCACTCACAGCCGCACTATCCCTTGTCCTCCGTTTCCTGGTATACGACGTCAGCCCTTTGAGCCCACCGTCGCTGCTGGTCGGACTATGCGTGGTTGGCGGCGCCGCATGCCTGGCATGCTATCTCCCGGCCCAGCGGGCGGCGCGGATCGATCCGATGGAAGCACTGCGGTGTGAATGATGGATAAAGGACGAATGTAATGAATGCTCTCATCAACGACATCACATATGGCATACGACAACTGATTAAGTCTCCTGGCTTCACAGTTGTAGCCGCCTTGACACTGGCGATTGGCATTGGTGCGAACATCACAATGTACAGCGTGGTCAACGCAGTTTTGCTGCGGCCGCTGCCCTTTGAAGATTCAGACCGCCTGGTCGTTGTCCAGCAGGGCACGACACCCACCTCTTCCTATCCTGGTTTTTTGGATTGGAGAGATCAACATCAGATATTCGAGGATTTTTCGGCTTATACTGCGGCCCTATTCGAACTGGTTGAGCCGGACGGCGCGCGCAAGACTGATGGTGCAAAAGTCAGCGGCGAGTTCTTTTCCATGCTCAAGGTATCTTCCTGCCTGGGAAGGACCTTTACCAACGCGGACGAACAGCAGACTATCGAACCCGTGGCTGTCATAAGTCACGATTTCTGGCAAAGCCACTTTGGGCAAGACGAAGAGATTCTAGGTAGAACGATCACACTCGAAGATAAGGTCTATACAATCGTTGGAGTACTACCCCGCGGTTTCCATTACCCCGAGTCTATAGGAAGCGCCCACATATGGACCTTGCTGAATCCTTCAGCGGAACAATTGAACAACAGAAGCTCTTATTGGCTTCGAACAGCAGGACGTCTCAAGGCAGGTCTCTCAATAGAACAAGCACGGTCGTTAATGAAAGAAAGACACAAACAAATGGCCCAAGCATCTGGATCAGATGATAGCGAAATATCGATGGTTGGCCTGCGCGATACGGTGGTCAGCAGTGTACGAACCACCTTATGGGTACTTGCCGGGATTGTGGGATTCATTCTTCTCATCGTGTGCGCGAATGTGGTGAACCTGTGTCTTGCCAAGGCTTCATCAAGAAACAAGGAAATGGCGGTTCGCAGTGCCCTCGGTGCGAGCAAACTGCGTCTGCTTCGCCAGTTGACTACAGAGGGTATTCTGCTGGCACTGATCGGCGGCGTCACGGGCTTGCTTATCTCTGTCTGGACGCTCGCTGTCTTCAAAGTGAAGATTTCCGACATTGTCCCCAGGGCGGACTCCATACATATCGATCCGCAGGAACTTGTGTTCGGCTTGGGCGTGTCCTTATTGGTCGGGATAGTTCTCGGCATGACCTCCTTCTGGCATATGCAGCGGTCGCGCGCGGCGAATGTCCTGACAGAATCACGAGGCTCGTCAGGACACCACGCCAAGCTCTCCAACATGCTGATTGCCGTCCAGATTGCCATGGCACTGGTCCTATCCAGCGGTATGGTTCTGATGATTCGTAGTATGTTACGGCTTTCATCCGCCAATGTCGGGTTCAATCGAGAGAACCTGGTAACCTTCAAGATCGGAACGAGGGAGAAAGATGCAGCGCAGCGCTACCAACTCAACCGAGAATTACTGGAGCGACTGAGTGTACTGCCTTATGTCAAGAACGCATCAACAGACTCATGGATGCCTTGTCTATCTGGGGGAGTTACCTCCTATGTCACCACTGAGGGATATACGTCTCCTGATGAAAAGCCCATCAGTGCCATTTATCATAGCGTTGGCGCTGATTACTTCCGGACCCTGCAAATACCGATCCTGAAGGGGCGCGCTATCTCGCCGCAAGAGTGCCAGAAACAGGAAGCGGTCGTCGTTGTAAACGAAAGCCTGGCCCGTCTATTCTGGCCGGGACAGGATCCCATCGGAAGGAAGCTGAGTTTTTTCGGACAGCAGAACAGGGTGATCGGTGTTGCCGCTGATATGATTCAAGGCAATATCAAGATGGACAAGCCCAACCATTTGTTCTTCCCATTCGATCGGTATCCGATGGTTACGCTTTGGGTCGGTGGGCTCTATGGTGGCTGCAATTTGAATGTTGTCGTCCGAACAGCCTCCGGTCCGGGTCCTGTTATCGAGCAGGCCAGGGCTATAGTCAAGAATATCGATTCGACACTACCGCTTTACGATGTCAGTACTTTCACAGCAGAAATGGACAAGTGTATCAGCCAGGAGCGATTCACGACTGCGTTCCTGACGGTCTTTGCGTCTATCGCACTGCTGCTAATCGTTGTCGGTGTCTACGGTGTCGTATCCTATGCGGTAGGCCGCCAAACCCGAGACATAGGCATTCGCATGGCATTGGGCGCGCAAAGGACAGGCATTCTGGCCATGGTACTCAAACACGGTCTACTCTTGCTGGCCATCGGTTTGGTCATCGGCATCGCCGGCTCGATTGGCCTGACGCGGTTCTTGGCCGGCTATTTGTATGAAGTCCGTACCACTGATCCTGTGACCTTCGTCCTGGCCCCACTCATCATTACCATTGTTTCAATGTTGGCTTGCTTTATCCCGGCTTGCCGCGCGGCCAGGACCAATCCGATGGAGACACTGCGCTACGAGTGAATACGTCGCGGCAATTGACAATCGTAAGGTCTAATCTAATAGGAGAACGAACAGATGAAGAGACAGAAGAGCATTATCGCTATTCTTCTAGTGTCGGTGGGTTTCTGTTCCGCCTCAGCACAGGATATCACTGCGACAGAACGCAATGAAATAATCGACCACGTCGTCGACCAACTGGTCAATCGATATGTGGATCCGAATCTTGGGCAGAAAGCGGCCCAGACCATCAAGCACAAGCAAGAGAAACAGGCGTACGACACGCTTGGCACCAAAACGGCGTTGAATGAGGCCTTGATGGCGGACATGCATGCTATCACCGGTGATAAGCAATTGCAGTTGAGAAACCAGTCGGAGGCCGGTTCTGATTGGATACCCTCCGCTCTCACGCTCAAAGCGCAAAGCGGGACCAATCTGAACGATCCAAAATACAGGAAGATGATCCTGCAGATGATAAACTACGGATTACCAAACAGGATTCTGGAAGGGAACATCGGCTGTCTGGTTATCCTTGAGTTCTATGCGCCGGAGATAGCACCCGAGGTGGTTCAGGTGATCGACAAGACCATGCGATCCTTGCAAGGCTGCATGGCCCTGATTCTCGATTTAAGGCAATGCAGTAGAGGCGGCGACCCCGAGGTCATGATGGCTCTGGCCAGCTACTTCTTGGCGGGTGAAGCATCGCAATCCCTTTACGTGTCCTTTGATCGTGAGAATCAGAAGATTGCTGAGTTCCGCACGCGCACGGATATGACCGGCAGACGGTTGGCGAATGTCCCTCTTTATATCCTGGTGAGTCCCGAGACTTTTGCTGCTGGCGAGATGTTTGCCTACGGCCTGCAGAAAATCGGCAGGGCTAAGATTGTTGGTGAAACCACGGCCGGCGCAGCCCATGTCACGGATACCATCAGCATTGGCCACGACACGATGATGGTTCTGCCTGTCCATAGACTGGCTCATGTAAAAACCAAAACCAGTTGGCAAGGAACCGGTGTGATTCCGGATGTGCCCACCCCGCAAGATAGCGCACTGGATGTGGCCAAGGACTTGATACGGAGGAAATGAGAACAAGCGGTCAGCTATCAGTCGTCAGCCCCACGGGGGATCCTGGTGATGGCGGGCGAATCACTGAAGACTGGAGACTGAATGAAATGAGTACTGTCTTTCACGACATCAGATACGCATTTCGACAACTGCGTCAGAGCCCGGGCTTTGCGGCGGTGGCGGTGGTTTCCCTGGCGCTGGGAATCGGGGCGGGCACGGCGATCTTCTCGCTGGTCAATGGCATCCTCCTGCGTTCGCTGCCCGTACCGAATCCGCACGAACTGCGCGTGTTGCACTGGACCGGCACGGAGCCTCAGATCGGGAACTTCCACGGGAGCATGGTCAGCGAAAGTGGAAAGCGCATAACTGCTGACAGCATGGCGTATCCGGCGTTTGCAGGCCTGCGACGGGACTGCAACGATTTGGCCGATGTCTTCGGATACAAACGACTGTACAGCGTCACCGCGCGGGCCCGGCGCGAAGCGTTCGTCACCGATGGGGCCATGGTGTCGGACAATTTCTTCTCGGCGCTGGGTGTCAAGCCCTCGCTGGGCCGGCTGCTGTCGAGCCAGGACAACGACACAGGTGCCGCATCCGCTACTGTCATCACGTACGCGTGGTGGCAACGGCACTTCGACGGTGACCCGAGAGCGCTGGGCGAGTCGATCCTGTACAACGGCCATGACTTCACCATCGTTGGCGTCCTGCCACGCGGATTTATGGGCATAAAGCCAGACAGCGAGACGGGGTTCTATGTCCCGATGTCGGCGCAGCCGCAACTCGCATCAACCTTACCGCTGACGTCAACCGACCACTGGTGGGTGATGTTGATGGCCCGCCTGCGGCCGGGCGTGACCGAGACACAGCTCCAGGCGGCGCTCGATGTCGTGTTCGCCCGGGAAGCCGGCGCGATCATGGACGACCCCAAGATTATTGTGGAAGACGGACGGCGCGGCCCCGATGGCGTGAACAACTACTACCACAAGCCACTGTTGTTGCTCCTGGGCATTGTGGGCATTGTCCTGCTCGTGGCCTGCGCCAATCTGGCCGGGCTTTCGCTCGCACGTGGTGCAGCACGGCAGCGGGAGTTCGCGGTACGGGCGGCCATTGGCGCCGGGCGCTGGCGACTGATTCGCCAGTCGCTGACGGAGAGCATGGTGGTCGCACTACTCGGGGGCGCACTGGGCATATTGTTGGCCTCGTGGGGCAAGGCAGCGATTCTGCACCTGCTGACCGGCTCATCCGAAGGACTGCGTTACGATACGTCACTCGACCTTGCCGTACTGGGTTTTGCGCTGGCGACGGTTCTGATAACGGCCCTGCTGTCCGGCCTGCTGCCAGCCCTGCGCGTCTCCTGTGTGGATTCGTTCGAGGCCTTGAAGGAACGCGCCGCGCTGGGATCGCCGCGCCTCCGCCTGGGCCGACTGCTCGTCTCGGCGCAAATCGCGCTGTCGATGCTACTGGTCGCCGGGGCCGGGCTTTACGCCCGCACACTTGTGAACCTGGTCACCATCGATCCGGGGTTCGCCACTGAGAATCTCTTGCTGTTTCGGGTCAATGCCGGTAACGCAGGGTACCAGCGTGCCCAGACCAACAGGCTCTACGACGACATCCAGCGCGCGCTAACGGCGATGCCGGGGGTACGTTCGGCAGCGCTGACGCAGTTCGCCATGCTGGCCGGCAGTATGTCGGGTGGTGGCTTCTTCAGCCTCCCAGGCCATTCATTTGAAGGACAACTCAAGCCCCAAGCCAATCGGCTCACTGTGAGCGAAACGTTCTTTGCCACGATGGGCATTCCGCTACGGCACGGGCGCGGATTGCGCGCGACCGACACGGAAACCGCCGCGAAAGTGGTCATGGTGAACGAAACATTCGCGCGCCGGTATCTGCCAGGTGAAGACCCCATCGGGCAAACGTTGCGTACCGACGAATGGCGTGGTGCCCCAGTGGATTGGCAAATCGTGGGTGTCTGTGCCGATGCGAAATACGGAGACATCAGGGACGAAGCACCGCCTACAGTGTATTTCTCCTTCCGCCAGGACTTCATGGGCAGTACCTTCTTTGTGGTGCGCACTTCGCTGCCACCTCTGGACATCGTCACCGCGGCCCGAAGAGCGGTGGCTGGCGTTGACCCCGATATTCCGCTGGCCAACATCCAGACGCAGCGGCAGGTACTCCAGGGCCGAACGAGCGAGGAACGCCTGTTCGCCTTTCTCTGCGGCGCGTTGGCGTTGCTGGCTCTGCTGCTCTCGTGCATAGGACTCTACGGCTTGATGGCGTACAATGTAGCCCGCCGCACGAATGAGATTGGCGTGCGCATGGCGCTGGGTGCGACAGGCCGGAACGTCGCTGGACCGATCCTGCGCGAAGCCCTGCTACTGGCTGGCATCGGCGTAGCCATCGGCATCCCCGCGGTCTTCGTCCTGGGTCGTATCATCAGGGGCCAACTTTACGGCGTCAGACCATCCGATCCCTTGACCCTCGTCGCCGGCGCCGCGCTGCTGGTTCTGGTTGCTGTAGCCGCCGCCTGCTGGCCCGCCCGGCGCGCCGCCAAGATCGATCCGATGGAGGCGCTGCGGTATGAATGAGATGACAGCACACGAGATTCGGAAGGGACGAGGGGTCCAACGCCCATCGTCTGAGGAAACCACGGCATGACGACATTCTGGAAAGAGCTTGGTTATTCGTGGCGTATGCTGAAACACAGGCCCGGTCTGTTCGCGGCGACCGTGCTATGCCTGGCCCTGGGCATCGGCGGTGTCACCGCCGTGCTCAGTGTGTTTAACGGGATGTTCGTGAAGCTGCTGCCCTACGAAGACAGCGATCGTCTGGTGGTGTTCGACACCCGGATGCCGGGCGTCGACCGGCCGATTACGTCCACGACGTCGGTGTTCTACCAGACGTGGTGCGCCCAGGCCGACTGTTTTGCCGGCCTGGGCGCCTACATGTGGCATGCCTCACACGATCCTTACGAGGGTTGGCAGGACACCGACGAGCATTTCAGGGATCTGGGCGGATTCCACGTCACGCCGAGCCTGCCGGCCGTCCTGGGCATCAAGCCGCATCTGGGGCGTTTCTTCGACGAGACAGAGACCAGGTTCGACGAGCATCATCGGGTGATCCTCAGTCACCACATATGGCGTGACCGCTTTGGGGCCGACCCCGGCGCGCTTGAGCGGAGCGTGCGTCTGGATGGCAAGAATTGTCGAATCATTGGCGTCCTGCCCCCGAACGTACGGTTTCTTCCCTCCACCCTGGCGTCGCTCGTCGGAACCTTCTCCAGCAACAGGCCCGTCGATTACTGGATTCCCATGTCCGCACAGTTCCATAAAGTGGAGGAGATTGACTTTTCGTTCGATGTGGTCGGGCGCCTCGAGCAGGACGCCAGCCTATCGGCGGCCCAGTTCCAATTGGACGTCCTGACTGAACGTCTGTTCGAGCAGCACCTCAGGAAGATGGGCATCAAGTCGATCACCACCCGCGTGTTGCCATTGCGGCGGCATCTGTTGGGCAACGTGCAGGTCGGCCTGTGGCTGCTGCTGGCGGCCGCTGGCTTCGTGCTGTTGATCTCTTGCGCCAATGTGGCGAACCTCCTGTTGATCCATAACCTGGGTCGCATGCGGGAAATGGCTGTATGTTCGGCTCTAGGCGGAACGCGTTGGCGCTGGTTGCGCCAGCGACTGATGGACAGCACGTTGATCGCACTGAGCGGCGGTCTGTTGGGAGTTGCGTTGGCTCTGTGGGGCACCCGACTGCTCGCCGCCCTGGCACCGGCGGACCTGCCGGGCCTGGATCAGATACGTCTCGATGGGACCGTGCTGGCCGTCACATCGCTGGTGTCCCTGTTCTGCGGCCTGATCGTCGGCATCCTTCCCGCGCTGCGTATGACCCAGTCCAATCTGTTCGGCCTACTCAAAGGCATCTCCTGGTCGTCAGGGACCATCGGCCTCAAAGAGCGACGCACCCTCGGCACGCTGGGCACCATAGAAGTCGCCCTGGCCCTGGTGCTGCTGCTCGGTGCCACTCTCACGCTGCGCAGCTTCTGGCGTGTGATGCAGGTGGAACTGGGTATCAACACTGACAATGTTCTGTGCGCGCGTCTGATGGGGCCGGACCTCATGGAAAAGCATCAGGCCCTGTTAGACAGTCTGCAGAGTCTTCCCGGTATCGAGGCCGCATCCACCGTCACAGCGTTACCCCTGAGCGATGAGATGTCGGACTTTGCCACGCTGCAACCGATAACCTCGACAGACGCGCAGCCAGAAACACTGCCTGAGGTTTCTTTGCGGAGCATCAGTCTGGACTACTTCCGCGTCATGGGCATTCAACTGCTCCAGGGACGCGGCTTTGGCATCCATGATACCAAGGCCTCGGATCGGGTGGTTATCGTGAGCCAATCCCTGGCCGATCGCTTCTGGCCTGACGAAAACTGCATCGGACAGCATCTCCGTTTTGCCGACATCTTAGGGGTCCTGGGCACAGGGGAGGAGGACAAGAGCGTGGTGTACCGGATCGTCGGCATCGTCCGCGACATCAAGTATCGAGGTCCGGAAGCGGGCGCCCCTCTGGAAGTGTACATGCCCATGGCCCAGGTGTTCCGCCAGTACGTGGCCACCAGCCTGGCCCTGCGCTGCCGGGCCGCCTCGGTTGCCTATGCCGGGATCGCCAAACGCCAGGTAGAAGCCATCTGCCCCGGAAGCTCTGTGACGGGCTTCTCGACCATGCAGGACTTCCTCGGGCAGCGAACGTCCGTGCGGCGTTTCGTGATGACCCTGCTGCTGACG
>Ga0272443_10004506_pt1 | contig 15127 bp, 9 predicted proteins | sample SSMAcet12_FD_193581 | JGI IMG/M metagenome (GOLD analysis project Ga0272443, IMG submission 193581) | Marine sediment archaeal communities from Little Sippewissett salt marsh, Falmouth, MA, United States - SSM-Acet-12 | ecosystem: Environmental > Aquatic > Marine > Wetlands > Sediment ...
GATAAAGTTGATACATTTCTTGTGACACACGTTTCGTACCGAGCCTTCCATGACCCCGGTGGCTGATGAGCTCACCATGAACACAGGCTGCTGAGTGTAGAGAAGCTGCTGGATCTTGGGCTGGATCGCGTTATAAAGTTCGCTGAACTCGGGGGCGCGATGGCCGACCTGGGGTGTCGCGAAAGCAAGAAGGTTCTCCGGTCGAACCTCGCTTGGTCCCGGGATAAATAAACGTCTGTGGTTACGCATTTTTTCATGCCTCCTTAGGGAGGGTAATAGTCCTCTCCATGATGTTGAATGAAGGATGCACAATGTAACAAATAGGTTTGTGAAAATCCACCGGAAAAATAAGGATAGAGAAAATATATACGATTACTTCGGATCGCTCTCAACGTTGAATATATTGAAGAAATGCCTGAGGCTGTATCAGTTTTTTCAGAAAAATTGATGTTAGGGATATCAATTTTCCTTAAATGTGGTAAATTAAAATAGTAGAGGCCTTATTAAAGAGGAGTTAGATTTTCCCACCAACCGGTTCGGTAGCTTAAAGTTTATTGCGTTGTTTTATCAACGTAAGCGCTTTCGGCCGATTGGATCATGGAAAATCCGAATGAGGAGTGGTCAAAATGAGGGATACGGGGCTGAAAACCGGTATTCCGTCTGAATGGCGTCTCGACATGGAAGACGGCCGTACTGAGCGGTTACAGGACGTATTGAGGAGGGTTAACGAAAAGGGAATACTTATTGACGTTGACTGGAAACGTCACGAAATGAGATCGGAAGAAGATCCTGAAAGGAAAAATACATCCGATCAGGATGAATGGGGCTGGATAATACGCCTTGTTGGGCCCGCCGACTAGAGGTTAAGGGACCTTACAAGAGGTGGGTTATTTATCTGAATGGGCTTAACAGGTGCTATTCGATCTGGATCCTGCTATTAGCAGGATCCTTAATTTTTCTCCCCTTTTTTGTTTACACCATCCACCCCAATGCTTAAAATCAGTACTCAGGCTGTCGATCCTCCGGAGGTACACATGAAACGCGCATTCCATATCCCGTTGATTATCATCATTTGCACCGTTGTGATTCCCTTATCGTGCGCTCCGGAAATTCCGGATGTGGAAGTTGCCAAAACCGGTAATGGATCAGGTGCGAACTCCGCAACACAACCATCGATTTCCGTTATCCAGCCGAACGATGGCGAGGAAATCACAGGCGGTACGACTTACAGGATCGTTTGGAGCACGAGAGATGTTACCGGAAATGTTGATATCGAATACTCCATTGACGGTGAATGGGATTCTGTCGTTGATGGCACCGAAAACGATGGATCATATGACTGGTCTGTCCCGGATGCCGATAGCCATAACGCCCTGGTAAGAATAAAATCAAGTGACGACGGCAGCATAATCGATGAGTCGGACAGCAGTTTCTCAATCGTTTCCGCTACTCCGGAAGACAGTGAAAAACCGGTGAACGATGATGTCGATGATGACTATCAAGAGGTGATATCGGAACGGGAGGAGCAGGAGGAGTCCATTCCGCGAAATGTGATTGAGGGAACATCCGAACAGGATACAATTCCGGTTATTACAGGATCAGGCCGGGAAACCGAACCGAATGATAACAATCGCGATGCATGCCCGCTTTCGATCAACACGGTCGGGACGGGAATTCTCACATCGGATTCCGACGACAACGACTACTGGAAATTCTCGCTGCAGGATTCATATAAGGTAGTAGTTTACTGGACTATAACGGGTGGAGATGATTACGGCGTTGTCCGGCTTGAAAACGAGGACGGGGACCGTATCGACTCAGACCAGTTCGCGGACGAAATGGTGTACGAGGTGTACGCGTTCCTTCATCCGGGAGTCTACTACATAAACGTTGCCCAGTCGTACCACACATCGCAGTACACCATCATCGCAGACACGACCCCGATGGATCTGAGCGAGGTCGAACCGAACGATACGGTCCGTGATATGGGCTGGATCAGTCTGAATACAAACTACACCGGAATAATGTCCGAGCACAGCGATACGATCGACCTCTATGCGTTCACGCTCGATCGTGACACCGGCGTCGAAATCCTCTGGGAAATTTACGATGGCGAACCGTACGGTTCACTGAAGCTTCTCAACGAGGAAGAATCGCGCATTGAGGGCGATAGTTTCGATGACGAGGGCCTTTACGAGATTGAAGCGTTCCTTACGGCGGGAACGTACATTGTCGAACTTACCCAGGGATATCACTCGGTCTATTACGGTCTCAGCGTTAATACTCAGTAAATTGAATAATGGGTGGTGTTCAAAATCCGGCGAACTGCCATGCGCCGTCGCTGTCGCGCTCGTATTCGAGGAGGTAGCCATCGACGAACACTCCGATGATGTCATCCTCTACGTAACCGTCGCACACAACACGCGCGATATCGTCGAACGGAAGAAGCACCGTAAAAACATCGTATGTTTCTGAATCCTCACCTGATGTGGAATTCACGATGATCTTCGCGTAATCGAGCGGGCTGACGCCGTTCACGCTCCGGTTCATCTCGAAGTCGACGTCCGCATCCGGTGAGAACCAGAAAAGTCCGAGTTCACGTGGTGGATTGAGGTCCAGCGAAAATACCTGGCCCTCACGCCGTTGAGTATTCTCCATCGAAACCTGCACGAGGATTTCGCCGGGGGAATCTGTCGAATCGAGAATAACAAACGCGCCGCCGGGAATCTCCGCTCCCGGTTTCAACCACAGGATATTACGTCGCCAGTACTCCATATCTTCCGCGGGATAGGCTCCGTCCAGATCCATGCTGAAAGAGGTGTATCCGCCGGTGTCGGTGAAGTTTTCAATCGTGGCATCTGCCTGACGATGCCGTGCGTTATCCGAGTACATTGTGAAGTCATCCCATGTCCCGTTCGTGACCGCATCGGACGGGATGAAAACGCTGTGCCCCCACGGGCCGCCGTGGATAAGATTGTCCTCCACGATTTTCCTCGATTCGAAAACTCCCCTTCCCGCATCGGTGATCACCGGAACGCCATTGAACGCGAGAATATATGTTCCCTGGTCGACGTGATTATGGTCCCATCCGCCATACCCCGCCTTCACCGCGAAAAATGTCCCCGTCGTCCTGAACCAGTCCTCCCTCAGCGAAACCCATTCTATTCCGGGGAAATAAAGGCATGCCTCCGGCTCTTCGAAATCATCTAACGGAAGTTCCGGATCAAATTCCAGAATCGCCTGAATGAGTAACGCATCGAGCGGGATACGCGGGTAGTCGGGAACCGCGATATGGCTTTCAAGGAACTGATCGAGAAATTCGGAATCGAAAAATGACCTCGCACGCCACAGGTAGCCCATCGACGCTATCGGGTCGCGGATGTTGTCGCCGAAATTAACCTGTTCGAGTCCCGATGGATGAATTCCCGCCAGCGCAAAAAGGACACTTGTTTTGTACCAGTCCTCCCGAAGACGATCCGGCCCGTCATTTACCCTTAGAGAATTGAGGAAAAGAAGCGCATGCTGTCCCCAGCAGAAATCGAGGTACGTAAGCCCCTCGATCCAGCCCCCGTCGTCTTCCAGAAGATCGATCGATGGCTGAAGGCCGTCGTACGCGTACGCGAGCGCGTCATCCCATCGCGGGTATGCGTTCCCGAGACAGATCGCAAGAATACCCGCTGCGGAATGCTGCGCGACGTAGTAGTTCGAATGCGGCGCGTCGTGCCAGAACGGTGGATTCGGATTTCCCTGCAGGTGCCATAAAAGACCATCCAGAACCTCGGAAAGATCCTCCTCTATACCCTCCTTTTCACTTTCCGAAAACTGGTCGTAAAGAAGGTCGTATGCCAGCCCGACCGCGTAGGCCATTTCTATCTTATAAAAATTCGCGCTCTCCGGACGCCTTTTCCACCTTGGAAACCTGCAATGCTTCAGTACCATATCCCGCGCGGCATCAAGGTAGCGATCCTCACCTGAAATCCGCCACGCGAGCGCGAAATATCCGGGATAGATCGTGTCCCCCTGGAGCGGATCGACAAGGTACTCATCGTAGAACTGGTCCGCCTTCCGCATAATCGTTTCATACTCAGGTGATGACCTGGAATTCCCCAGAGCGGTGATCGCTTCAGGTGGAGCAACGAGCCTCGGATGAGGCTGAAGATCGACATCAACCGGAGGGGCATCGGGGATCATTACAACCCCGGGCGGCGACCATGTTGTGGTGTAACGATAAATAACAACGATCAGCGAGACCGCTACCACGACTGCGACAACCGCCCCGAGAGTAACCCTCAGCCACCGGTACCTGATCTCACCCGGATCGTAAGTCATGGGGTTATTATATCTGAATAGTGTCGTAATCCATATTTTTTAAGCTATACTCATGCACGGTTTGGTCGACGAAAAGAAAAATAATGAAACGAGTGAATGCGCTGACTCCGGGCCTGAAGCTGTCATCCTGAAAAGGCGCAGGATCACAGAAATTGTCGCGATTGTCGCGCTGATCCTTCTGCCGTTCATCGCATACTGGCCGGTAACGACCGGGTTCGCGACGTTCGCGGGTTTCGACCACACCGGCATAAACCAGCCTTTAAAGCAGGAGGCGTTCGAGTCCATCAGAAGCGGTGAGCTTCCGCTGTGGGATTACCGTCTCGACCGCGGGCTTCCATTTTTCGCAGAGGGAGAGGCAGGGATTTTCTACCCGCTAAACTGGATGTTCCTCATCCCCGGCGATTTCCTGGCAATTTACAATCTCGTTCTTCTCCTGTGCCTTGTGACCGGGGCGCTTCTCTTCTATCTCTGGATTCGACGTCTCGGGGCGGGACCTCTCCCGGCTTTTCTGGCGTCGGTCGCTTTCCAGTGGTCGGCGACGATGAATTTCAACAAGGCGAACATGAATATTCTCGAGGGATACATTCTCGCCCCGCTTATGATGCTGCTCATCGAACCAACCGCGTTCGGCGGGAACCCGAAGGGGCGCGCATGGCTCAGAACCGCCGGAATCGGTGCGGTTTTCGCGGCGATAATTTTCGCGGGCCAGGCGCAGTATGTCGCATACACCGGGCTTTTCGCGTCTGTCTACATAATCCTGAGGGCGCTCTTCGCCGGACGGGCGGGATTCAAGCCGACAATTATCGCTATGGGAGTCCCGTTCCTACTCGGCGCGATCCTTGGAGCGGGACTGTCCGCAGTTCAGCTTTTCTCTACGCTTGAACTTATCCCGCTGAGCGAGAGGGGCGCGGACGCGTTAAGCAAGGGATTCGCCGTACGCGGACTCTGGATGTCACCGTCACGGCTTTTCGCGACATTCATCTTCCCCGCTTACCATGTCTCTCTCGACCACTTCCTCCCCTACCTCGCGACCACTGTCTATGTGGGTCCGGTCGTTCTTCTTCTCGCAAGTTACGCGTCAAGAAAATTCCGCGAGATAAAATCTCCCGCGGTTATCCCGCTTCTGATCGCCGGGCTGATTTTCCTGTGGCTCTCGATGGGATCGAACGCACCGGTAAGCGGATGGATAACATCGCATGGGCCGCTCGCGTCGTTCAGGGGGCACGGACGGTTCGGGGGGTATTTCAGCCTCGCGTTTATCGCTCTGTCCGGGCTGGGACTCGATCTTCTCCTGAGAAAACCGTGCGTCGCGACCTGCGATATGATCAAGAGAAAGTGCCTGCCGCTGTTCACGTTCGAATTCGTCGCGATGGCCCTTCTCACGATCCCGTTCATTGTCGATCGCGCCCTGTACGTCGAGACACGCACATCGCTTATTCTTTTCCTGACCTTTATTATCCTTTTCATCACCGGATTCCTTGTCGGGAACCTTGTGAGATCAAGGCAGCCTGTCGCGATCGTTATCATCCTCTGCCTTGCGATACAGGTGATCGGATTCCAGGCGACGTCATCCGAAACCATTCTCATGCGCTCCAGTTGGGACACCGATCGCGCCGACCTTCTTTTCATCGCCGAAAACGAACGTTCACCTCTTAGGGCAACTTCCTTTGCAATAAGAACTCAGGCAAGTGTCCGGATTCATGACAGGGTTCTCGAACGGGGACTTCAGGCGTTCGAGTTCGGATCACACACGCATATCGATCATCTCGGAAGCGCGAACGCGGGAATCATGGAGGACCTTGTCATTTGCAACGCCGACCTTCCGCTAGAACTCGGTCGATGGGAGTGGCTCGTCCACAAGAACGCGTGGCCGCTTGTCGATTTCACCGATGGCATGCTTCCCGACACCGGGCTTTCGCTCCTGTACATCATCGGCCTGAACTGGATAGTGACCGAAAACGGGAACCTCCAGTTTCCATCTATCGTAAGCTACGAGGAGGAAATCCCGCAGTTCATTAAACATGAAAACCCCGAATGGACTAACCGGGACGTTCCATACTACATCTATCAGCGTGAGACACCGGTCCCGCCGTACCAGGTGTTCTGGAACTGGACCGGCGTTCCGGGGAACATGCCGGAGGACGAGTTCCGCGAGGCGTTCATGGAGTTCGTAGAAACCGAGGATGTGAAACGTGTCGCTTTCATCGAGGGAATCGAGTCGGGTGAAACAGATGCCGATGAAACGGGCTCATCAAATCACGCGACGGTGCTGAACGCTTCATGGGTGAGTAACACCGAGTTCGAGGTTCTTGTCACGGATGTTTCGTCGGATGGAATTTTCATGTTCCGCGACGGGTGGTATCCGGGCTGGAAGGTGTATGTGAACGGTGTCGAGAAGGAGCTTCTTCGCGCGGATGGTGTCTATAAGGCGGTTCGAATCAACGCCGGTCGAAACCAGGTGGTCTTCAGGTACGAACCGCGTTATCTGTCAACGGGATGGATCGTTTCGGGAATCAGTTTAGTGCTTTTACTTCTGCCGCTTTCAGGCCCGCTGAGAAGATATTTTGCGAAGTTTAAACGAAAATCGGCAACCCCGGTTCATCACGATGATTAATTCGATTCGGTCGCGACCTCGGCTGCTGAATAAAGTTCGTCTCTCCAGCTACGGTAAAAATCGAGTACTGCCCTGACCTCCTCCGGAAGAAGATACTCTATCGTCTCCTCTTCGGCATCGTATTCATCGTTAAGGTATTCCGCAAGTTCCGTCCACCAGTAATCCGAGAGTTCAAAATCCACCTGGTAATCCGCGATCCTTGCAAGGTTATAAATATACTCGGTGGGAATTTTGTTGTTCTCGCTGAAACGTGTCGCGTTGATCACGAACCGGTTCTTACCGGACCAGCGATCGTCGGACGACTCCTCCTCTACAAGTTCACCAACCAGTGTCTCAAGTCCGGGAACAAGCTCCGTATACTCATCGCTGAACCTCAGGTTAGCGAGTGAATACCTCGTGCCGTTCCACCTGTAGTAATCACGCCAGATGGGTATATACGCGCCTTCCGAAGTCTCCGAATACTGCTCTGCCCGAATGTAGTTGTCTCCCTCATTGGTGAATTCGGTGAAATCGGTCTCGATTCCCCACGAACTGAACGCCTCCAGGAAACCGAACTCGGTTGTAACGAGTACTGTGTAGTAGCTTGACGGGTTGAACTCGAAACCTTCTATGTCAAGAATGCAGTCCAGTATCCCGTCCCCCGTAAGATCGGTCCATTCCCACCTTGGTCTCGGGTATTCGAGCATATTTTCGCGCCATTCACCGATCGCGGAATCGGATGCATCAAAAACGGCATCGGTGAAATCAAACTGATCGTCGACATCCGTAATTTCAGGGGGCATGATCTGGCACGGAAGGTTAAGGCGGTCGATTATCTCCACCGGTGTCATCGGAATCTCGTCAAGCAGCGTGACATCATCGCCGTTCCGCGTAAGCAGAATGATGTAGTAACCGCCGACCGAGTAGAAATCATCTAGATCGTAAACATAATTGTCTGGTGGAGAAATCTGGAACGTAACAAGGTATGCGAAAACGGCGTTTTCACCGTCGACCGGATTCAGAACATGCACCGCCCTGACAAGGTAACGTCCATCCTCGTACGGCTGGACAAGCCTCTGCTGTAAAAACCTCACAGCGTCAAGCTGCTCCGACCTGTCGAGCGTGATCTCGTAATCGAATCCATACCCGGCATCCTGGGCGTGCAAAGGGACAGGATATCCTGTCAGACATATCAATGCAGCAATGGTGATAATCAGTATTCTGACCGTTCGTCCGATGCCCATATATCCCCTCCTTGTCCGGAAAGTGATGCTATCACGTGAGCGCATTCATCACAAGAGCATTGAATGAGTGTCCCGCGCGGGTTATTATCTCGCATGCCGATGTCGAACATGAAGGAAATTCTCGATAAGTACCCCGAGTTGAAACGTCCGGGGCCCCGTTACTGGATCATTCCGGCATTGATTGTCATTGTTGCGATTTTCATGTGGTCGGCGCATGACACCGAGATGGCGGAGATAGTGCGCGACTCATCGGGCAGGATTGGTTTCCGCGCCCCCGTTTACGAGTGGGACGCGGCCCTGAATATCCTGATCGGTGCGCCAAAGGTCGTTCAGAGAGAAGTCGACGGCGAAATGGTTAACGTCATGACCGAGGTAGACGGGGAGATGGTCCCCCTAAGGGAAAGGACCGGCGACGAAGGATTGCTCCGGCCCGATTTCTCGAATCGGACAATGGGCGTCCTTGTCCCGGTTATGATCGAGACTATCGAGATTGCGCTTCTCGGTACATTGATCGCGATAGTTTTCGCGTTCCCGCTTTCATTCCTCGCCGCCAGGAACATAGTCGGTACAAGTCCGGGCGGGCTCGCGATCTACGGAATAGTACGGTTCCTGTTCAATTTCCTTTCGGCGATTCCTGCGCTTGTTGTCGCGATGATATTCACCGTAATCGTTGGCGTCGGACCTGCCGCCGGAGTTCTCGCGCTCGGATTCCACTCTATCGGTATGCTCGGACGGCTGTTCGCCGAGGCACTCGAAAATGTCGACAAGGGCCCGATCGAGGCGCTCCAGGCGACAGGCGCGTCAGGCGTCCAGACCGTGCTCTACGGTGTCATACCTCAGATTGGTCCACTCTTCCTCGCCTATTCAATCTATCGCTGGGACATCAACGTCCGGATGAGCATGATCCTCGGTTTTGTCGGCGCAGGCGGCGTTGGCGTTTTCCTGAACCAGAACATCAGCCTCTTCCATTACGAAAAGGTCTCCACTTCTTTCATCCTGATACTAATCACAGTTACCCTGATCGATCTTGGCTCATCCTGGCTCCAGAGAAAAATCCTGTAAAACGCAGGCTTGAACCTGCGTTAATGTGAGAGGTACCCGCATTTTTAAAGGCGATGCCTGCGTTACGAATAATATTCTCCTGCTGTCAGCAATATTTCTTGAATGTCAGCGAAAACTTTCGGGTGGCGGTGACAAGCAGCAGGACGGCCGTAAGGCCGTACGTGCTTGTCGCCGGACGTTCAATTGACAAGCATGCACGACGCCAGACAGTTAGAAGGCACGATGGCCGGGAGGCCATCGATCCGGTGACGGCGAAGCCGCCATCACTCCAAAATAGGCCTTCACTCCAAAATAACACGTACTGGGTATCAAAACGGACCGGGGATCTAAGCGGGCTGGATAACTACTCGGACTGGAGGCTTCCAGCCTCCAGAGGACCGATGGCTTCAAGCCATCGTCTCCAAAACGCCGACAAATGGCGACTTTTTTCCCTATCCCTCACCCAGTGAATAATAGACTGGTGAGTGTGGACTGAAGGATGGTGAGTGAAGGTTGTCGTTCGGCGATAAGCTCCGCTTATCGCCGCCACCCGGACGTATAGCGTAATTTATACATATGGACCGTGTGAGCGGTGAGCACCTCACATCGCAGGTTCGAAGCCTGCGTTACGCCATTGCCCTTTATTATCAACGATAAAAAATCCACAAGCACATCGTGGCATCCTTTAAGTGCTGCTTCAGCACTTAGGGGTGATTACTACTACATGGAAACACCCCTAAGAGGCTAAGAAGCCTCTTAGGGGTGCCACAAGATTGAAAATCCCGAAATAATAATATCTGTACTATGAATTCCCTTGTAAATTCAGACCAGATTTACTCCAGGCCGAAATGCGACTTGATTACCGCGTGGATGTCTTCCTTCTCGCCAAGCTCCGCGGCGATCGCAATTCCATCGATGTTGACATACACTATATATGGTTTCGCGCGGGTGGGGTAGAGCCTCGCGATCATCCCCGTGTAGTCATGTACCGCGGGATACTGCGCGCCAGAATCGGTAAACCTCTCCCTGATATCCCCCGCGTTGTCGGCGCTGTCATCGGTTATCGCGATGATCTCAACCTCATCACCGTACTCCTCGTAGAACTCCTGCAGAACCGGAAGCTCCCGTATGCACGGTGCGCATGTCAGGCTCCAGAAATCGAGAATAACATGCTTCTCACCAATGTAGGACGCGAGATGAATCGGTTCACCATCTATTGTGAAGAACTCGAAATCCGGCGCTTTTTCATTCAGCGTCATGCGGGTCTCATCCGGAATCACCGGGACCTCGCTTAGGTAGTTTACATTACCCTCCGCTGGCGGGGGCGGCGCTTCGGGACGGTTGAAAATAATCAGAAGGTATCCGCCTATCAGAATGATCAATATTAATGCAAGGTAAATCCTGCGTACTGTCTGGTTCATTACTGTTCCTTTCGGTTAACGATATCTCTACTCGCGATATCCTTCCTCGTATTCAAGCGATCCGCTTTCCGAGCGGCCCTGGTTCGTCGTGATTACTCCACCGCCCGAACCGCGCGGCATGAACGTAAGGACTATCTCCTCCTGCGCGATGATATCGTCTATCTCACCCTGGATTATTTCCAGGTATTCATCGTTTTCAAGCTGTTCGAATTTCGCCCTGAGCATGATCGCCATGTTGATGTCCTGCTGCCATCCATCGTAGGCCGCGATATACGCATCGTTCGCTTCGCCCATGCGATCGAGCGCTTCGAGGTACTCACCCGTGTAATAGTTATAATACGGGGCAAGGCCGTCCGAAACTCTCGCAGTGTCCGCTGCGCGCGCCATGCTTTCCAGCGATTCATCGTGCCTGTCCAGACCCCACAGTGCCCGCGCCTTCAGGTAATGCGCCAGGTCGTCGTCATCGCTGCGATCGAGCGCTTCCTCCGCCATTGACAATGCAAGATCGAAATTACCGGCGTCCAGCGCGGTCCTCGAATTATACTTCGGGTCCAGAATCTCTATTGTGTGATCCTCCGCGGCCTCATCCAGAATTGCAGCCTCGGCCTCGGTCGGATCCGGTGCGAGGTGAATCATGCTTATGTAATAAAGTTTTCCGCTGAGAGGATCATCCTCAATCTCGTCAAGCCTGATAATCCGCCAGCCATCCCATGAATAGAACGGTTCGCTGATCTCGCCTGGTTCCATTTCGTACGCACGCACCTGGTAATCCTTCGGATCCTCAAGTTCCCCGAATGGATCGACATAGCCGCTCGCACGCGCCAGCGTGGTCGTCGAGTAATCCCTCGAGAGGGCGGCCATATCCTCACCCGCCATGATCCTGTCGTATAGATCGTACGCGAGATCCTGTACAAGCTCATCGGCTCGCTCGTCTACCTCGCGCGTGTCTATTGTCACACCCGGAAGCCTTCTGATCTCTTTCCTTATCTCTGTATCTATGGCTTGCTCGCGTACCGAAAGTATCTCGTTCGGCGAGAAACCGATGAAGTTCGTGATACGGTTTCGCCGCGATTCTTTGTAGTCGCCGACATACTGCGCGACGTTGGCCTCGTAAATGTACTCCGTGTCGACCTTCGCAACCCTTGCGGTCGATCCCTCCACCGGTTTCCTCATCATTCCGGTGCATCCGACTGCCATCACACAAAACACGGTGACCAGTATCGCCGGTACGATTACCCGGTTACTTTTTAGCTTTTCTTTCTTAAACATCATAATACCGTCTCCCGCTCGCGGGATTTACTGAATTTTACACTAATGTACCAGCGGGCGCATCCTTCCGGCCCTTACGTTAAGATCAGGATGGATTATATACGGTTCAGCGGCTTGAATCCCGAAGGCATCATAGTATAACCTGCTCCCAAATGACTAACGAATTTGCACACAGGATTTCCGGACGGTTGTCAGACTGCCAGGCGGATAACTCATTCCGCCTGACCGCAGAGGCGCGCGCACTCAAAGCATCCGGAGCCGACATTGCATGGATGATGCTCGGTGAGCCGGATTTCGATACTCCCTGGAACATTATCGACCGCGCGAAACTCGCGATGGACGACGGCTGGACTCATTACACGCATTCGGCGGGTATCGACAGCCTGAGGGAAAGATACGCTGAGTATGTGAATCGCGAGTATGGCGTCAGGCGCATCAAAAAGGAAAACATTGTAATCCAGCCCGGCGGATCGATGATCTCATACCTCGCGTGCGTCACGCTGATCGATCCCGGTGACGAGGCCATCATATTCGATCCCACCTTCCCCGTTTACGAGCAGGGGATTCGTATGATGGGCGGGGTGCCGGTGCATGTCCCGCTCGACGAAAAAATTGCATGGCGCTTCGACTACGACCGGCTCGAAAAAGCCGTCACCGACAAAACGAAGGCTATTTTTATTAACAGCCCCCAGAATCCGACAGGCGGCGTGTTTACAAAGGAAGATATCGCGTTTGTTGCGGAACTCGCGCGTATGCATGGCATCTACGTGTTTTCGGACGAGATCTACAACAGGTTTGTCTACGAGGGTCAGCACGCAAGTATCCTACACGTGCCGGATTTCCTGGAACAGACGATTTTACTCGACGGGCACTCGAAGACGTACGCGATGACCGGGTGGAGGCTCGCGTTTTCGGTTTCGAGCGTCGAGGTCGCGGAGAGATTCGCCGATCTCATGACACTGATCAACTGCAACACCGCACCATTCACCCAGTGGGCGGGAGATGAAGCCCTGCACGGCGACCAGTCGGAATCGGAGAAAATGATAGCTGAATTCGAATTAAGGCGGAATCATATTTACAGCGGGTTGAAGAAAATAGACGGCATCTCCCTTGTAAAACCCGCGGGAGCGTTTTACGCGTTTGTTAACGTGGAGAAATTCACTACCGGGAGTAACCGCACTGCGCGGGAGCTTCAGAGAATTCTCCTGCATGACTACCACGTCGCCGTCCTTCCGGGGCCGATATTCGGCAGGTACTGTGAGAACTATATAAGGCTGTCTTTTGCCGCTGACCGCGAGATGATAACAAAGGGCGTGGAAAGACTGTCCGAAGCATTTAGTGAACTTTGTTAAATCTACCTCTCAGTTACGGAATCAACCGATCATCAGGGAACCGGATAGTTCGACTCGTTGCCGTGAAGCCATTCATCGAACCAGAAGTACTGGCTTGGAAGAATATCGTAGTCCGAAACCGGGCATCCCAGGAATGAATAGTACATGAGCTGCTTCGGTATCTTCCCGAACGAGTTCGGCTCCTCCGGATAAAATCCATCCTCGTCGCAGAACAGCGGCGGGATATTAGTCGGCGGTGTGTTGCAGAATGTCTGGATATCCGCACAGACGGCGCCGTCATCGTTGACCATGTTGTGATTCAAATCGAGGAGATAGATATCAATGAACCTGCCTATTGAATGCCCGCACTCATGCGCAAGACATATATAGTTCACGTTATCACCGGAACCGTGGTTGTCCTCGCAGAGAACAATGAATATGTTCTCTGTCGTATTGAAACTTCCCGGACACATCGTCCGCGCGTACCCACGCGTTGTGCTTCCGTACGATGACTGAACATAATAGACATTCATCGTATCCGGCTCCTGGGCCTGACCGTATATGCCATGCATCGCCGTATCCTCACCACCGGTCAGGTTTCGATACTCTGCAGTGGTCATCCAGAAAAATCCACCGGAATTCTCCAACACGAACTCAAGACCGTATGCAATCCAGAACTCGTTACAGCTGTTGAAATCCGCAAGGCCCGTAGTCGTCCAGTCGACAACCGCGTTTGTTCCACTTGAGTCATCGGCGGCGCACCACATCGACATCGCGATCTTTCTCGTTTTCGGATAACCCGTATCCGTCGACCATTCGGGCGACGTTCCGTTTGCGTTCCGTGCACGTATCCTGTACTCAATTGGATTCGCGGAACCGCAGTACCGTGCATCTGTATCGATGTAAGCGGACGTTATGGAATCAACGGTTATCAAATCCACCCAGTGCCACCCGTCCGCCTCGGACCACTCAGCTTTCTGGATGTCGTAATAATCGACACACTGCTCGATCAGCGTCCATTCCAGCCTGACCTCGCGGTTACTCAGAATTCCGTCCGCATCAGTCGCTGTGAAGCCCATAACATTCACCGGTGGCTGCGAGCACGATGTGTCCACAGTGAACTCGCACGAATCGCATGTCGAGGGAGCCGTTTCGCATGTAAGTTCGGGATTTCCCGTATCCTTCACCCTGATATAAAAAGTATGAGTGCTGTCGGAAAGCCCGGTCAGTTCAACCGAAAGCTGTCCGAGGGTCCACGCCGACCATGACCCGGAATCCAGCTTCCACGAGTAGCTCATTTCCGCTTCGGAACTCAGGTCATCCGTTCCGGTCCAGTTGAACGTGTAATGGTCAACCACAATTGTTGTATCCGGGCAGTTGTCGATCGACACCGAGGGCTTGAAGTTCGCGTTGAATATGCATGTATCCTGGTCCGTAAGCTGCGGATCGCCCAGGTCCCGGACCTGCACGATCAGAGTATGCGGTCCGCTTGAGATTGACTGCCACGTGTATTCAGACAGTCCTGTCGCCCATCCCTGCCATATTCCATCCTTCGATACGTTGTACTGCATCGATGACGGATCGTCCACGTCATCCGATGCCGTCCACTCGAAATCATATGAGGACGTGTTGACATCGACCGACGGGCAGTTCGTGATCGAAATTTCCGGCGCCTGGTTGACAACAGTGACCGCGAGGGGTGTATCGAGAAGGTCGGTCCCGCCCTCGTTGTCGGTCACGCGAAGCTGCACGCTGTAATCGCCGGGTGTCGAATAAGAGTGGCTTACGATTGACCCGGTGTCATCCGCGCTGAAAACACCTGAGTATTCGAAGTCCCACTCCCAGAGGACGATCGAATCACCCGAACAGTCGTTGTCGGTTGAACCCGTGCCGTTGAAC
>Ga0272443_10004508_pt1 | contig 15122 bp, 11 predicted proteins | sample SSMAcet12_FD_193581 | JGI IMG/M metagenome (GOLD analysis project Ga0272443, IMG submission 193581) | Marine sediment archaeal communities from Little Sippewissett salt marsh, Falmouth, MA, United States - SSM-Acet-12 | ecosystem: Environmental > Aquatic > Marine > Wetlands > Sediment ...
CGGGTCGGCTTCGACCGACGAGATGCGGGCGCGGAGGAACCGGCAGCCCCGCTCGGTCTCCGCCTTGTCGATGAACCGGTCGAACCCCTTCCCGAACGCGCGGACGTCCATGAAGAAGACCGACGTCTCGACGTCGTCGAGGTGCTCGCCGAGGATGATCGCGTCCTTCGCCGCCTGCATGCAGCAGATCGACGAGCAGTACTCGTTGCCGACCTGGCGGTCGCGCGACCCGACGCACTGCAGGAATGCGATCCGCTTCGGTTCGACGCCGTCGGACGGGCGAAGCACATGGCCGCGGGTCGGCCCGCTGGCGGAGAGGATTCGCTCGAACTCGAGGCTGGTCACGACGTTCGGGAAGGTCCTGTAGCCGTACTCTCCCTTCTGCACCGCGTCGAACTCCGACGTCCCGGCGGCGAGGATCACGCTCCCGACCTCGAGCCGTTCGGTCGCCGCGACCTGGTCGTAGTCGATCGCGTCCGCCTCGCAGACCTTCGAGCAGACCTGACAGGTACCGCGGGTCAGGTAGAGGCAGCGCGTCTCGTCGATCATCGCCGCGGCGGGGACCGCCTGGGGGAACGGGACGGCGATGCACTTGGTCATCCCGAGCCCGACGTTGAACGGATCGGGAACCCGCACCGGGCACTTCTCGGTACATGCGCCGCACCCGGTGCACTTCTCGATGTCGACGTACCGCGGCCGGCGGCGGACGGTGACCGACAGCGTCGGCGGCTCCCCTTCGATCGCGAGGACATCGGTGTTCGTGAGGATGCGCACGTATGGATGGGCGCCGGCCTCGACGAGCTTCGGCGAGAGGATGCACATCGCACAGTCGTTCGTCGGGAAGGTCTTGTCGAGCTGTGCCATCCGACCGCCGATGCTCGGGCCGCGCTCGACGAGCAGCGCCTCGATGCCCATCTCGCCGAGGTCGAGGGCCGCCTGGACGCCGGCGATCCCTCCCCCCACGACCAGTACACGTTTGTGATCCACGTTACATCCCCATCCGTTCCGCGGCCCGCGCGCGCTTCCGGCTCGTGAACGAGGCGATCTTGGCCATCATCTCCGTCGCGTGGTTGCGGCGGCCCTCGGCCGACGCGAACGTCAGATCCTGGATTGCCCCGGCGTTTCGCGCCGCGTTGTAGATCCGTTCGCCCTGCGAGCTTCGGATTAGGACCGTCGTGTAGCCGCCGGGGGAACCGAGGCCGCCGAACGAGAGGTCGGCGAACTCGTTCGAGAAGTCGGAGCAGGCGAAGCAGGCCGGCCGGGCGAATTCGTCGACGAGGTAGAACGGCACGTGCAGCGTCTCGCCCGCGCTGGTCGTCACGATCACGTCGTCCTTCACGTTCAGCCGCGCGATCTCGTCGAGTCGGGCGCCGAGCACCTCTTCCAGGTGAGCCCGCGCCTCCTCGTCGAACGAGAAGTTCTCCATGCAGAAGAGGCCGATCGTGAGGGTGACGGCGTCGGAGGGGAGGACGCTCAACAGCTGCATCTTGCGGACGGTGTGGATCTGGCACGGCGTGCCGACGACGGCGATCCGCCGGATATCCTGGCGGCGCAGGTCGCGAATCTCGCGCACCGTCGGGGAGAAGGTCGTGTACTGACGACCGGCCTCGTGGACGGCGTGTGACGCGTCGTAGTGGGATCCGGCCGCCTCGACGATCTCCTCCGGTGTGGTGGCGACGATCACCTCCCGGCCGAAGGCATCCGTCTGCCGGGAGACGACCGCCGCCTGGATGACGTGACGTTCGAGCGCGTGGATGAGCAGCGCGGTGACGACCCCGCCGTCGGTCCCCGCCGCGCGCACCGCTTCGTCGGTCGCGGCGGCGGAGGCCATCTTCCGGACCGGCCCGAGCGGCGCGGTCCACCCGTGGCGCTCGCGGAGCTCGTCGTCGAGGACGGCGATCTGCGGGCAGATCAGGTAGCAGATCCCGCACTTCAGACAGCGGTCCTCGTCGGCGTAGGTCGGCGCGCCGTCGGCGTCGAGCGTCAGCGCGTTGTACTCCCCCGCCGAGCAGAACGAGACACAGCCACCGCATCGGCCGCAGATGCCGCGCTCCTGCACCTCGGCGATCAGATCGGAGAACGTCTTGACGTCGGTCATCGCACGACTGCTCCCTCGCTTCCTCTCCGTCGTTTGGCTATCCCCTGACGGCTCCTTGGCTACTGCTCCGTCGCCTGCTCCTCCGACACGGACTCTCCGGCCTCCTCGGCCGCCGACGCGTCGGCCACGTCCTCTACGGTTTCCTCCTCCGGCTTTGCCTCGGCCCGCTCTCGGACGAACGTCGCCAGATCCTCCTCGAAGGCGGAGCGGATCCGCTCCGCCCGCGACGCCTGCAGGTCTCGATCGATCGCCGCCACCGTCTCGACGACGTTCGGCGGCGCGTGATGCCCCTTGAGCGCCATGAACCTCAGCGCACGCATCACATCGGCAAAATCGACGCCCTGCGGGCAGCGCGCGGTGCAGCGATAGCAGACGAGGCAGTACCAGATCACCGGCGAGGAGAGGACCTCCTCCCGCATCCCGAACAGGATCTGCCGCACGAGCTTTCGCGGGCTGAACTCCGGCGCGACCTCGCTGACCGGGCAGCCGGCGACGCACGTTCCGCACGCGAAGCAGCGGCGCACGTGCTCGCCGCCGGGCTGGGATGCCAGCTCGTCGCAGAACGTCGGGTCGAGCTTGCCGACCTCCAGGGTCTCGACGCCCTCGGCCATTCTCCTCACCTCCTCTACGGGGGCGGAGCCCCCACCGGCTCTCGGAGGAACCGCTCGGCGATCGTCGACGCGGCCCGTTCGACCGCCGCCTCGACCGCCGGCGACATCTCCTCGGTCATCTCCTCGGGGACGGATGCCACCTGACAGACGATCACGACGACGCGGATCCCACCCAGGTCGTGGAGCTCCTGAAGGAGGTTCGACGTCGGCGCTTGGTGGACCGAGAACTCGGAAGCCTGGACCCTCGGGATCCGATCGAGTGGGATCTCGAACAGCTCGCCGGGCTCGGGTACACCGCCACCTGCCATGGCCTCGCCGCCGTCAACATCGTCGGCGATTCGGAGGGCCCCGCTCTCCTGAGCGGAGCCGAGTTCGACGGCATCGACGACGATGGCAAGCCGCGGCCGCCGCTCGCTGAGCACCATGTCGAACAGGAGTTCGCGAACGCCGGTCCCCGCGTCGATCACCACCGCCCACTCCGGCACGTCGCCGGCGTTCAGTCGTGCCGCGACCGCGGGACCGAAGCCGTCGTCGCCGAACAGCACGTTCCCGCAGCAGAGGATCACGACGCTCTTCGCGCAGTGGTCGGGCAGGATTTCATCCATCGTCGGTCGGGTCATCCGTCTTCGTCACTCCTTCTCGTCGGTATTCGTCAGCCGGGCGATCCGCTCGCCGGCGGCGTCGACGATGTCGATGCGTACCGGTAGCGTACCGTCCAGTCGATGCGTAGCGCATGACAGGCATGGGTCGTACGCCCGGATCGCCATCTCGACGCGGTTCAGCGTCCCCTGATCGTACGCTCCGTCGTGGATCAGACTCGTCGCGGCCTGTCGGACCGACATGTTGATCGGCGCGTTGTTGTGCGTCGTGCCGACGATCAGGTTGACGTTCGTCACGAGGCCGTCGTCGTCCGTCTCGTACTCGTGGATCAGCGTGCCCCGCGGCGCCTCAACGCACCCAACGCCGTGCGCGGCGCGCGGCGCCACCGGAACGCGCGTTTCCCTTCCGGTGATCTCGGGATCGTTCAGCAGCTCGACCACGTGTTCGGCGTTGTACACCAACTCGACCAGGCGCGCGTAGTTGTACAGCAGCGTCTGCTGCGCCGGTCGGCCGTAGCGATCGCGGAACTCCTCGAATTCGGCTTGCGCCAGCGGCGTTGCCATTCGGTCGGCCACGTTGATCCGAGCGAGGGCGTTCGTCCGGTAGATCCCCGACGGTGCGTCGAGATCCATCGAGAAGGCGCCCCACTTCTTCGCATACGGGAACTTCAGGTACGACCAGGGTTCGATGTGCTCGACGATGTAGTCCTTGTACTGCGCGGCGGCGAACTCCTCGTACGTTCCGTCGGGCTTCATCAGCCGCAGTACGCCATCGTACACGTTCAACGTTCCGTCGTCGGTGACCGTGCCCAGAAACCCGGTCTCGATGACTCCGAGGGACTGGATCTCGTCGACGTATTTCGGGAACACGCTCTCCTTGGCGAACGCGATCGCGAACTTCGCGAACTCGAGCACCTCCTCGGCCATCGGCAGCATCCGCTGCCGTTCCGCTTCGGTCAGCGGCTTCGAGTATCCGCCGGGAACGGCGGTGACCGGATGGATCGACTTCCCGGAGGCGATCCCGAGCATCTGTGTCCCCAGGTGGCGTGTGCGGACGACCTTGCGTCCGAGTTCGGGATCGGCGCCGATGACGCCCAGGACGTTGCGGGCCGAGTAGTCCGCGTCGGGCCCCATGACGAGATCAGGTCCGGCGAGGAAGAAGAAGTGCAGGATCTTGTCCGAGCAGTACGCGATGCTTTGGCACAGATCTCGTAGTTTCGTCCCGGTCGGCGGAGGTGTGACGCCGAAGACGGCGTCGTTCGCCTTCGCCGACGCCAGGTGGTGATGCCAGGGGCAGACGCCGCAGATGCTCGTGACGATCCGGGGCAGCTCCTCGACCGGCCGACCGACGCAGAACTTCTCGAACCCGCGAAGCTCGACGACGTTGACCTGGGTATCGGCGACGTTGCCGGCGTCATCGAGCCGAATCGTCACCTTGGCGTGTCCTTCGATCCGGCTGACCGGCGCGATGGTGATGGTCTTGCCCACGATTCCTCCCTTCCTATCGCCCCGGTCGCTGCGGCAGCGGTCGGAGTCGGTTCTGCGCACCGATGTACCGATTCAGCAGCGCGCGCCGGTCGATCACCTGCTTCGCGTCGAGTCCGATCGAGGAGAGGGCGCCCATCATGTCGACGAGCGGGTTCGCCTTGGCCCGGATCGGCCCGAAGCAGCCGCGGCAGGGCATGTATCCCTGGATGCAGCGAGGAACGGGCGGACCGCCTTCTTCCCGCGGTGTTGCACAGCCGGAGCGGGTGACCGGTCCGAGGCAGAGGTAGCCCTGCTCCATCAGGCAGCGGGTGTTCTCCCACGGACCGTCCTGATCGAACTGCGCATCCTCCAACGGCCTCTTGACTTCGCCACCGCCCGCCTTCTTCTCGCGCTTGACCGGGCAGTCATCACACACGCTGCGCTCGGCCAGCTCGAACGGCTTCCCTTCGAGGAGCGACGTCAGCGCGTCGACGATCATCGCCGGGTTCATCGGGCAGCCGGGGATATACGCGTCGACGGAGACGACCTCGTCAACGGCGTAGACCCGGTCGAGCAGGGGCGGCAGGTTGTCCGCCGGCGTGTCCGCCGCGGTCGTGGTGATCGACTCGCGGTACACCTTCTCATGCAGGTCATCGAGCGGGTACATGTTCGCCATCGCCGGGATCCCACCGTAGCAGGCGCATGAGCCGAGCGCGATCAGCGTGTCGCACTTCTCGCGCATCGCCTCGGTGACGTGCTTCTCTTTCTCGTTGCGCACGCCGCCGGAGATCATCCCGATGTCCGCTTCCGGGATCGTCAGTTCGGTCAACTCGCCGGTCTGGCCGTAGTACTTGTGATCCATCAGTACCGGCATGTGGACGAACTCGAGGCTCGGCAGGAGCTCGAGGAGCGGTTCGCCGATGTCCAAGATGGAGACCTCGCATCCGCCACAGATGTTCAGCCATTCCTCCGCGACTCGTACAGCCATCGATTCCCTCCCATCGGCCGCCGCGGCTCCGCGCCGACCGGTCTAGAGCGGTGCCTCGCCGTCGAGGACGATCTCGGTTACGACCCGACGCGTGTATACCGCGAACGCGCCGTCCGCCTCGACGACCTGCGTCTCTAATCCGTCCTTCTCGTAGGTCTTCGCCTGGGTATCGGCCTCCTCGCGTGTCGCGTACGACGCGCCGTCCCACATGTACTTGTCGCCGTCGACCCAGATCGCCTCGTCCATTCCCCTTCGCCTCCTACATCGCGTACGGGCTCGGCCCGAGCATCCTGATCGTCTCCACCGTCTCCCGCATCACGTCGGCGAACCGCGAACCCTCGGAGGCCGAGATCCACTCGAGTCGGAACCGCTCGGGCTCCAGCCCGAAGTCCTCGAGGAGCAGCTCGATTGCCTCCGCCCGCTTCTCCGCCTTCAGATTCCCCTCCAAGTAGTGGCAGTCGCCCGGGTGGCATCCGCAGAGGATCACTCCGTCGGCGCCCTTGGTGAGGGCGTCGATGATCAGGTTCGGGTGGACCATCCCGGAGCACATGACGCGGACGATGCGCACGTTCGGCGGATACTGAAGCCGCGACGTGCCGGCGAGGTCGGCGCCCGCGTACGAGCACCAGTTGCAGCAGAACGCGATGATCTTGGGCTCGAAGCCGTTCGTCTCGCTCATCGCTCAGCCGACCTCCAGGGCGGCGTCGACCATGGCCGAGAGATGCTCCGGTTTGAAGTTGCGCACGAAGATCCCTTCCTTCGGGCAGGTCGCCATGCACACGCCGCACCCCTTGCACAACGCCGGGTTGCTTTGCACGGTCTTCTTGATCTGCCCCTCGCGCACGTACTCGATCAGCGCCAGCGCGTCGTACGGGCAGGGGTCGATGCAGTACGCACAGCCGTCGCAATTCGCATCGACGACCTCGCTGATCGTCGCTTCCAGCTCCAACGTCTCCTTCGACAGGAGTGCCGCCGCGCGCGCGGCCGTCCCCATCGCCTGGGCGATGCTCTCCCTCGCGTTCTTCGGCGCGTGGGCCATGCCGCAGAGGAAGACGCCGTCGGTCGCGAAGTCGATCGGCCGAAGCTTCATGTGCGCTTCGAGGAAGAAGCCGTCCGACGTGAGGGGAACCTTGAACAGCTGCGCGATCCGCTCCGCGTCCTCCGAGGGGACGATCGCCGGCGCCAGCACGACGGTGTCCGCCTCGATGCGGACCGTCCGGTCGAGCAGGCGGTCATGCGCCTGCACGGCGAGGCCCGCGTCGGTCGCTTCCACCGCGGGCTTCGACTCCGGCTCGTAGCGGATGAAGCGGACGCCCGCTGCCCGCGCCTTGGTGTACAGCGCCTCGTGCAGGCCGTACGTCCGAAGGTCGCGGTACAGCACCGTGACCTGCGCCGAGGGGGCGCGTTCGATGAACCGGAGCGCGTTCTTCATCGCCTGCGTGCAGCAGACGCGGCTGCAGTACGGTCGTTCGTCGTTGCGACCGCCGACACATTGGATCATCACGATCCGCCTGCCGACATCCTCGCCGGACTCGATCTTCGCCTCGAACTCACGCTGGGTGATCACGCGCTCGTCCGCGCCGTAGAGATACTCCGTGGGCTCGTGCTGGCGTGCACCGACCGCGAGGATGGCCGCCCCGTGCTCGACGGTCGTCTTCTTGCCGACGGTCTCGACTGTCGACCTGAATCCGCCGACGGATCCGTCGACCGCTGACAGGCTGCTGCCCAGGTAGACAGTCACGTTCGGGTGATTCGCCGTCCGCTCGATCAAGCCGGCGAGCCACGCCTGCGGCGACGGCACGTCGGGGAGCGACCGGACGTAGCGGAAGTTGCCGCCGAGTTCGCCCTCCTCCTCGACGAGATGGACCCGGATCCCCTGCTCGGCCAGGTTCAGCGCCGCGGTCATCCCGCTGACGCCGCCGCCGAGCACCAGCGCGTCCGGATGCACGGAGATGAACCGGCGCTCGAGTGGCTCGAGAAGGCTTGCGCGCGCGACGGCCATCCGGACGAGATCGCGAGCCTTCTCGGTCGCCGCCTCGGCCTCGTGCATGTGGACCCACGAGCATTGGTCGCGGATGTTGGCCATCTCGAACAGGTACGGATTCAGGCCCGCCTCGCGCAGCGTGCTGCGGAAGAGGGGCTCGTGGGTGCGCGGCGTGCACGACGCGACGACGACGCGATTGAGCCCTTGCTCCTCGATCTTTTCGCGGATCCTCGCCTGGGTGTCGCTCGAGCAGGTGTACAGGTTCTCCTCGGCGTAGGCGACGTTCGGAAGGCCCTGCGCGTACTCCGCTACCGACGGGACGTCGACGACCCCGCCGATGTTGCGCCCGCAGTGGCAGACGAAGACGCCGACGCGCGGATCTTCACCGGAGACGTCGCGTTCCTCCGGGTACTCGCGCTCGGCGAGGAGCGACCCACGGGCGTCGGCAAGCAGCCCCATCGCGCTGGCTGCGGCGGCACTCGCCTCGACGACGGTCTCCGGGATATCCTTCGGCTCGGCGAACGGGCCGCAGACGAAGACGCCGTCCCGCGAGGTCGCCACCGGCGCGAGGGACACCGTCTCGGCGAACCGATCGGGCGTGAGGCGGATGCCGAGCCGCTCGGCGAGCGCTTCGGCGCAGCCGGGGGCCTCCAGGCCGGTCGATAGGACGACGAGGTCGAAGTCGGCGGACGTGAACGTGCCGTCCTCTTCCACGTACGAGATCCGATAGGAGCCGTTCGTGTCGGCCCGTTCGATCGCGCTCGGGCGGCAGCGGACGTACTCGACGCCGAGCTCGACCGCCCGCTCGTAGTACGCGTCGAACCCCTTCCCGAACGCGCGCATGTCCATGTAGAAGACCGAGCAGTGGAGATCCTCGTCGGCGTGCTCCTTGGCGATGATCGCCTCCTTCGTCGCGTACATGCAGCAAACCGAGGAGCAGTAGTCGTGCTCCTCGTCCCGCGATCCGACGCACTGGACGAAAGCGATCCGCTCCGGCGCGGCGCCGTCGGAAGGCCGCAGCACGTGGCCGCCGGTCGGGCCGGTCGACGAGAGAATCCGCTCGAATTGGACGGAGGTGACGACGTCCTCGAGGATGGCCGAGCCCCACTCGAGGCGGTCATCCGGATCGTACGGCTCGAAGCCCGGCGCGACGACGACTGCGCCGACGCGGAGTTCGAGCTGCTCTTCGGCCTGGCTGTGATCGATCGCATCGGCGCCGCACGCCGCCTCGCACTCTCGGCACTCCGAACAGACGGTGCAGTGCAGGCAGCGCCTCGCCTCGGCGATCGCCTGCTCCTCGGTGTAGCCGAGTTCGACCTCGGAGAAGTCGCGGATCCGCTCCTCGATGGGGAGGACCGGCGCATGCACCCGCGGCGCGTGCTCGTGTCGGCCGGCCGGGATGGGGGCGATCTCCTCCGGCGGAACCGACGTTGGCGTGTCCTCCTCGGCGCGCAGACCCTCGCCGTTCAGGAATCGATCGATCGACGTGGCCGCACGGTGGCCGGCGACGATCGCCTTCACCGCGACGTCCGGGCCGGAGACGACGTCGCCGCCGGCGAAGATTCGCTTGACGTTCGTCGCCATCGTGTCCGGATCGATGTGAAGGAAGCCGGCCCGCGTCTCAAGCAGCCCGTCGGCCGCCGACAGCAGATCCCAGTTGACGGCCTGACCGATGGCGACGACGACGTTGTCGGCGGGCATGGTCCGCTCCGAGCCCGGCTTGACGACCGGGCTGAACCGACCGCCCGCATCGAAGACGGAGAGGCACTCACGGAACTCGACGCCGGTCGCGTGTCCGGCGTCGCCGACGATCCGCTTCGGCGAGAGTCGGTGGTGGATCGTCAGCCCCTCCTCCTCGGCTGCCCGGATCTCGTCGCGGTTGGCCGGCATCTCCGCTGCCGATTCCAGGCAAGCGAGATGGACCTCCTTCGTGCCGAGACGGAAGACGGTTCGGGCGACGTCGATCGCGACATCACCGCCGCCGATGACGATGACCCGCTCGCCGAGGTTGACCGGCTCGCCCGCGTTGACCGCGCTCAGCAGGTCGGTGAAGCCGCGGACGCCTTTCAGGTCGGTTCCGGTCACCGGCACCAGACCTGTGTCGGTGACCTGTACGGCCTTCAACCCTTCCAGGACGCCGTTGTCGACGTCCTGGCTGATCGCCGGGATGACGATCTCGGCCTCGAGGAAGAACTTCGAGTCGTCGATCGGTCGCGGTCGCCGGCGCCCTGACGCGTCGGCCTCGCCGAGTTCCATTCGGACGCACTCCAGCGCCCCGACCCTTCCCCCGACGCCGAGGATACGCGTCGGTGCCCCGAGGAAGCGAAAGTCGATGCCCTCCTCCTCGCAGGCGCGGATCTCGTCTTCGCGCGCCGGCATCTCCTCGCGGGAGCGGCGGTACAGGATGGTGACCCGGCGTGCTCCGAGCCGAAGCGACGTTCGCGCCGAGTCGATCGCCGCGTTCCCGCCGCCGATCACGACGACCGCCTTGTCGGCGATGTCGGTCGGCTGCATCATCTTGACACGGTGGAGGAAGCCGGTGCCGTGCACGACGCCGTCCATGTCTTCGCCGTCGATCCCCAGCTCGCGGCTCTTGTGGGTCCCGATGGCGATGAAGATCGCCTCGTATCCTTGGTCGAAGAGGTCGTTGAGCGTCAGGTCCGGCCCGACCGGCATGCCGAGCCGGATCTCGACGCCGGCGCGAACGATCGCATCGATCTCGTAGTCAAGCACCTCGATCGGCAGGCGGTACCGGGGAACACCGACGCGCAGCATGCCGCCGGCGACATCGAGCGCCTCGAACACCACCGGCTTGTACTCCATGTGCGCGAGGTCCCAGGCACAGGTCAACCCCGCCGGCCCGGCACCGACGACCGCCACGCGCCGACCCGCCCCGCGGCGGATGACCTCGACGCCGTCGACCGCCGGCACGGTCCCCGCCGGCGGCTCGCCGCCGGCACGTGCCGCTTCGATCTCCCGGTCGGCGAGGAAGCGGTGTAGATCTCGGATCGCGATCGCCTCGTCGAGTTCCGCCCGATTGCAGGCGATCTGGCACGGATGGTCGCAGATGCGCCCGCAGGTGGCGGGAAACGGATTCCGCTGGCGGTACAACTCGAGCGCCTCGTCGAACCGACCGTCGGCGAGAAGCGCGACGAAACCCTGTACGTTGACGCCCGCCGGGCAGTGGCTCCGGCAAGGGGGGTAGAGGTGCTTGTCGATCGCAAACGCGTTCGGATACGCCTGCGCGTACGGCCGGAAGATCGCTTTGCGCTCCGAGAGGCCCGCGTCGAAGGCGTCCGCCGTGCGGACGGGGCAGGCTTCCTCGCAATCGCCGCACCCCGTGCACTTGTCGAGATCGACATAGCGGGGATGGACTCGGATCCGTGCCGTGAAGTCGCCCGGGACTCCTTCCAGTGACTCCAGCTCTCCGAGGGTGATCAACTCGATGTCCTCGTGCCGGCCGACCTCGACGAGACGAGGCGCGAGCGTGCACATCGCACAATCGTTGGTCGGGAACGTCTTGTCGAGTTGCGCCATCACCCCGCCGATGGCGGGCTGACGCTCGAGTAGGTACGCCTTGAATCCGGCGTTGGCCAGATCCAGCGCCGCCTGCATGCCGCCGATTCCGGCTCCGATGACGAGCACCGCGCCGACAGGATCCTTCGTTGCTGTTCCGTCGACCATGCTCCTCCTCGCCAGCGGCCTCCGGCCGGGCGTGGATAGGCCCGGCCGTAGGCAAGAGCCTTGCGGATTCTAGCGGAATTCGTGTAACCGATCAAGCTACACGCCCATCGCCTTTTATATTCTGTATCAGCAGAGGAGTTCAACAGCTACGTCAGAACTGAGATAAGAAACACGCTTGCACCGCATAATAGCAATGAACTGTCGCAAATAGAACAGGAAAGGGTAGTGTTGCGTATTGGGCTGTGTCCCAAACAGTGAGACTACAAGGAGCTGGCCAGCCGCCAGCCGGCCCACGCGGCAAGGAGACCGCTGCACACGCTCAACGCGACGTTCGCCGTTGCCGCCAGCGTGCGGCCGTCCTGCCACAGGGCGACGGTCTGATGGCCGAACGTCGAGAAGGTAGTGAATCCGCCGAGGAGGCCGATGGAGACCATCGAGCGAAGCTCCGGAGAGATGGTGGTGAGGCGGGAATCGGCTGCACCGAGAAACAGGCCGAGCAGGCCGCAACCGACGGCGTTGATCAGCAACGTGTTCCAGGGGAACGTCGTTCCGCCGCCGGGAACCCATCGCGAAGCCAAGTACCGGAGGACGCTCCCGGCGGCGCCACCGGCGGCGACTGCAAGGATGTGCGTCATCGTCTGCCCCGTTCCAAAGCACGTCGTTTTGCGATGTCTCGGCGGCAGTGTACTCGACGTTCGAGCTCCGTTCACGCCGGCTTGCGCCCGGCTGGCGGGGTCGGTACAAAGGGACGGCGGAGCGCTGCGAGGAGGCGGAATGGCGGGTAGCGTACGGTTCGAGCCGTCGAGGACGTTGGCCGAGTATCGGCTGCTTCCCGGTCTCACGACCGAGGGTACATCGATCGACCGGGTGTCGCTGAAGAGCCCGCTCGTGCTGAGCCCGGACGGCAGCGGTGCGGTGATGTTGAAGGCCCCGGTGGTCGCCGCGGCGATGCAGTCGGTCTCGGGTGTTCGCATGGGGATCGAGATCGCGCGGCTGGGCGGCGTCGCGTTCATCTACTGCTCCCAATCGATCGAGGATCAAGCGGCGATGGTTCGTCGGATCAAGTCGCACAAGGCCGGCTTCGTCGAACCGCGAGCGATCGGGCCGGATCTTCCGCTCCGTGAGGTCGACGCCGTTCGGAAGGAAGCGGGTTTCTCGACCTTCCCGGTTGTCTCCGACGAAGGACGACTGCTCGGCCTGATCACGCGGCGCGACTACGACGTCCGCGCTCACGGCGACCTCCGAGCGAGCGATCGGATGGTCCCGCGGGAGCAGCTCGACGTCGGCGTCAGGATCACCGACATCGAGGAGGCGAACGCGCTCCTGATCGAAGGGCATCGCTCGGTGTTGCCGATCGTCGACGAAGACGATCGGCTCCTCTCCCTCGTGTTCCGCAAGGATATCGAGGACCACCTGGACAATCCCGATCAGGTCATCGACGAGCGGAAGCGGCTCGTCGCCGTCGCGGCCGCCAACACCCGCGACCATGCCGAACGGGTCCCGGCGCTTGTCGAGGCCGGCGTCGACGTGGTCGGGTTCGACTCGTCGGACGGCTACTCCTCCTATCAGCAGGCGGCGATCGAGTGGGTAAGGCGGGAGTTCCCGGCGTTGCCGGTAGTCGGCGGGAACGTTATCACCGGCGATGGGTTCGACTTCCTCGTCGCCGCCGGCGCCGGTGCGATCAAGGTCGGGATGGGCGGCGGATCGATCTGCATCACGCAGGAGCAGAAGGGAACCGGCCGCGGCCTTGCGACGGCGCTGATGAAGGTCGTCGAGGCGCGCGATCGGCATCGCGAACGAACCGGAATCCATGTGCCGGTGATCGCCGACGGCGGCGTGCTGCATTCGAAGGACGTCACCGTCGCCCTCGCGCTCGGTGCCGACGCGGTGATGATGGGGCGGTACTTCGCGCGAATGGACGAGTCGCCGACCGAGAAGATCCGGATCGGCGGACGGGTGATGAAGCCGTATTGGGGCGAGGGATCGGCGCGGGCGCGCGCCTGGGGCCCGGCCCGCTACGATGGGTCGGGTTTCCTCGAAGGGGTCGAAGGGTTCGTCGAGTACGCCGGCAAGCTGAAAGACAACCTCCCCGAGCTGACGGCGAAGGTCCGTGCGGCGATGTCCTCTTGCGGCTGTGCAACGATCGAGGAACTCCACGAGAAGGCTCAGCTCGAGCTCGTTTCGGCGCTGTCGATTCGCGAAGGGAAGGTGCACGACATCATTCAATTCGGCTGGGGGGAAGGGGACTCCCCGTCGAACTGGGGCACGTAGGAGGCGAGCGATGACCGAGCGCGAGATCTCCCCGCTCGATGGGCGCTACCGCGAGCGGTTGGCCGACCTGCCTGTGTACTTCTCCGACTTCGCGCTGATGAAGACGCGGTGCGAGATCGAGCTGGCCTACCTCGAAGCGCTCGATCGAACCGGCCTCTTCCCCGCGCTCTCGAACGGCGAGCGTGACCGGATCGAGCATGTCCGGTCCGCGTTCTCCGATACGGACTACGAGCGGATCGCCGCGATCGATCGCCGGGTCAACCACGACGTGAAGGCGTGCGAGCTCTACCTTCGGGAAGCTCTCGAACTCGCCGACCCGAACCGGATCCACTTCGGACTGACGTCGGAGGACGTCGACAATCTTGCGTATGGTCTCTTGCTATCGCGGTATCGCGACGAGCGGCAGATGCCGCTCTTGCGCCGGTTGATCGAGCGACTCGCCACGATGGCGGACACGTGGTCGACGGTCGTGTTCCCGGGACGGACCCACGGGCAGGCGGCGTCGCCCACGACACTGGGCAAAGAGATCGCCGTCTTCTTGTCGCGCTTGCTGAGGCAAGCGCGACAGCTCGAGCGGCACCGGTTCCGAGGCAAGCTAAACGGTGCGACCGGGACTCACGCCGCGGCGGCCGTCGCCTTTCCCGACCATGATTGGATCGCCTTCTCCGATGCATTCGTCGAATCGCTCGGCCTCGAGCCGAACCGATGTACGACGCAGATCGAGGACCACGATTCGCTCGCCGAATACTTCGCGATCGTCTCGAGAGTCCTCTCGATCGTGCGCGATCTCGACCAGGACCTCTGGGAGTACATCTCGCGCGGAGACCTGATCGAGCGGGCGGTCGACACGGAGGTCGGCTCGTCGACGATGCCCCACAAGGTGAATCCGATCCGATTCGAGAACAGCGAGGGAAACGTGGCGATCGCCGACGCCCTGCTATCCGCCCTGTCCGACGACCTGACCCGGTCGAGGATGCAACGCGATCTTTCCGACAAGACGGTGAAGCGCAATATCGGTGTAGCAATGGCACATGGACACCTCGCGATCGGGCAGACGCTTGAGGGGTTGGGGCGGATCGACATCGACGAGGCGCGGCTCCGTGAGACCGTCGACGGGACGCCCGAGGTGCTCGCCGAGGCGATGCAGACGATTCTCCGTGCAGCGGGCGTCGACGATCCGTACGAGAGGCTCCGAGCCTTGACCCGCGGCGTGTTGCTCACGCCGGACCGGCTGGCCGTGTTCATCGACGAGCTACCGATCCCCGAGCGTGTGAAGACCCGGATCCGTGCCCTACGCCCGTGCGACTACACCGGTCTGGCGTCGCGCATCTGCGAGGGGGTCGTTGCGGAGGCACGCGCCTGGCTCGACGGATAGCCGCGTCCCGGTTGCCGCACCCGCCGTTTGGGGATACGCTGGCGG
>Ga0272443_10004509_pt1 | contig 15121 bp, 13 predicted proteins | sample SSMAcet12_FD_193581 | JGI IMG/M metagenome (GOLD analysis project Ga0272443, IMG submission 193581) | Marine sediment archaeal communities from Little Sippewissett salt marsh, Falmouth, MA, United States - SSM-Acet-12 | ecosystem: Environmental > Aquatic > Marine > Wetlands > Sediment ...
GATGGCACCGAAATAGGCGATGAGGCGGCCCTCCTGGCTTGGGATCTCGCCGATTGGCCCGCCCGTTTGAATTCGGAGGACGATACGGAATTCGTTGCGCTGGTGGAGCAGGCCCGACTGTCACTGTACGAGATTGCGGGACAGAGAGTCCCCTCGGACATCGAAGCGCGGCAGATCTCACTCGTTGAGGCGATTGGGCTACTGGCAACTGCCAAAATGGGATCAGACGAGCATGCGGCTGCACCGACCGGGCACACCAAGAATCACCGTCACGAACAGGCCATGTCGATAGATTTCAGTGAACGCCAACCGATCGAGCTTGACCTGAACGATTTGCGTCCCAGCAAACAACGCCAACAGCTCATCCGACTACTGGACGATGAAGAGCGCGTGGGGATCGAAACCGATCCGGTCCTGGTCCGCCGGATACGGTTCACGCTGAGAAAGAAGGCAACGAAACTTCGTAAGCCCGGTTACGCCCATCTGGCAAATGCTATTATCGAAGTTGAAGGCAGACCTAGCTTTCGCAAAGTTAGCATACCCTCCGAACAGATCTGCATTATCCGGCCCAAGAAGTAGTTTTTCGCAAAGACGGTTTTGCACGCCTTTTTGCACGGGCGTGCAAGAGCTCGTGGGGCCCGTGGATTCCCTCCAAACGGTCCTCTCGACGAATTGTCACCTCGCACGTTGGCCACCCTATTTGCACGCTTTTTTGCACGGCTTCGAACGGCGTGCATGCAGATCACAGTGGAAATGCTACGCCTTACTTGCGATACCCGTGTCAAAAATGCTGTTGAAAAAGGAGAACGCCATGACCGACAGAACGCAGCAGTTGTTGACCATCGGGGCCATCGCAGACCAGGCGGGTTTGAAGATCCACCAAGTGACACATTTCATCAATTCGCGCCGCATTAAGCCCTCAGCCCGGGCCGGCCGACTCCGTGTCTTCGAGCAGGCGGTGGCGGATCGGATCCGCGCAGAATTGGGTAGCAAGACGGGCTCGGACCAGTGAGACTCAGGGATCGTGGAGAACCAAAGGCTGCTCGACGTGCCTCCACAGACATCGATCCGTTCCGGAATGCCGAGGGTGGCGCCGAGCTGGTAGCAGCGGGTTACGGAGCGTACGCGCGGGAGAGTGTTGTGCGTTCAACCTGGCCGCCGAGCGAAAGGCCTTCGTCCCCGTGTGCCGACGGACACGGCTGGTAAACGGACTGGAGGGCACGCCCGTATGAGCCAATGGCATATCCAGTTGGAGGCCGACCTCCTCGGCTGCCGGACCCTGAAATGGAGCCACAAGATCGTCTACGCCTACCTGCGCTTTCGGCAAGGTGACAACGGCGCCTCCTGGGCCGGTCTGACCACAATCGCTACGGATCTGGGCGTCGCCAAGAACACCGTCATCAAGGCGTTGACCGAATTGGAGCAAATGGGATTGATTTGCGCCGAAAAGAACCCTCAAGGCGGCCGGGCGCGGAGCAACCACTACGTCACGGTGTCGTTCGCCATCTGGCGGGAAAAGAGTTCACAATCTGCACCGTTTGCGGACGGGCAAAAGGGTTCAGGTTCTGCACTCGAAACGGTTCAACTTCTGAACGAAAACGGTTCAGAGTCTGAACCCGAAAAGAACAGGAAAATTAACAACGAAAAGAAACACGACCATTTCGCTCTCCTCCGGACCGTTGCTGCCGTGGGTGACTCGACCGGATCACAACCGCGCAAGACCCCCGGGACCGATACCCCCGTCAACGGCGAATACTTCGAGCGGTTCTGGGCCGGGTACCCCCGCAAGGTCGCCAAGCAGAAATGCCGAGCCATCTGGGCCCGTCTTCGGCCGACGGCGGATCTGGCCGAGCAGATCGTCGCCGCCGTCGAGGCCTACAAGCGCACCGAACAGTGGCAACGGGAACGTGGCCGGTTCATCCCTCACCCGAGCACGTTTCTGTGCCAGGGCCGATGGGAGGACGAGATCCCCGCGACGGCCGAACCGAAGCGCGGCGAGCCAGACTGGCTGCCTGATGAAGAGGAGGCCGAGCAGATCCTCCAGGAGGCGGGGGTACGGCTGTGAAGACCGACCATAGCGCCATCCGACAGGATCGCCATGCCCTGATCCGGGAACTGGAAAGCGCCGGAGCCCGGGTCGTGGCCGGCGGGATGCTCTGCCCCTTCCACGATGACCGTCGCCCCAGCGCCGGCGTCTATCGAGGCCAGGACGGCGTCTGGCGTTTCAAGTGTCAGGCCTGCGGTGTCTGTGAGGACATCTTCGGCATACGCGCCAAGGCCCAGTCCAGGCCCCTGGCAACGGTCCTGCGAGAAGCCTCCCCGCTAGGAAGGGTCCAGAACGACCGCCGCGCGACGCGTATGGGCACCCAGAGGGTCTACCGCGACGTTCACGCCCTACGGACTGCCCTACCGGGGCGTGTGACGTCAGAACACACCTACCACGACCCCGCAACCGGCCAGGCGGCAATGATCGTCTTTCGCTGCGAGATACCAGCAGGCAAGAGCTACCGCCCCGCCCATCCTGTTGCCGGCGGTTTCGTGCTGGCGGCCCCTACCCAACCTTGGCCGCTCTATCATCAGGAAGCCATCGGCGCCAGTGACAGTGTGATCGTCTGCGAGGGTGAGAAATGCTGCGACGCCTTGGTCGCCTATGGCCTGGCGGCCACCACCAATCCGTTCGGCGCCGGCAAGGCCCACCATTGCGACTGGACGCCCCTGGCCGGCAAGAAGGTCGTCCTGTGGCCGGACAACGACGACGCCGGCCATCATCACATGCGGCAGGTTCAGAGCCTGCTGGAGGCCCTCGAACCAAGGCCCAGGATGGCCTGGATCGAGCCGACGGCGCTCGACCTGGCCGAGAAGGAAGATGCGGCCGATCTGGTCCAACAGTTGGTCACGACCGGCAAGAAACAAGCCGAGATCGCCGCTGTCCTGTGGCATTGCCTGGACCGAGCCCGGCCGTTGGGGCCGCTGACGAAACTGATCGATCGCCATGAACAGATCTTCCGGGGGCAGTACCGCTGCGTCGCCTGGCCATGGCCCCTGCTGGGGACGCTGACCAAGGCCTTGCTGCCCGGGACCATCACCCTCTTCGCCGGGACCGTCGGCGCCTCCAAGTCGTTCATGCTGCTGCAGGCGATGCGTCACTGGCTGGCGGGCAACGAAAACCCGATGCTGTACGCCCTCGAAGGGGACCAGCCTTACCACATGGCCCGTGCTTTGGCTCAAGTAAGCGGCGTGGGAGGCGTCACAGACCCGGACTGGGTCGCCGGGAATCCCGATCAGACCCGCGCGCTGATGCGGGAGCATTCGTCTGCGCTGGAACGCCTCGCCCGGCACCTCTCCACCTCCGACGTCCTCGGCGCCGAGACCCTGGAACAACTCGCCGAGTGGGCCGAAGACCAGGCCAAGCGGGGCCGACGCATTATCGCGATCGATCCGATCACGGCAGCGGCGCGCACCGGAAAACCGTGGGTCAGCGACCTGGCCTTCGTGCGGTCCCTCAAGCGCACAGCCACGAACTACGGCTGCTCTGTCGTCCTCGTAACGCATCCCCAACGCGGCGTCACCGAACCGACCCGGGACAACCTGGCGGGCTCGGCCGCCTACGAACGCTTCAGTGAGACGATCATCACCCTGGCCAATCACGAGCCGAAGGAAGCCAAGATCAAGACCTCGCTGGGCACGACGACGATGGAGCACAATCGGACGGTACGCATCGAGAAGGCGCGTAACGGTCGGGGCACCGGCTGCCGGCTGGCGTTTACGTTCTGCCCGGAATCGTTGACCCTCCACGAATGCGGCCTAATCGTCAAGGCCAAGAATAGATGCAACCAACAACCCGAAACCTGACACGAAGAAGACCACAGAACATGATGACCACTGACGTGACGGCAGTGACCAATCTCCTTGACGAATGACACCAACGACAGACAACAAAATGACCTTCCCTACGTGCAACCCCATTCTGCTGGACGCACGCAGCGCGGCAGCAGTTTTGAATATTGGCAGGAGCCTCTTCTACCAACTCTGCGCCTCCGGCCGGATCGGGCCGCTACCGGTCAAGTTGGGCGAGCGGTCCCTCTGGGTGCGGGCCGAGCTGGAGGACTGGGCGGCGGCCGGTTGTCCGACCCGGGAGCAGTGGTTGCGGCGAAAACCGTCCCCATGACATCAAACACACAGGTTAAAGCAGACCTTCTATGTATTGTTTTGCAAATCCGGGCCTGATAAAATTGTACCTACCAAGACGCGACGAAAAAGAAACGGAAACGCCCGCCTGGTTGGAGGTGCTCGCCACCGCGTCTTGGCAATCGGGTGGGCTTTGGATTGGAGGTTCGTCGTTATGAGAGTATTCAAACGATCGTTTACCCGACCCATTCCCGCCAACGCGGTCATGGGCACCGACCGCTACGGACGCTCGTACGTCGAGTACAAGGGGCGAGGAGGCCGGGCCAAGAAGTGCCTGCTGACCCAGGACGGCCAGCGCATGCTCGTCAAATCCGAGCGCTGGCACGTGCAGTTCGAGGACCACCGGGGCATTCGGCGACGGATCATCGGCTTTAGCGACCGAGCCGCAACCGATGGACTGGCCGCCAACATCCAGCGGTTGCTCAACTGCCGAGGCAGTGGGCATCCCGTGGATGGGCCATTGCATCGCTGGGTCGAGCAGTTGCCCACGGCGATGCGCCGCCAGTTGTTGAAGTTCGATCTGATCGACAATCGCCGGCTGATGGGCGACACCCCGGTCCCTGAGTTGGTAACGCTGTTCATCAATCACCTCGAAGCCAACGCCCGTTCGCCCCGCTACATCAGGGAGACGCGCAACCAACTGATCCGGACGATGGAGGAGTGTGACGCCGAGTACTTCAGCGATATCGACCGCGCCAAGGTCGAGGCGTTCCTGACCCGCTTGCGTAATCAGGGGCTGGCGGCGCGGACCTACAACGCCCACCTCAAGACCGCCAAGTCTTTCTGCAAATGGATGGTCGAGAGCGGCTACGCGTCACAGTCGCCCCTGGTCTCGCTGCGTACCATCAACCAAGAGGTTGATCGCCGGCATGAGCGTCGCGCCCTGTCGGTTGACGAAACCTGTCGACTCCTCAAGGCCGCTGCCGATGGCGAAGAGACCCACGGCATGACCGGCCACGAGCGTTGCCTGCTGTATCGACTGGCCATCGAGACGGGCTTGCGGGCCAACGAGATCCGCAGCTTGACCAAGTCATCCTTTGACCTCGATGCCTGCACCGTCACCGTCGTGGCCGGTTCCTCCAAGCGCCGGCGCAAAGACGTGCAGATCATCAGTGCCTCATTGGCGGCCGAGTTGAAGCCCTTCCTGGCGACCAAGATGCCAGCGACCAAAGCCTTCGGCGGTCGTTACAAGGCGCTGACCGTCAATACAGCCGACGTGCTCAAGAAGGATCTGGCCGAGGCGGGTATCCCGTATGAGGATGAACTCGGGCGGGTCTTCGACTTCCATTCGTTGCGCGGTCAGTGTGCCACCCTGCTGGCCTTGCGCGGTGTGCACCCCAAGATCGCTCAGTCGATCCTGCGGCACTCGGACATCAACCTCACGATGAATGTCTACACCAGGACTGACCAGGCCCAAAAGGCCTCCGCCGTGACCGGCCTGTCGGACCTGTTTGGAGCAACAGAAACACCCATCTCCGAGCCGAAGACCGGGACTGACGACTGAGTCCAAGGTCACAGGCTCTTTGGGGGCGAACGCTTGTCATCGCGGAGAGAGTACGAAGCCCCAGCACACCACCGCACGCCCGTCCAGAACACCCCCTTGCGACACCCAAAACCGGATGTCCCACATCTGGAAATCGACCCGAAATGCATGTCATTATGCATGTCGTCTATCTGGACTGATATAGCACGCATACGGACGCATATGGACAGCCACCGTGATTTTGGCTGCAAAAACCGCCCTAGGGACCTGGGGAACGAGGATTCGAACCTCGACTAACTGATCCAGAGTCAGTCGTGCTACCGTTACACTATTCCCCAATTGCCACGGATCGCCGGTACTGTACCGGATGCGAAGGCACTTTTCAAATGGAAAATGGCGAATCTGTGTCCATCTGGGGGGCAAAAATGCTGTTTTGGAGCGCTGGGCCGCCTCGCCACGGCGCCGACGGGGAAAATCGAGTCCCGGTGAAACATTCCCAGCCTTGGGCCGACTAACGAGGAAAGGCGGAAGAAATCGAAAGAAGGATGTCGCCGCACGACGGGGAAAGTACAATACGCGCCCGAATCGAAGGGCCAGGCATACGATTGTCAGGGCACGGCCCGGGCGAGATGGGAGACCCAACGACTGAAATCACGCCAAAATGACATGAAGAAGGGGAAGAAATGAAGAACGGAATCGGCAAACGCATCTCGTTGGCCTTTCTGTTGGGCCTGATCCTGCTCCTGGCCAGTTCCTGCGTGTACGTCAGCGGCTGCGGCTGGGATCAGATGGCCAAGTACGAAAGGCAAGTGGAGTTGTCGGCCCCGCTGGAGCCGGGCTCGACCCTCTCGGCCGCGACCCGCGACGGCTCGATCACGCTGGAAGGCACGCAAAGCACCGAATGCCGGCTGCTGGCGACCATTCGAACTCGGGCGGCGTCGGAGGAAAAGGCCCAGGAACTGAACGAGCAGATCGATGTGGCGCTCGAAGCGGCAGGCGATACGCTCAAGCTGGTCATCGACAAGCCGGCCGTGATCCGCAACGCCAGCTACGGCGTCTCGCTGGAGGGAACGGTGCCGGCCCGAACCAACCTGACCCTGACGACCAGCGACGGGTCTGTCCATCTGGCCAATATCGAAGGCGTAATTGATGCGCGGACCTCGGATGGCAGTATTCAGGCCGAGGGCATCAAAGGCGACACGAAGCTGAAGACGTCTGATGGACGCATTCAGTGCGCCCGGATCGAAGCCGGGACGGTGGATCTTCGGACCAGCGACGGCAGTGTCAAGCTGGAGGACGCGACCGCAACCTCCTGTACGGCTCGGACCTCCGACGGCAGTATCACGCTGGCCGATGTGCGCACCGACAGCCTTGCGTTGCACACCAGCGACGGCAGCGTCCGCTGCCGCGACATCGCCATGAACCGGCTGGAATGCCGCACCTCGGACGGCTCAGTCCATATCACCTGCGCACCCGATGCACCGACCGTCATCGACGGCACGGTGAGCACCTCGGACGGCAGCATCACCTTCGCCGCCCCCCAGGGTCTGTCGGCCGTGGTGGAGGCCTCGACCGACGACGGCTCGATCCGTACCGGGATGCCGATCACGGTTGAGGGCAAGGTCGATAAGTCGCTCCGCGGGACCATCGGCGCCGGCGAGGGCCGACTCGTCCTGAAGACACACGATGGCTCCATCACCATCGAGTGATGGCGCCGCAAACGGGAGAACGAGCTATGGCACAGATTCACCCACGTGGTAGAGCACTTGTCGGCCTTTGTGCGCTGTTGCTGCTGGCCACGGCCGGTTGTGACGTTCAGATGGGCAACTGGGGACAGGCCCGCGCGGAGAAAATCGTCGAGCGTGACACCGCCCTGTCTCCGGGTTCGACTCTGGACGTGGACACCTCGTCCGGGTCGATCACCGTCACCGGCACCGAAACAGGCCAGTGCCGGCTCAGTGCGACGATTACCGCGCGAGCGCCGAGTGAGGAGGAGGCCCAAGCCCTGAGCGAGCAGGTCGAGATCCGGCTCCAGCAATCGGCCAACACGTTGAAGATTCGCGCCGACAAACCCAAGCTGAAGAACAACCGCTCCATCAGTGTCAGCTACACGATCGCCGTGCCGCGGCAGACGAACGTCCAGTGCCACAGCGCCTATGGCAGCCTTGATCTGGCGAACCTCGAGGGTGTTGTCAACGCCAAGACCGGCAGCGGTTCGATCCAGGCCGAAGACATGCGCGGGGCGACCAACCTGGACACGGCCTACGGCTCAATCACATGCAGCAATATCGCCGGCCCGGAAGTGATCCTGCACAGCGGCAGCGGATCGATCACGGCGCGGGCTATCAAAGGCACGGCCCGCATGCACAGCTCCTATGGCTCGGTCCGCTGCGAAGGCTTCTCCGAGGGCGACCTGTCGCTCAAGAGTGGTAGCGGTCGAGTGGCCGTTGCCAACGCCACTTTCGGAAAGTGTGATGCAACCAGTTCGTACGGCCCCGTTAGCGGCGATCACCTGCGCGGCGCTTTCGTCAAGCTCCATTCCGGCAGCGGCAGCGTGGAGTTGACTGACGCCACCGTCGATGGCATGGACCTTTCCAGCACCTACGGCCGCGTCCGCGCGATGCACATCGTCACGAGCGATCTCAAGGCCCACTCCGGCAGTGGCAGTATCGACGTCGCCTGCGCCGAAGGCTGCCCGCCGGAACTGACGGTCGACGTCAAGACGTCTTACGGGAGTATCGACCTGACGGCGCCGGGGAGCTTCGCGGGACAGGTCGAGCTGACCACGCATTACGGGAGCGTTCACACCGAGCGTCCCGTCACGATCAGCGGTGAGGTCAGCAAGAAAAGAATCGTCGGGACGATGGGCCAGGGCCAGGGTCGCCTGCGGCTGGAGACCAGCAGCGGATCGATTCGACTGAAGTGAGATTCTGCCGGAAGGGTGGGGGTGGATTCCTCGGAATCGCCCCTACCCCTTCGTTGGGTAAGGGCTGAGGACCAGCGTACCACCTCAGGCGTCACGAGGCCTTGTGGACGGACTCATCGGCTTCGTAATCGGCCACGAAATCCAGCCAGCGCAGCCAGGTGTCCTTGTACAAGTCCCCGGAGACGAGGAAGGCATCGTTGTGCCCGCCGATCAGTTCGACGAACTGCTTGGGCTCGTTGGCGACCAGGAACAATTCCTGGCCGAACTCGAACGGCACCAGGTCGTCGTCCCGGCTGTGCATCACCAGAATGGGGCAGCGAGCCCGGGTCAGGTGCGCTCGGGTGTCATACCGATACCGGGCAAACAGGCGGACCGGCATGTAGGGGTAGAACTTGGCTCCGATATCAGGATAGGAGGTGAAGGCACATTCGATGACCGATCCCGCCACCGGCACGTTGCCGGCCAACTGGGCGGCCACACTGCCACCCAGCGAACGTCCCATGACCACGATCTGCTCGGGCAGAATGCCGCGGGTCTGTGTCAGCCAATCGTAGGCGGCCCGGGCATCCTGGTACGTCCCGGCCTCGGTGGGCTTGCCCTCGCTTTTGCCGTAGCCGCGATAGTCGAAGATAAAACAGTTCAAACCCAAATCGTGCAACAGGTTGATGCTGTCCAGGCGATGCCCGATGTTGCCGCTGTTGCCATGACAGAAAAGAACGGTAAAGGGGGCCTGGCGGGCGGGAACGAACCAGCCATTGAGAGCAACGCCACCGGCACTGGGGAACGTCGCATCCTCGAAATCGAGGCCCAGATCCTCCGGCGTGAAGGCGACGTTGCGCACGGGCCGATACAGCAGCCTGGATTGCATCACCAGCAGCCCCAGACCGAAACCCAGGTACGCGACCGCCACGATAATGCCCACATATAGCAGGAATATGCCCATAGCTCTCCGCGAACTCAACATCGTCCGCCCTGTCTCGTCACGCCGATGGCATTTTAGTTTGCTGCGTTCTGGAAGACAAGCTACAATCCGGTCATGCTCCTGAGAAGACATACATCAACGGTCTGCGTCGGTTCCGTGGAAATCGGGTCCTCGGCTCCCGTGGTCGTCCAGTCGATGACCAAAGTGCCGACCACGGACGTGGACGCCTGCGCCGAGCAGGTTCGCCAACTGGCCGGGGCCGGCTGCGAACTGGTGCGGATCGCGGTGCCCCGCCGGGCCGATACCGAGGCGCTGGCCCGGATCGTCCAGGAGGTCGATATTCCCCTGATTGCCGACGTGCATTTCAGTGCCGATCGCGCCGTCGAGGCGATCGAGGCCGGCGCCGCCAAGATCCGCCTGAACCCGGGCAATATCAAGAAACGAGCCGATATCAACCGCATCATCGACGCGGCCAAAGCCCACCACGTCGCCGCCCGCATCGGGGTCAACGAGGCGAGCATCCGCGACCTCAAGCAAGCGCCCGTTCCGCCGCTGGAGCGTATCGGCCTGATGCTCGAAGAGATCCGCGGCTACATTAGACTCTTCGAGAGTCGCGGCTTCGACCAACTGGTCCTCAGTGCCAAGAGCAGCGACGCCTTGCGTACCATCGCGGTCAATCGCGCGATCGCCGAGACGTTCACCTACCCGATGCACCTGGGATTAACCCACGCCGGCCTGCCCGAAGACGCGAGTATCCCTTCGGCGGTCGCGCTGGGGGCCCTGCTGGCCGAGGGGATCGGCGATACCATCCGCATCAGCGTCGCGGGCGATCCGGTGATCGAGGCGGAAATCGCCAAGAGTATTCTCGTCTCCCTGGGCTTGCGGGGCCGCACCAGGCCTGAACTGATCGTCTGCCCCACCTGCGGACGGACCGAGATCGACATCGTCAAATTGGCTCGGCGCGTCGAGAAGGCGTTGCAGTCGGTGAAGAAGCCCTGCCGGGTGGCGGTGATGGGTTGCGTCGTCAACGGTCCGGGGGAGGCGGCCGACGCCGACATCGCCGTCTGCGCCGCCAAGGACAAAGCCTACTTCTACCTCCACGGTGAGCGCATCGCCACCGTCCCCGAACCCGAGATCATCCCCCGTTTGCTCGAAGCCATCGACAAGCTGTAATCCAGTTCCACGGCCTGAACGACGCTGATCATTCGAAAATTCGTGTGGCAGTGTCAAGCGCAGCTTGGCGATGGTCGACCGGTCTGGTCCGCGTGTGGTGAAAGAATGCCAATGCTCTATGCCATCCCCAAGTCCTCCGGACTTTAGGCTGCCACCCACTGTGTCGTCGGAGGCCATGGTGTGTCGAGCGCAGCAAGCCCGGGCAACCACGGGGGGTTGCCCCTACAGGTGCACGCGACCCCCTACCGCTCTAGCGGCGGATCGTTGACGAGCAGGGAATCGTGCTCGTGGGCGGGCTGGCTCTCGTACGGTTTGGGCGGTACGCCGCGGACCCTGTCGCGACCGTCCCACGACGTATACACGTTGTCGTCTTCGAGGCCACAGAAAGCCCGCTTGGCAAACTGGACGTGCCCATCCAGGTACAGGACATTCTGGCCATCGCAGTTGTGGCTTCGTGCATTGCCCTGGAGTGCCTGCTCAGTCGTGCCATTCGATGACAGGAGATCCGGCTGAAACAACGAGAACTCTCTCGCCTTCTCGCGGGGCCCATCGATCCATGGGTTGCGGTCGGCGGCGACCACCATGTTTCCTTCACTCGATGTTGTCACGCGGTACGGACCGTAGGGCAGATGATACGCATAGCTGCAATGTCGCGCGGGGTCCGGACCAAAGTCCCAGAATGCACTAAGCTTCTCGGTACCCACGCCGTATTTTCCAGGCCGAAACATAGCGGCTCCCTTGTCCCAGCGGCAGACGAACGACTCAGGGGACATGCCGGCGTATTTGACCAGCAGATAGAGGCTGGCGCTGACGGTCGCGGCGCCGCCGATGCCATTGGGATCCAGGCCAAAGGCCTCGGCGCGACTGTGGGCTTTCCAGTCGCGAAGCCCGGGCCCCCAGGCCGTTCCCGGACCACCAGTAATCGGCAAGCCCCCGTCGTAATCGTTGGCGTAGACGGCTATCGCCTTGCCAATTCCAGCGAGGTTCCTCCCGCAGAGAAGGCGATTATCATGCCAGCGTTTACGCTGATAGGCGGGTAGCAGCATGAATAGAAACAGCCACACTACCCCAAGGACAAGGATCACGAGCATCACAACATCCGCGCGCGTCGCTCCATGTCTCCTGCATCTCATGGGCACTCTCCCTATTCCCGCGTTTCGAATTGCCTCGGTTCGGACGACGTACGGTCATCCCGAAGCCAAAGTTGATTCTAAGACAGCGTGTCACTCTCGTCAAGGAGGTCGGGGCGGTGCTTACGGGTGCGGTCGAGGGATTGCTGGCGGCGCCATTGGGCGATTTTGCCATGGTCGCCGGAGAGGAGGATGTCGGGGACCTTCATGTCACGGAACACTTCGGGCCTGGTGTACTGGGGATATTCGAGCAGGCCATTGCTGAAAGAGTCGTCTTTGGCGGAGTCTTCGTCGCCTAACGCCTCAGGCAGCAGACGGACGACGGCGTCGATCACGACCAGCGCAGCCAGTTCCCCGCCGTTGAGGACGTAGTCGCCGATGGAGATCTGCTCGGCGTCGAGCCCTTCGCGGATGCGCTCGTCAAAGCCTTCGTAGCGGCCGGCGATCAGGATCAGTCGCTCCTGCTGACTCAACTCGGCCGCCTTGGTCTGGTTGAAGGGTTGGCCTTGCGGCGTCAAAAGGATGACCCGACCCGGCGTGGGAGAGAGGTTCTGGACGTGCTCGAAACAATCGAAGACGGGCCCGGGCATCATGACCATGCCCGGGCCGCCGCCGTAAGGTTTGTCATCGACTTTGCGATAGTCGCCAATCGAAAAGTCGCGGATGTTCGTCAGTGCGATCTCGACGATCCCCTGCTCCTGGGCCCGCTTGACGATCGAGTAGCTCAAGGGCGACTCGAACACCTCCGGAAAGAGTGTCAGGACGTCGATGCGCATCACAGGAGGTCGGTTACTCGCCGCCTTCTTCCTTGGCCTCGGCACTCTCTTCGGCCGGTGCCTCAGCTTCGGCAGCCTTCGCGGCCTCAGCTTCCGCCTTGGCTTTGGCTTCGGCCTCTGCCTTTTCCTTCGCTTCCGCGTCGGCTTTGGCCTTTTCCTCGGCCGCCTTGGCCGCTTCGGCCTTGGCCTTTTCTTCCGCTTCCTTCGCCTCGGCTTCCGCCTTGGCCTTCTTCTCGGCGACGATGCGCTCCGTCGAGTCGAAGAGCTTGCCCTTCTTGCGGGCGATGGCCTTGGCCTTGGCCCGGCGGGCGGCCTTCTCCTCGGCGTACTTGGTCTTGATCCCATGGCGTGCCAGAATCTGCGCCACCGAATCGCTGGGCACGGCGCCCTGGCCCAACCAATGTTCGATGCGCTCGCGATCGATCACGATCTGCTTGGCGGCGTCCCTTTCAAGCGGGTCGTAGTGGCCCAGCTTCTCCAGGATACGACCGTCGCGGGGTGCCCGCGACTCGATCGCGTTGATGCGGAAAAACGGCCGGTGCCGGCGACCCAGACGGGTCATTCTGATCTTTACTGCCATGGTCTTCCTTTCGCAAAAAGCGTATGATTAATTTTCGCGACGTCGCCTGAGCGACTCACGAAACGCGTTTACAGGTCAACATATACCCGTTAATGAAGATCGCGAAGTTGGCCGGATCGACCCGGGCATCTTCGGCAATCCCCTTGATCTGGTCATCCGAGAGCGTCGCGGCGTTCTGCTTCTCGGTAGCCGTCATGATCGCCACCGCTTTGCGCAATTCCTGCAACTCCTCGGTGGTCGGGGCCGCCAGCATCGCCAGCTCGCTCGTGCCCGCCATGTCCACGAACTGACCCCGAAACCTGTTACCATACTCATTTTCACAGAATAGAGCAACCTTTTCGAGGTACTCTTCCAGAGATATTTTCGTTTTCGAGGCCATGTCAGGGTCCTTCCCTGCGGTCCACGGTCCGCCCAGGCGCCGATTTCACCAGGGGTTTGGGGGCTTCGACAAAGGCAGCCGGCCGCTGATTCCGTCCCGGCCGGTCCATATCGCCCAGGTCCGCTCGGGCCTTCTCGGCCAACGCCATCAGTCGTTCCACAACCTCGGAATGACGATCCGCGACATTGTGCTGTTCGCCAATATCGGCGTCGAGATCGAAGAGTTGGAGCGGTGCCTCGGGCTCGGGCTTGCCCCAATTGCGTTTCTTGGGCTTCAGGGGCAGATGCAGCTTCCACTTGCCCGAGCGTACGGCCTGCAACTGGTCCATCTGATAATAGTAGAACGCCTCGTGGGGCGACTTGGCATCCGCTTGCCCTGCCATCAGCGGCCAGATGTCTTGGCCATCAATGATCCGGTCGGTCGGAGGCGCCGTTCCCGCCAGCCGGGCGAAGGTGGGCAAGAGATCCATCGTGCAGGCCAACTCATCGCACACGGTGCCACGCGGAACCTGCCCGGGCCAGCGGACGATACAAGGCTCGCGCATCCCCCCTTCCCAGGTGCTGCCCTTCCAACCTCTCAGCGGGCCGTTGCCACCGCCCCAGCGACTGGCAGCGCCGTTGTCGGAGGTGAAGAGAACCAATGTCTTATCGTCCAGGTCGAGGGCCTTGAGCGCCGCCAGGATCTGGCCGGCCGACCAATCGATCTCTTCGACCGCATCCCCGTACCGGCCGTTATCGCTGGTGTCCCGAAACTCGTTACTGGCGTGCACGGGATTGTGGGGCATCGTGTGCGGCAGATAGACGAAGAACGGTCCATCCTGGTGCTCGCGCATGAACCGGATGACTTCCTCCGTGTAGCGCCGCGTCAACGTGTTTTGATCGGCGGGCGCCTCGATCACTTCCTCGTTGCGCAGCAAAGGCAGCGGCGGGCGGTTCGGCCCCTGGTTCGTGCCCATGTCGTTACTGTAGGGGATGCCAAAGTAGTAGTCAAAGCCCTGGCGGGTCGGCAGGAACTTGGGCTGGTCACCCAAATGCCATTTGCCGATACAGGCGGTGGCATAGCCCTGGGCTTTGAGAACCTCCGCCATCGTGATCTCGTCGGGATTGAGCCCCTTCTTGTTCACCGGGAACAGGACGCACAGTCCCGCTTCGTTCTGGTGCATGTTGACCCGCCGCGGATAACAGCCCGTCATCAGGCTGGAGCGCGACGGCGTGCAGACCCCACTGCTGACGTAGAAACCAGTGAACCGGCGCCCCTCGGCCGCCATGCGATCCAGGTTGGGCGTGTGATGCTTCGTGGCACCGAAGCAACCGATATCGCCGTAGCCCAGATCGTCGCAGAAGATGACGACAATGTTCGGTTTACTCAAAGGGTCGTGCCGCGCGCCGGCCGAGACAGGATGCGGGTACCGCATCAATGCGGCGCCGGCCACGGCAGTACCGGTCCGTCGCAAGAATTGTCGTCTGTTCAGGAGTGAACGAGTCATGGCCTGGCCTCCGCGGCCCCCGGATTTGACGATTGCGGCTCACCGCCGTTTCTTGATTTTGCCCCGCCGTTTGATGAC
>Ga0272443_10004510_pt1 | contig 15120 bp, 11 predicted proteins | sample SSMAcet12_FD_193581 | JGI IMG/M metagenome (GOLD analysis project Ga0272443, IMG submission 193581) | Marine sediment archaeal communities from Little Sippewissett salt marsh, Falmouth, MA, United States - SSM-Acet-12 | ecosystem: Environmental > Aquatic > Marine > Wetlands > Sediment ...
CGATTTAATTTCGCGACCTATAAAGTTCTCGATTTTGCGAAGGTATTTCTGCTCATCATATGAGACAAATGTAATTGCGTCGCCCAAAGCCGTGGCTCGTCCTGTACGGCCAATACGATGAACATAATCTTCTGCAAAGGGGGGCACATCATAGTTGATTACATGCGAGATACCTTCGATATTTATCCCGCGAGCAGCGATATCAGTTGCAACCATAACTTGGAACTTGCCTCTCTTAAAACCTTCCATTGCCTGTAAACGCTGATTCTGTGTGCGGTCAGAGTGGATTGCTACTGATAAAATACCGGCCCGCTTTAGACGCCTGCTGATTTTGTCCGCTCCGTGCTTAGTTCGGGAAAAGACCAGTACGCTGTACATCTGCGAGCTACCGAGCATGTGTATCAGAAGGTCCATTTTTTGTTCCTTCCTAACCGGATAAATATATTGTGAAATTGTCTCGATAGGATTGCGCGGCCGCCCAATCTGGATCATTTCCGGAGACTTCTGCATACTGGTGGCCAGTGATTTTACCTCCTGAGAGATAGTGGCCGAAAAAAGCATTGTTTGGCGTTTCCGGGGCAAGGCGCTCACAATTCTTTGAACGTCGTTGATAAAGCCCATATCGAGCATTCGGTCGGCTTCATCAAGAACCAGAATTTCGATGTGCCTGAGGTCTATCGTGCCCCGCTGCATGTGATCCATCAATCGTCCTGGTGTGGCTACAACAATATCAACGCCGTTTTTGAGCGCTTTAAGCTGCCCATTGATATTGATCCCGCCGTAAACCGACAGAGTACGAATATTTACGAATCGTCCATAGCCATGTATTGCGTTTTCAATCTGCAGCGCCAACTCACGTGTCGGTGTTAGGATGAGCGACCTGGGAACTCGCTTTTTCGCTGCCGGTTCGTGGCTGAGCTGATCTAAAATGGGTAGCACGAAAGCAGCCGTTTTACCTGTACCCGTCTGCGCGCAACCGATAATATCCCTACCCTTGATAGCAGCGGGAATCACCTGGGATTGAATTTCTGTTGGAGCAGTGTATCCTGTTGCAAGAATCCCCTTCACCAGCGGGTCGGAAAGACCAAAAGTCGTAAATGACATTAAATAATCCTAAATTAACACAAACGTTGGATTGAGCTGACAATTTAAATATCAAGCCCTGGGCATACGAACCGGGTTTTCCAACTCTATGATATTATCATAACCTTTATCCAATTGCACTCAATTAAACCGGGATTTTACATATATATATTTCATTGAAACACTCCAGCAAGCTTCAGGCTCTAAAATACTGTAATTTCATCTCAATATCTGCAATATTCCAGTTGACTCAACATTCCATACCGCAAAAAAACAAAAAGCCATGCACTTATATCAATGATCCGTTTTTCCTCTTATTTTAGCATACAACGAGCGTTATCCTTCATTTTGGAACCTGGTTTTAGTAGTTCCACACATCATTTTTGCATGCTTAACCAGGTTCTCTCGTATATGATCAAAATGGCTTGAATGGTCTCTATAGGCTCTATAACTATCAAATTCTATTCCATTTATCACCCACCACTTGGGAAATCAGGATTAGAAGAAGTCACTTTGGAGAGATCGCTTTATAATTTAAATGTTTTTGAAAAATCACTTGCTCTTACTTTATCCCCCAAAAGCGTACCTGTAAAATTCCATTATAAGTAACAGTTTTTTGTTTTAATCTTACACATTTAGTATATAATGCATAGTTTGAAAGCCGATAAATATTTGTTGGCTATTTTATTAAGGATGATTAAATAAGGAAAATAGGCCGGTTTAGGCGAATTTGGAAAAGCAGTTAGATGCGATAACATAGTTCATCTCGATAGAGACTTGTTTTTATAAAGCCCCTATTAGTTTTATTTAGTCAGGATTAGCATCTCTGAACGCATCATTAATCTCCTGTTGATTTAGATATATCGCAATAAGCCCCCCTTTATACCAGCTGCATTCGTGACATCAATAAATTCAGGAGTTTTATTATGAAGATACTTCTTATCAATCCGGAAATACCGCTTACTTTCTGGAGTTTCAAAAAAGCCTTGAAGTTCATTTCAAGGAAAGCTGTTGTACCTCCTTTAGGATTATTGACTGTTGCTTCGATTCTTCCTAAAGAATGGAAAACAAAACTGGTTGATATGACAACAACAAGATTGCGGGACAGGGACATTAAATGGGCTGATTATGTATTTGTCACCGCCATGTACATCCAGCGAAAATCCGCCGACCAGGTTATCGAGCGATGTCAAAAAATCGGGAAAAAAGTTGTAGCCGGCGGTCCTCTGTTTACCAGTATTCCGGAACAGTATGTACATGTGGATCATCTGGTACTCAAAGAAGCCGAGTTGACTTTGCCATTGTTTATACGAGATATTCAAAACGATTGTCCCAGAAAAGTTTACAACACACATGAAAAAGCGGATTTATGCCAAACCCCGATTCCTCTCTGGAAACTTATCAAGATGAAAAAATATGCAATGATGTGCATCCAGTATTCGAGGGGATGCCCTTTCAATTGCGATTTCTGCGATGTGACAACATTGTTCGGGCACAAGATTCGTACAAAGTCGATAGATCAGGTATTGGAAGAATTGGAAAGTCTTTATGCTAAGGGCTGGCGGGATGAAGTGTTTTTCGTCGATGATAACTTTATTGGAAATAAAATCCTTCTTAAAACAAAATTACTTCCCGCTGTCATAGAATGGATGAAGAAAAGACAATACCCCTTTACGTTCAATACTCAGGCATCCATTAATCTCGCGGACGATGAAGAATTAATGGATTTAATGGTGAAGGCCAATTTCGATTGTGTTTTCGTAGGTATTGAGAGTCCCAATGAGGAAAGTCTAAGCGAATGCAACAAAGTCCAGAACAAAGGCCGGGACTTAGTTGCCTGTGTTAAAAAAATCCAGCGATTCGGGATGCAGGTTCAGGCTGGATTTATTCTCGGCTTCGATAGTGATAAACCATCGGTTTTCGACAACCTGATTCATTTCATTCAGAAGAGCGGCGTAGTTACCGCCATGGTCGGATTGCTCAACGCCCCAAGGGGAACGAAATTATACAGCAGGCTAATGAATGAGAACAGGCTCTCGGTAGAGGCCACTGGCGACAATACAGATTTCTCGATGAATTTTATTCCCAAAATGGGCAAGGAAGACCTTCTCAATGGCTATAGAAAAGTTGTAAGCACGATATATTCACAAAAAAACTATTACAACAGAATCCTGACATTCCTGAAGGATTTCAAGCCCGGGAAAAATAACAAGTCGAAATACAGATACTGTGACATCAAGGCGTTTGTCAAATCCATCTGGCGCCTCGGAATAATCGATAAAGGCCGGCTTTCATATTGGAAACTTATTTTCTGGTCCCTTATCAGAAAGCCGCAGCATTTTCATTTGGCTGTTACGCTTGCAATCTGCGGCTTCCATTTCCGCTCTATTTTCGAAAGCTATGGCCGTGCGTAAGAATATGAATTTTATTAATTGATTATTTTTTTACCTTGAATTCATATTCGTTGGTTTTATTCCTCTCTATGTCTTTACCCTGGCATTTGAGAATAAAACCATCATTTGTTTTTTCGTATTTGAAGTCTTTGCCGCTGAATAAATCTCTCGGTAAAACGACAGGCAATTCATCAGGCAGTTGCCCTGATTTAGCTTTTTGGATATATATTTCTATCGCCCCCATAAAAGCGTTCATACTGGTTTTAGAAAATATTTCACCAGTGTAAATATGAGCCATGGATGATGAAATCGTAGAAGTGAAAAACGCGACAGGATGTGTCTTAACCTCTTTAGCAACTTTCTCACTTAATTTTATAAGTTCATTATAGGCATTTTCATAAGGCAAGGCAAAAGCAGCCTGAACCGAAGCAATATAATCTAAATAATATTTTCTGCATTTTTCATAAAAGGCTTCGTCACCGTTACGAATTTTCTCAATCTGTTCTTTAGAAAGAGATTTTAATATTTCTTCTGCTTCTGGATTTTGTAGAATTTCATCAACCTTTTCTCGTCTCATTTCTTTAATAGAAATTTTCGATTCATTAACTATAGCGGAAATCAGTGAGGGAGTATTGACGGATATATCCAGCATTTGGCTCTTAAGCCATTCCAGCGTTTCGACATCGTCGGGCATTTCTGAAAGAACAATTTTAATGTGCTTATTAGCTAAGCCGTTCATCGCAATACCAACTAAATTAGATATCATAAGGTCATTGCCGACGTGCCGAGCCATTCTGTGGATTGTCAGACATTTTTCCAACGAGGCTTTATAATCACCATCTGCTAAAGAGATTTTCGAATCAGCAACTAACAGAAAAGCCAGTCTTCTTACTGTTGCAAGTTCAGGCATCATCAAGTCAAAACCTTTCGAATGGTCCTGTCCCCAGTTACAATTTGGGATTTGTGAAGCGGTTGTCACCAGCTCTAATACTCTTTGATTTTTCTTAAAGTAACTTCGTATTTCATCGTTAGGTTTTATTTTTCCATCCTGCAAATCGGTTATCATATTACTTAAATCTTCGTTATCCGGCTCCTCGTAAAGAATGAAAGCACGCAGATATAGAACTGCAGCATTGTCCGGCGGGAAATCCTGGCTAAATGAAATTGACAGGACTGTTATTAGAAAAGTACTGATTATTATAATAAACGCTTTGTAATTATTTTTTATCATTTTATGTCCTTTCAACTTATGTACCATTAATATCAGCGAGTAATTCATTCGTTGTTATTTTGTTTGTTTTTTGTTTAAGCTGTTCGATAGATTTATCACACTGAGCTTCTACCGCTTCGATTCCTCCTTTGTAATAAGCGGTTTTCAGTGACCTTAGTGTAAGCATTTCAGCAGGAGATTGTGTCACGTTGGTTACTTTAGGTATATCAACTTTTTCATCTTTGCCCGATCGAATCATAAATAAACTCACTGCCAGAATTATTATCGCGGCAGCAGCAAATTTTATAACCGGGTTTTTCAAAATAAATGTTCCTTGAAAATTCTTTGCAGGTTTATTTGCTCTTGACTGAAGTTCCCGGAATTCATCAGGGAATTTTTGTTTGAACTTCTCGGCGTCGAATAGCGGCTTTCCTGAATTAATTGTTTTGGAAATGATTTCCTCGAACCATTTATCATTATTTTTTTCACTCATAATCACACCTGCTTAAAACCTTCACGTCTTAAAATTTGTGCCATTTTCTTTTTTGCCCTTCGCAGCCTGCCGTTGATCGCCTGCTCGGAAATTCCAAGCACTGCTGAAATCTGCTCATAAGAAAGCCCATCATAGAATCGAAGATAAATCACTTCCCTGTCCGAATCAGGAAGTTTGGTTAACGCATCTTTTACGGCTTCACGCGTATCATTCTCTTCTGACTTTATTTCAATTTTCGAAAGATCACTTGTTTTGCACCGGCCGTTTTCACGTTTATAAATATCTTTCGCTGCGTTCCTACATATAGTTGCAAGCCAGCCGGCAAATTTTTCATGACTTTTCAACTGGGGCAGCTTAACGGCGGCTTTGGCAAAACAGCTCTGGGCTGCGTCTTCAGCTAAATCCCTGTCGCCGGTTATCGAATGAGCAATTGCTACCATAGCCGGGTAGTACCGCGAGGCTAATTCCGTGAAGCTATCGGCATTACCTTCTATCGCTGCTTTGACTAAGATTGTCTCAGACTCCTGAGCCACTGAATTTGCTTTCTTTATTGTTTCTAATATCATTTTGCAGGATCGATCCTTTGAGTGGTGAGCTTGTCGAACCACTTCTATTATATTAGACTGCCCTTAATTCCCAAAATGGGCGCTAAAAACATTTCTTTTTTAACTCCTTTTATTACAATACTTTAACATCAAATAAATCGGCAAGCTCAAATAAAATGCAGTTTTTTCAGAATATTTTAATTTTTTATTTGACATACCAGTATACTGTATAGTAGTATACTGGAAACAATAAAAGTTGATGTTACTTTGTTAAAAAAATGAGGTGCATTTTGGATTTGAATAATTGGCAAACACAGTTGCGTAAGGGTCTTTTGGATATCTTTATCCTCAATCTGCTCCGGAATGGTCAGTGTCATGGTTACGAGATGGTTCAAAAACTAAAGAAAGACAACGGCATGATAATTCGAGAGGGTAATATCTATCCGATTCTTGCCAGGCTGCAAACAGATGGTCTTGTAACAAGCTATTCTCAAGCATCGAAAGATGGGCCGCCCAGAAAATACTTCGAACTTACTGATTCAGGTCGAAAGGCACTTTCTGAAATGAATAATCATTGGGATAAAATAAATGAAAGTATTCAAAATATAAGAAAAGGAGCCGGCGAATGACACAGATAAATAAGCAATGGGAGAGTATGAAGAAAGATTATATTAATAAAGTGGAAAAAGCGCTGTCATCTGTTAAACATCCCCGCAGTGAAGAAATTCTTGAAGATGTGCGTGCGCATTTAGACAGGCGCTATTCTGAGCTTGATTCAGAACATCAAACTCAGGAAAACCTGCAAACCATTATTACTGAAATGGGTCCTGCTTCTGATTACGCCGAGCTTCTCGAACCTAATGAAAAACACCTGAAATCCGGTCCTTTGCCAAAATATTTATTAGCTGTCTTAGCGGTTATTTTGATAGTCATAGGGCTGAGTTTTATGTTGCGATTGCCTCGCCACCCTAAATATGGGCCATATTTAAGAGCGATATTTAAATGCAACTTTACGGCTAATCCCTTTTTCTCCGTTGACAATTTCAATAAGATACAGGTGGGTATGACTACCGAAGAAGTTCTTGACATGATTGGCTATCCACAAATGAGAAATCAGCTTGTACCGCCAAAAGATGCTACTCAGGAAAAACTTGACCAGTATAACGATGAAGTATATTGGGATTATACCCGTCCAGCTTTCGATGGAGCGAAATATTATAATGATTATAGTGTGATTACCAGTCTTTCTACGGGAACGGTACTGCGTACTCGAAAATTAACTGGTTATTCTGATTTAAAGCCCAGAGCAGAAGATACTCTGTTTCCAAAAAAAGTCGGTAATCTGGAAGTTCAGGGCTTTGACGGACAAAAACACATTCTTAAAGAAAGTGATGATAAGATTTCTATTATACTTGTCAATCGTCAGCACAGCACAGATGATACCTGGATTAACAGACGAAAATATCAAAAAGAACAAGCTGAAAAGCTACTTGCAGAATCAGAAATGAACGATGTGGATATTTTCTTTCTTGATTGGAATGACAGGGAAAGAATACTTGGACGTATCGCAATGGATTCGGACATATTGATTTACAAAAAAGGTATTCTTTACTCAACACCGGTCATTTTCGGTAGTCTTGTCGAGAAAATCGAGCAAAGTTATCATAATGACCGAATATGGTTAATCAAACGGCTTACTGAAAATGATTAAATTGTTTTAAATCTATAATCAAACATACAAAACAGAAATGTGCAGCAGATTCAACCAACGTCTGGTGTAAGATAAGAAACTGTTATTTTTTGTTTCAATTCCGGTTATATAGCTCTATAGTTTCAAAAATGTTTTGACGGCTGTCATCGTTTGCTTTATACTCAAGACCCAAATTCGCTTATGGGTAGTTAGTTTTGGAGATAAGAATGGACAAGGATAAAATTGTTGCCGAAGGTATAACTTTCGATGATGTGCTTTTGATACCGGCTAAAAGTGATTTAGTGCCGAGCGAAGCGAATACGCAAACTCAACTAACTAACAATATCAAAATAAATATCCCGATAGTTTCCGCCGCGATGGATACCGTTACCGAATCAGCATTGGCGATAGCCCTGGCCCAGGAAGGCGGGATAGGAATCATTCACAAAAACCTCTCCATTGAGGAACAGAAACGCGAAGTCGCCAAAGTAAAACGTTCGGAGAATGGAGTTATTCTCGATCCTGTAACTTTATCACCGGACCAGCCGGTAAGTAAAGCGCTGCAACTGATGAAAGAGCAGAATGTCTCCGGCGTTCCTATTGTCAAGGGTAAAAAACTGGTTGGCATTCTTACCCGCAGAGATTTAAAATTCCTCAAGGACTATAGCGTTGAAATAAACGAAGTAATGGTTAAGAATAATCTCATTACCGGCCCGGCAGGTACCACTCTCGAACAGGCAAAGGAAATTCTCCAGAAACACAAAGTCGAGAAATTGCTTTTAGTTAATGATAAAGGCGAGCTGGCTGGCCTGATAACAATGAGGGACATTGACAGGGTTCAGCAATATCCGATAGCGGCCAGGGATGAGCGGGGCCGGCTGCGTGTCGGAGCGGCGGTCAGTGTTCATGATTATGAGCGTATCGAGGCTCTGATTGCAGCAGATGTCGATATAATCGTGGTTGATACCGCGCATGGTCATTCGCAGAACGTTCTCGATACGGTTAGAAAAATCAAGGCCGACTATAGTATAGACGTAATCGCCGGAAATATCGCGACCTCCGAAGCGGCGAGGGACTTAATCGACGCCGGAGTTAACGCTCTGAAAATCGGTATCGGACCGGGAGCAATTTGTACGACAAGAGTAATTTCCGGTGTGGGTGTACCGCAGGTATCTGCAATAATGAATTGCTATAAAGTGGCACAAAAACAAAATATTCCCGTCATTGCAGACGGCGGAATAAGACAATCCGGAGATATTGCAAAGGCAATCGCAGCAGGAGCTTCGAGCGTTATGATAGGCTCACTTTTCGCCGGTCTCAAAGAAAGCCCCGGCCAGTTGGTAATTTACAAGGGCAGGCAATTCAAGGAATACAGGGGCATGGGGTCTCTTGGTGCGATGGTAAAAGGCTCCGCGGAAAGATACGGCCAAAGAAGCTCGACCGAACGCAGCAAGCTCGTGCCGGAAGGTGTTGAGGGACGAGTGCCGTATCGAGGGACATTGGACAGTTTCGTTTATCAGCTTGTCGGCGGACTGAGAGCCGGTATGGGATATTGCGGGGCAAGAAGTATCGATGAATTTATGAAAAACAGTAAATTCGTTCGCATCAGTGCTGCTTCGGTGCATGAGTCACATCCTCACGATATACAAATAACCAAGGAGGCTCCGAACTATTCGGCATCACTGCCTTTTGAAAACTGACAGATTTCGCCGGTGACATTCCGCGATAAAACAATTAAATGAAAGGACTCAGATGAGTATATACCGCCGGAATGGATTCTTACTCAGAATTTTTTTGACTTCTTTGATATTCGCGGCAGGCTGCGCCAGTAATGATAATTTCTCCGAACAGCAATCATCACCAACAACACAAGCCGAAAATTCGTCAATCAAATCATCCAAAAGCTCTGTAATTGATGAAGCAGTGGAAGATTTAAAGGAATGGCCCGACAGGCTTTGGGACGATACCAAGGTGACATTCACACGTTCTGACAATATAACCGCCCTGCTGCTGGCCGGCGGCGCAAGCGTGGCAATGCATCAGGAGGCTGACGAAAAAATCGCGGATTATTTTGAAAGGCATCAAAAGCTCCGAAATTTCAGGGATGAAAGCCTCAACGTCATCGGCCATCCTACTACGCATTTTGCAGCCAGCAGTATATGGTATTTCTTAAGCGTGGAAAATCAGGATGATTTGAACAAGCAGCGCGCATGGACCATGAGAACCGCCCTGACAATAAACTGGCTGGTGACAATGGGACTCAAAGCCGCCAGGGATAACGAAACCCCGAACGACAAAGACTGGGCCTGGCCCAGCGGGCATACTTCCAGCTCGTTTACCGTCGCAGCCGTTCTGGATGAATTTTACGGACCCGGGGTCGGTATTCCCGCTTATGCAGTGGCGACACTGGTAGCCTATAGAATGATGGACACGGGAGATCACTGGGGCAGTGACATTGTATTCGGTGCAACGCTCGGTTGGATTGTCGGTCATACCGTAGCGGGCAGAGATAAAGAGCTTGAAGTGGCCGGTTTCAAGATAGTCCCCTTGATTCCTGTAACTGAGAGACCAATGGTTGGCATCGGTCTTTTAAAACGATTTTGAAAAAACACAACTGCCCGAAAATATCATCAATTCCAGCAAACTTTTTTCTCCTGACTGGTATAGAAAAAATCATCTGGAATATTGTCCCCCTACAGGTTATTATATCAGGTTGTTTTTATTAGATTAGTTGCGTGGAGAAAAATATCATGATTTCCAGAAAGATGATAATTCTAATCGTAGTTGTACAGATAAGCATGTCAGGATTTTCAAACACCGCATTTGGCGTTGATAACCTTAACTTTCAAAGAAGAACACCTGTAGTAGAAGTATATGAAAAAACAAAGGACACGGTTGTAAATATTTCCGGCTTTCGCACGGAAACAACAAGAACCCGAAACGGTTACTACTGGCCGGATATGTATGAATTCTGGGGACCGAGTGTCAACAGGGAAATTTCGGTGCTTGGCTCTGGCGTAGTAGTTCATGAGGATGGCTATATTATAACCAATGCGCATGTAGTTCAGGAAGCCGGGAAAATTAAAACTATCTTCAGTAACGGCGATGAATTTCCCGCAACGATAATAGCTTCCGACGAAACCAAGGACCTTGCCCTGCTCAAAATCGATACGGATAAAAAGCTGCCGTTCGTACACCTTGGTCGCAGCGATGATTTAATGATTGGAGAAACCGTTATAGCAGTCGGCAATCCTTACGGCTATGCAAGCACTCTCACCAGCGGCATCATAAGTGCTATAGGAAGGGACATTCCTGTTAATGATGATTCATGGCTCAGAGGTCTAATACAGACCGATGCTTCGATTAATCCCGGTAACAGCGGCGGGCCGCTGTTCAATATCAACGGTGATTTAATCGGAATCAATACCGCAATTCGAGCGGATGCCGAGAATATCGGTTTTTCAATTCCTGTAGATATATTAGCCGACAACCTGCGACAAATGCTCATGCCTGAAAAATTACGCCGTGTCCGTCTTGGATTGGTTGTCGGAAGAATGAAAACCTCAGGTGACAGTACCGGTCTGGTAGTTGATTCGGTCACCGAGCCCAGTCCTGCAAAAGACAAGGGAATCGCGACAGGTGACATCATTCTCGAGGTCGATAGCCATAAGCTCTCGAACGTAATCGATTTTTATATCAGGATGATGAACAAGGAAATTGGCGAACCTATCAAGATAAAATATATAAGTCCGAAAGCCCTGGTTTCGAAAACAGTTGAATTGTCGATGCTTGAAAGACCGCTGCCGGACGGCAGAAAAATTGCTATGAATTTTTTCCAGATGGATGTTTCGGATCTTACTGAAACGGTTGCGAAAAAGTTCGGTTACGCGAGCGCCTATCCGATTTTAATTATAACCAGCGTTCGGACCAACGGCATAGCGGACACAATTGGATTAAACGCCGGCGATCTTATAGTAAAAATCGACAATACTCCCGTTAGTAATATGGAAGAATTCAGTGTCGAAATGGAAAAAATCAATGAAGGCGACGAAGTGGAAATAACGATTATACGAGTCAGCGCCGGCATACTTGGACCAATCCGTCGGATGTATACCGGGACATTACAGGCCAAGACTATGAACTAAATTGTTGATGATACCCTGAAAATTTCGATTATAAATATCTTGAAAAAAGGCGAGTGAGTTCGGCGGATACCTATGTCACTCGCCAATTTCTATATTACCTAAGAAGGAGTATTTTCACTCCTGAATTCAATAAATACTATTGATATACTGTATATCCTGATTCACTGCCATCGTCAACAATGGTTCTTTTACCGGATTTATCGTGAGGAACGCCGAGGTAAGCGGTTGCCTGGGTAGTATTGCCGCTTGAATCGGACATTTCGAATGCCACTCCATATACCCTGCCGTTTCCTTTACCCTGTCTTTCTGATCGCACCTTGAAACTGCTCGGGCCGAGTATGACAATATCATCAAGGGTACTGCCGTCACCGTTGCCTTTTACATCTTCCGGCTCATCGCTGTAAATTGATAGAATAACGCAGTTGTCGTCGATATCGATGTCACCGTCCGAGTCATCGATTACACTTTGAACTATATCAGAAAGACTGAACGTATGATACTTATGATTCGGCGGCCAAAGCTCGGTCATTCCACAAACGGTTACCACAGGAGGTGTAGTATCGCCGGAAGTTGAAATTGCGACATTGTCTATAGTCGCCGCCGTTTTGACATCATCTGTATTGTCGTGCTCAAGAACGAATTCAAGGTAAACATCCTGGCCGGCCCAGGGCGAGAGGTCGAAAACTACGGTTGTTTCGTATATCACGTGATGGACGAATATTTGGGCGATATCGTCGAGTTCGGATTCGTTGACGGGATAATTTCCGGGAATCATGACCCAGTCAACATCCGTACTATCGACTTCGAAAATCAATTCGCTGCTTGTCAGGCCCGCACCGTACCATAATTTCACAGTCAGAGTATCTGTTTCGCCTGTTGACATTACGCTGTAAGTTTCCATACTAACGTCGAATGAAAGCTCATCGGTATTTGACGGCACAGTAAAAGCCTGGGCAATACCACTCGAATCATCATCGTTTCCCGACAGTTGTGAATACGCTGAGAGGAACTCGAATGAATTCTGAAAGGGCCAGGCCGGGTCGATAGGATAATCTCCCGGATTCGACAGGACCGCTGTTCCCTGATACCACAAAACCGCATCAGACTCGTTGGCTATGATAGTCCAGCCGCTCAAATCGGTGTCGAAGCCGCCATTTTGAGGCACCTGCCCTATAGCTGCTGACGTGTAAAAACTTGTCATAGCAATCATTGTTACAATTAGTAGTTTCTTCATCGTTAATCCTTTCCTAAAAAATGTTATGGTGAACAAAAAAACGAGCCTTCTGCTCTGTGATTTATAAAATATAAAACCACAATTTCATGGTCTTGGCGTTATGAAAGAAGAACAAAAAAATTTCCTTCATATAATCGGTCCTGCTTTTTTAACATCGTCAAAAAAAAGAAAAAAACATTAATATTCTTGCAGGCTACTTCAAAGAAATGTTTAAAAACGAAATAGATTTTTTTATTAGTGTTGTTTTGTCAGGAAATGATGTTTAATTCGTTAGTGATAAGTAAAAGTTTCAGCAATGAATTGTTAGAAAAGCTGCGAGAACAGTCTTTGGGTGAACAGCAATTCCGCATACCTGTACAATATGCATCAGAATATCCCGCGGGAATATCCAAGGTAAAAAAGGAGCCGGGATTATAAATTCAATACTGCTTTAAATTATTCCCACCAAAGTTCAAAATAAACAAGGGGATGTAGCACTCAACGATAGACCCGGAAACCTATGTCATAGTAGTTGGCATACGGAACGCCATCACCCCAGATCAAGACTGCACAGTCTGATTCGTAGCTGCTCCAACTGCCGCCCAGGAAAATGCGAAACGTTTCTGAACCGCTGTTTGTCCACTCCCATACATTACCGGCCATATCACTCATTTCGTAACCATATTGGCCATAGCCGCCTACAGATGTAGTGCCATCAGGATTCTCCGAATTCCTGTAGTTGGCAATACCCGGGTCTATAGTTTCGCCGCAGCCATATATATACGTGCCATCATAATCAGCAACCGCCTGCCATTGTTCTTCCGTAGGAAGGTAATAACCATAATAGTTGGCAAAGGCCATAGCACCATACCAACTCACGTATGTCACGGGGTGGTTGCCAAATCCGCTATCAACACTAAATTTGCCTTCGTTGTAATGGATACGAGCGGCACTGCCGCTGTTTGCCCCTGCTCCGGTCCATCCCAGACCATCGAGTTGATAATATGACTGTCCTGTATAATCTTCTCCGCCATTCAAACCATCGGCTCCTTCGACTTTAAAGCCGTTTATCGTAACATCACATGAAGCTAAAGCTGCATTCAGGAAATCGCAATACTGGTCATTAGTGACCTCATATTTGCTCATTTGGCCGTAAAAGCCCGGATCGTTAATGTCCGCGAACACCAGCGGCGTGTCCGGTCCAAGCTCGTATGTTAGATGAGGATAGTCGTAATTGTCCCACATTTTCCAGATATCGTTGGGGCCATTGGTTGTTTCATTCACAAAGTCCCACCCTGCGTCGAGGAAGGTAGTGGCGGTCTGCATCTCGGGCGTAGTTAGGCCAAATGAATCATCACAGCCAATAGCCTCACCAATTTGATCTCCACACATATTTATCAAGCCGCTGGTTTGAATATCCCAGAAACTTGAAGTGATATTCCCACCATTACTGCCCACGAGGCCGCCTAAATAGCCATAGCCACCTTCAATTACCGTACCGGTGCTGTAACAGTTGATGCTGCTGCTGCCATAGTTGTAGCCCACGAGACCGCCGAAATAGGGCCAACGAAATCCTGCTCCGGAGTTGAGATAAATCTCATTATTAGAACTTACTGTACCGGTGCTGTAGCAGTTGATGATGCTACTACTAAAATTGTGTCCTACCAGACCACCAACGCAACTATTTCCTATGACAGTCCCGGTGCTATAGCTCAAAGTGACATAGCCATTATTATTGAATCCCAAGAGGCCGCCGACATCACTACGTCCACTGACTGTACCAGTACTGTAGCAATTAGTCACAGAAACCTCATCATTAAATCCTATCAGACCACCAACGATGGCGTAACCACTTATATCAGTAGTCGAATAGCAGTTCGATATGTCACCGATTTCTTCATTATTAATACCCACCAGACCGCCAACATAGTAAAGGCCACTGACAGAGCTGCCCTCAATGCCAAGGTTAGTAATTTTGCCTTGATTATTACCGAATAAACCTAAGTAGCTTTCGCCCTCAATAGTGAGGTTCAAAATCGTGTGGTCATTACCGTCAAAAACACCAGAGAAAGGCGTTCCTTGAAAGCCCCCGTCGATGTCATTCGTATCCGGGGCAATAACCGCTCTATCGAATATCTTTCGGCCAGGCAGATTTGGATTCAGGTCGATGTCTGAAGTCATGATAAAATGCTTATCGTAATCTTCAGGAGTTTCACCAAGAGTTATCAGGTCATCAGCAGTCGCGATTTTGTATGGATTGCTCGGCTCTTCGGTGCCGCCGCTATATTTTCTTTTCGCAACTGCATTTATGTCGAAATAGAAATAATCACAACAGGCGGGCGGAATTG
>Ga0272443_10004511_pt1 | contig 15119 bp, 8 predicted proteins | sample SSMAcet12_FD_193581 | JGI IMG/M metagenome (GOLD analysis project Ga0272443, IMG submission 193581) | Marine sediment archaeal communities from Little Sippewissett salt marsh, Falmouth, MA, United States - SSM-Acet-12 | ecosystem: Environmental > Aquatic > Marine > Wetlands > Sediment ...
TGCCCGGCTGTCCGGCTGGGTCGTTCATACCACCACGCCGGAGGGCAAGGAATACTATCAGGGCTTCGTGATGTACGATTTCCAGGACGGTTCGAGCATCCTGGCCAAGGTCGATGCCTCCGGCGAAGCGCGCGACAGAAAAGTCGGGACCATCATCTTCATCTCGGGTACGAAGCGATTCGAGGGAATTACCGGGCGCGGGACGATCTCGTCCTGGATGCCGACACCGTGGGACATGTACACGGAAACCGACGCCAGTTTCTCCGTGCCCAAGGACTGAACTGCGGCGCCGAGTTCAACAACTCCAACCTCACCATAGACCACTTCTGTGCGTCCGCGCCGTCGGCACCGCACGTCTGGTGTCGCGATACCTCGATATCCGATGACAGGCCGCACCGAATTCTCGGCGAATTGCCAAAAAGCAGCGTTACCTCGAGAGCGTCTGAGGCACTCTACTAATAGAGAACGATATTTGAAAACTGGTTTCGGACGAGGGCCGGCAAGGGCCCATGCGAGTGCCACCATGGATGCTGCAACAAACAGAATGCGTGACGACCGTTCCGGTAACCCGCCGCTATCGGTGCTGGGTAAGGAAGACTGGATTCAGTTGTATACCCGTCGCATTCTGCGGGCCTGGTTGCAGCAGGAGGCACCGCTGGGCCTGGCCTGGGCGTATGCCAACTGGATTCGCCAAGACCTGTCACGGTGCTATCGACAGCCCTTGATGCGGGCCTTCATCGAGGAAACCTATCGCGTGAAAATGGATTGAAGGTAAGGACACGGATTTCCGCCAGTGCGTACGCACGCCCGGGTGTGCTCCCTATATGAAAAGGCCGGCGTTGTGAGGCAAACCAGAGCCATCAGTGGGCGGCCATGGAGACCTGCTGTGGATTCTCCTGGGACACTTGGTTCGCCGCAAGGATTTCATGAGCGATTAGAAGCAGTAGGATCTTCGGGCGGATGTCGTAGATGCGGCGTCCGTTGATGAAGACGGACGGTGTGCCGTCGACACCGAGGCGCGTGCCCAGCTCGATGTCGGATTGGATCTTGGCTCTGGTCGCCGCTTTGGCACGCTGAGTTTCGAATCGTTCGAGATCCAGATCGAGTTTCTCTGCGATCGATTTCATGGACGCGGTGTCTCCACGAGGCGTCGCGAACACCGAATCGTGAAATGCCCAGAACTGTCCTTGTTCCGCGGCGGCCTCGGCGGCACGCGCGGCCTTACATGCCCCTGGGTGGAGTTTCTGCTGCGCCGCTGGATTACAGGTACTGTCCAGCGGGTAGTGTTTGAAGACGATTCGCAAAGCGTCCCCGAACTGCTTGGCGAGTGCTGGTACCATACGTGCGAGTTTTCGGCAGCCCGGGCAACGAAAATCACTGAAGACGATCATCTGCACCGGGGCTTCGAACGGACCCAGCGCACGATCGGTTTTGCTGACGGGGATATGGCGTCGCACGCTCGATTCGAACTGGGCGACAACTTGATGGGGATCGAAAGGGGCCTCCGCAGCTTGCGTGTGGGACGTGAATTCGACGTACACCCATTGATAGATGACGACCGCTACCAGTCCAGCCGTGATGAACCCGACGAATTTCCAGCGGGCGGCCATGGGTTCAGTCGTTTTGCCTGTGACAACGAAGTCGATGGCTCGGCCCACGGCTTGGACGGACCGATGCAACGAGCGGCCCGTCAGACGTTTGGTTGGCACGAGCAATAGCAGATTGATGCCGTGCACCGTGGCACAGAGAGGGCAAAACGGAGATCGACCGGTCACCATCATGGCGAACAGTGCGATGCTCCCGACCGCGGCGGCTCCCGCAAGCAACAAGGCTGCGGTCATGGCGTCGAAGCGAAACGTCTCGCCAAGAACCCGACCCAACAACAGCAGCGCGCACAGCGTGCCGTAATAGACCAGCCCCCAGCCCGCCAGGGGAATCCCGAGCTGCACCGCCAAAGGGCTTCGTAGCGCGTCGTCGCAGCCCGTCCCGAATAACGCCGAGCAGAAATCAGTTTCTGTTTGCGGTGCGGAACCAGCGAGCAACAGGTGACGCCAGAACAGATAGCCTGAGATGGCCAACCCCAGGCCGATCAATATCAGACCGAAGTACTTCATGCGCCATCACCATCGCAATACTGGAGGCCGCGAGGAGCCGCGCTCGCGGCCTCCAACCAGGATTCTCCCCAAGGTGTCAGTCTATGTTGGTGCTGGCGAGCAGCGGTTACTCCCCGCCGCCAGCGACCAGGAAGTAACAGTCCGCATTGGGGAGCTTCATTTGGAGGGCCTCTTCAAGGAGGTCGCGCAGCTCCTCAGGCAGAGGAAGATAGTCCACGCTGTCACCGTGAGCCAGGTGGGCGTCCAGCGCGTTGCCCGAGACTTCGATCTCTTTGCCAAAGGCGATCACGCCAAATGGCCCGAGGTCGATGACATCGTTGGCCGAGTTAAGGTGGCAGATTGCCACTTTGTCGGCCTTGCCGGCGAACACCGAATGGCTCATCGGCAGGGCGATCAGGAATGCGACGACACAGAACAGAACAAGCATACGTTTCATCTTAAGAGTCCTTTCCAATCTTGTTGTTCCAGTTCCTTCACATGAGTTAGTACGCTTTCCTCTCCGGCTGCCTGGGTGCGCCAGCGTCTTCAATGTCGACACATCCTTTCTGGCTCTGGCGACAAAACAAAGGTGTCATGGCGTTGCGCTCGGAATACGGCGTCGGAAATGGTGGCTCGAATCTGGGGTGTTCAGCCCCCAATTGTCGGAGGTGAGGACCTGTCATTGACCGGCCGCTATGTGCGCGCGGCTCAACACGACAGGCCCGATCCTGACCGATGGCAAGGGGCGCCGGGATGCCAACGGTGCTCATGGTTGTCGTCCTCTATCACACCACCGCCTCCCCGTGATCCCTCATCAATGTAGATGCTTCTGCGTCATGGGATCCAGTGTCGCGTCAGGGCGACTACGGGTTCCTATCTTGCCTCATCCCGAAAATCTGTCAATTGTGGTAACTACGTAATTTTCGAGCCAGAATATAGGGCTAAGGCCGGCGCGCAGGGACAGTGCAGCGGCAACCAATAGGCACAACATGTAGCGGGGCCGGTCGAAGGACGCTAGAAGTAATACGACAAATCGAGGCGGGCGAAGTCGTCGTGGCGCAGGCTGTGCAGGACGCTGCCCGGCGTGGAATTGAGGAAGAGCCAGGCCTCGAGACTCAGCTTCCAGTGTTCGCCGAACCGGCGACTGGCCTCGACGGTCAGCAGGTTCTCGGATTGTTCCAGGTCCTGGGCGAAACCGGTCAGAACCTGGGTGCCGGCCGCATCGTTCGGCGTCCAGCGGGCCCCGACGAAGAGATCGTTCTGAAAGAGGGTCAGCCCTCCGTCGTCGCGATCGTTGTGGGTGTACTCGCTCAAGACGCCGATGTCGTGGCCGCTGCCGGAGACGTCGAAAAAGGTGTACTCGAAACCACCGACGGTGGCGAAGTAGTCCTGGAGGTAGCCGCTGCGAAAATAACCCTCCCACTTCCACAGCCAGTTGCCGGTGACGACCTGGAGATCGGCGCCGAACTGATTGATCTGCTGGTAGAAGGGGATCAACCTCGTGGTATCCGTGTCGGCCGGGTTGATGCGACTGGGAGGGGCCAGCAGCGGATCGCGGTCGGTGCCGCGGAAGAGATACACCCCGAAGTCGGCGCTGCCGATGGTGTGGCTGTAGCGGACGGCCAGATCGACGTTGCGGTCTTCGGAACTGCTTTCGTAAACGGGATCGTCCACGTCGATGATACGCCGGTCGCGCAGGCGGCCGTCACGGCCGGGATAGGTGCGTTCCCGGAAGAACGGCATCAGGAAGACGTCGATATTGCCCCAACTCGGCGAGATTCCGAATTGCAGCATGGGTTGCCCCAGCTTGTCCTCGCCGTCGATGTGTTCGACGAGGTCGGTCTGGTTGACGATGTCCACCAGGTGGACGAACTCGGTGGCGCCCCAGAACACCTTGCCGATGCCCAGTCGGAAGAACCAGATGTCCTCGCGGTAGAGGTAATTCAGTTCGCGGATGTCGGCGTGGGTGCGCTCGGAATCGGCGCTGTCCAGTCGCGCGAAGGGGATAAACGTGAAGCTCGAACCGTCTTCCCACTCGTGACGATATTCCGGCTGGGCGGCGATCGAGCCGTTATGGTCGTCCTGGTCGGAGTAGATGGGCTCATGCGGGAAGAAACGACCCTCCACCGACGCGTATCCCGACCATTCTCCTGCGCCGGCCGCCACGGCGCCCAGCATCCATGCCGAAAAGACCACCAGTGTCCTCATGGGTATCCTTCTCACCGTAGTAGCGTCAGCCTGCTTCTCTCGAAGTCCAGCTCGTTTTGTTCCGTGTCAAAGGCGAAGTCGGACCAGATCAACTGCGTACTCTTGCCGGTCTGGTGATTCACCATGTTCGTTTCGCGGGCCCGCCACAAGCGGTCGGCGTACCGGCGGTAGCCCCGGCAGGTCAGCGTCTTGAGCAGATCGCCTTTGCGGTCGTAATACTCCACCTTCCAGGTGCGGTATTCGGCTTTGTCGATCCAGACCACCTGGCGTGAGTAGCCCGAATTGGCCTGATCCACGGGGCGCCGCTCGATCACGAAGCAGTCATTGCCATCGTAGGTCTCGTCGCGGAGCCACTCGTAACTGTATTTCTCCAATTCCTGGATGGCGATGTCCTCATAGGCGTATTCACTGCCCATGAACGACCCCGATTTGTTTTTGGCGGCGATGCGTCGCACCCGTCGCAGGGCCGGCAGGAAGAGCCATTGGTCGTCGTCGGCATTCTTGTGCGTGTGGGTCAGCAGAATGGTACCTTTGACATCGTGCGGCGTGTCGAAGATGCACAGACTCTTGGTTCCTTCGCCGGCGACTTCCAGTGCGCGGATGCGCAGCTCGCGCTGGCTGCTCTGGCCCTGCCTGTTGCGCAGCATCATGCGGAGATTCGCGGTGCTGTCGACAAATCCCCGGTGGCGACGGTCCGCTTCCTCGGCGATGGCCCGTCCGCGCTGCTGAGGTGTGGGCGGATCGCCCAGTAAGGGAGCGGCCGCCAGGGCCAGCGTTACCCCCAGCCAGATTGCGATTCTTGATTTCATCAAGGCGTTACCTGTTCGTGCGTTCGATTTCAATTTACGCCGGACAGCTTATCAGGTTGGCGGTCGATTTTCAGTAACAAAGTTGACAACAACAGGAAGTCCATCACCAGCGCTACCGCGATGACGATCGCACACATCAGTCCCATCTCCGAACTCATGCGGTAGCGCGAAAAGGCCAGGATCAGGAAACCGGCCGTCAGGGCCACCGTCGTGACCCACATCGCGGTGCCCACCGTCTCGAAGGCGTAGCGCACGGCCGGTTCCGGGGCCAGCCCGTTCCGCCGCCGGGCCCGATCGTACTTGCTCAGAAAATGCACGGTGTCGTCCACCACGATCCCGATGGTCATGGCCACCACCACCGACAGGGCCAGGCCCACCTGGCCCCGCACCAGGCCCCAGATGCCGAACGCCATGGTGGGGGGCAGGAGATTCGGTACCAGACTGACCAGGCCCAGGCGGACGCTCCGCAGGGCCACCATCATGATGATCGAGATGAGCAGCAGCGCCCCGAAGGTGCCTTTGAGCATGCTGTGAATGTTGCGGTACGTGATGTGGGCCCAGATCAGCGACAGGCCGGTGCCCCGGATGTGCATCGCAGGCGGCGCGTGCTGCCGCAGCCATGCCGAGGCCGCCTCGTCGGCCTGCCGCAGCTCCTTGGCACTCATGCTCTCGAACATCACCGTGAAGCGCGCCGAGGAGCGGTCAACGTCGATCCGATTGTTCAGATCGTGACCGAACGGCAGTGACATTTCATAAAAGAGCAGGTATTGAGCTGCCAGCTCCCGGCTCTCCGGGATGCGGTAGAAGGCCTCGTCACCGCCGTGCATGTCACGATTCAGGCGCTTGATCGTGTCCGCCAGCGTATTGACGTGCTTGACCTTCGGTTGCCGGCGATACCACTGGGCGAAACGATCGAGGGTGGCCAGGTATTCAGGATTGGCCACGCCACCGGATTCGCCCGCACTGAGCGGATACTCGATGATATCCCAGCCGCCCAGGTTCTCGATCATGAAGTCGGTCGCCCGGCGAAACGCGAAGCTCTTGTCGAAATAGGTCAGGAAATTGTCGTTCAACTCGATGCGGAGCATGCCGAGACTCGTGCCGAGGCCCAGTACTAGCGTGCCCCAGAATAGCGCCGAGCGTCGGCCGATGACGAAGTTTGCCAGTCTTCCGCAGTGCACTCGAATGCGGTTCTCCTGTTGCGGACCGACCGACGTCGGCAGGACCGCCATCAGCGCCGGCAGCAGCAGGATGGAAAGGAAGAAGGCGACGGTCACCCCGATGCCGACGATATTGCCCAGGTCCCGAAACGGGGGCGATTCTGAGAAGTTCATGCTGAGGAAGCCGATGATGGTGGTGAGGCTGGTGAGGAATACCGCCTGGAGATTGATGGCCAAAGCCTGGGCGATGGCCTGGTGTTTGGGCTGGCCTTCGCGCATCAGATGGAGCATGGTGCTCAGAATATGGACACAGTCCGCCACGGCCAGGGTCAGGATCAATCCCGGACCGCTGACGGACGCGGCCGAGAGCGAGATGCCCAGCCAGCCGGCCAGACCGAGCCCCGCCATCATCGACAACAAGATGACGATGACCGCTGCGACGACGCCATAGAACGAGCGCAGCGCCAGGCCGATCAGTACCAGCATGGTTACGAGCACGACCGGAGCCAAAGTCACCAGGTCTCGACGGCTGGCCTCGCCAAAGGCCTGGTCGACCATGACCGAGCCGGTGACGTAGAGATCGATCTGAGGGTGTTGTCGTCGAAACGCCTCCGCCACGGCCCGGGCGGCCTGGGCGACTTCCGGAGTGGCCGTGGCCTGATCCTCCGGCATCGTCAATCCCACGAACACCCCGGCCACGTGACCCGACCGAGAGAGCAGCCGGTCGATGAGTGTTGACTCCGACAGGGCGACGGCGCGGATCTTCTCCAGATCGGCCGGCGTCAGCGTGTTCGGATCGGGCACGAGATCCTCGACGATCAACTCGTCACCGGCGCCGCGGCTGTATTGGAAATTGCAGAGCGAGAATACGCGGCTCGAATAAGGCAGGTGCCAGGCGGTTTCGGTCAACTCAGTCAGCGCGGCCAGGGTCGCGCGGGTAAAGACGTCCCCGTCGGCCGGCGCGACGATGAAGACGACACTCTGCTCTTTGCTGAACGTTTCTTCCAGGGCCTTCAGGGCCTGGTACTGAGGGTTGTGCTTGCCGAAGAAGACGCGCGTGTCGTTATCGATCCTGAGATTGCGAATGCCCAGTGCGGGCAGACCGACAAGCGGCAGCGTCAGAAGGAGAATCCACCAGCGGTATTTAACAGTCCAGTTGCCCAGACGATCTTCGATCGAGGTCATGCGTTGCTTGGTTTCTGTAAAGGCACTGCTGCGCGTGCGCTCATTGCCGTACACCTACCTTTCAATGAGCGCCACACTGTAGCGAAAGGCCCGCCTGTGAACAAGCTTTTTGTGGACAGGTACCTTTTTTGCGGCGTCACACCGGGACGGAACGCGTCTCAATTGACGAAGCCGGGCGTGGGCATGGCGGCTTGCCAGTTGGCGGGGTCGTTGCCGTAGGCGGCCGGGTCGATGCGGGTTAGCGACCCGCCGAAGCCATCGGCCTGGAGCGGCCAGGGATCGACCCCCGCGGCGAAATCCTCGGGGTGCAGACCGTCACTGTAGACCACGCGATCGAGACGAATCCAGGCGTCGTCGTCGCCGTCGATCGGCATACTGAGCTGGATCTTTTCGCTGCTGTTGGCCAGCTTGCCCTCGACCCAGGCGAAGACCTGTACGCCGGCCGCGACCGTGTAGGTCGCTTCAAAGACCGCCAGGTCCTTCGCAATGATCAGGCACTCACCCGGCGCCAGCACGATCGGCGGGTCGGCGGGGAAGTGGAACTCGATGCCCGGATTGTCGGGATCGTCGGTGAACCGCCAGGGCGCGCCGGCAATCGCATCGTACAACGTCACGGCCTCGGCGCTGATGCTCAGCAGCTCGATGTACTCGGCGTCGGCCTCGCTCGCCGGATTGTACATGATCTCGCTGATGACCACGGGCCCGACCTTCGGTTCGGCGTTGGCCGTCCCGGGCGTCGGCGCGACCAGCGTCACGAAGTTGGTGCCGCCCGTACTCTTGAGATAGCGGCCTTGCGAGAGCCCCATCTCGGACGCGTCGAATTTCTCCGCTTCGCTGTACCCGGTCAGCACACCGGCGGCGCCGGAATGCAGATACACCGTCTCGCCGCGCCGGCTCAGTGCGAACGCTTCGTGCGTGCCCGGATCGCTGTCGTTGCCGAAGTGCAAATCCTCGTAGAACACGAGATATTCGCCGTCGGCGATGCTCGTCCCGGCCGCGATCTCGTACTTCGTCAGGTCGTCGCCATCGTCGCTGAGGAACCAGCCACTGATATCGATGGCCTGGTCCGTCGTGTTGTGCAGCTCGATCCAGTCAGGCTCGCCCGAGCCGGCATCGGCCATGATCTCGTTGATCACGATCGCGCCGGGTGCGGTCGCTTCGCTCACATCGCCATAACCGGGCGAACCTTCCATCTCGACACTGGGTCGCCAGGCGCTCTTGTCGTCCAGCGCTTCCGGCCCACTCAACGCGGCCGGGTTCGTGACGGTCAGCGAGAAGCCCAGGCCGTCGGTCAGGTCGTACCAACCGTCGCGGTAATCGAACTCATGAATGGTCTGGCCCGCGGCGTCCTGCAACGCGATCCGTTCGCCGCCGTTGGCGAGACTGCCGCCGTACTGGCCGGCGATCGGCAGGCCCGGCCCGTACTTGGCCTCGAAGGCCGTAAGGTCACGCACCACCAGCACGTAATCGCTGGGCGCCAATTCGACGCTGGGGAAGACGAAATCGATCCCGTTGGTGAAGGCAACGAGGCTGAGATTGATCGTCTCGGCCCCGACGTTGGTCAGCTCGACGAACTCGGTATTGGGATCGTCGGGCGACCCCATATCCAGCGGATGATACATCAGCTCACTAATCCGCAAACTCTCCGCCACCGGACCGACGGAAATGACCTGCTGAGCCAGTCCGCTCCACGGACTGTACGGATTGCTGCCGACCAGTACGCGGGCCGTGATCTGAACGCTCTCGGTCAGGACGATAGGATCGGTATAGGCCAGCGCAGTTGCCGCGATACCATCGCCACTGGGGTTGTTACCCTGACCGGCGATCAGCTCGGCGCTGAACAGTGCGTCGGAACTTGTGGTGGAGGAATTCAATCCGTGAATGGCGAGGATATTCTCGCCTCGGCGCAGCGCCCCGGCGTGCATGGAGACATCGAAGTCTTCAAAACGAATGGCGGCAATGTCATCGTGGTTGCCGCTGGCCGAGGAGTTCCAGGTCGGTGTGCCGGTAAAGGCGGTCCGCTCGATCTCGACGCCGTTCAGATAGGCGACGAAGCCGTCGTCGTAGTGCATCTTGAGGAGCATGTAGTTGAACTCGCTCGGGTCGTCCGCGACGGTGAAGGGAATGCGGATATAACAGGAGGCGTTCTGGCCGTACATCTGAGCCGTGACGTCGATGTCGAAGAAGTTCTCGTATCCGGTGCTGCGCTCGTAGCCGACTCCACCAGTGCCGGCGATCCAACGGCTGTCGTCGAAATCGGCGCCGCCGCGCCAGGCGTCCGAGATCGGACCGGTTGGGATGAGGACGCGCTTGGAAGCGTCTTCGGTCAGGAGGGTCACGGTGTTCAAAACCGTGGCCGTGAACACTGGCAGACGCGGGTCGGAGCCGTCGAGGGTGTAGTAGATCGTTCCGTGTCCATTCGGATTGGTGAGTGTCACCGTGCCCGGTGACGCGACGTGCAGATCGTCAGGAGACACTTGCGGAGGCGAGACGAATTGATCGTCTACCCAGAGGCAGCGCGTCTCCAGCCATTCCTTGAGGTGATCGATCTCCCCCTGGAAGCCGCCGAAACGTGGGGCGTAACTGCTCCAGCGGTCGGTGTTGCGGACCTCCGCCTCGCGCAGTTCGTCGGCCATGGCGTCAATCGTGGCGTTGATGTTGGTCGTGCTGAAAGCGCCGCCGTCGCGCAGGGCATACCAGCGATCGATGTACTTCTGCCAGAAATTGACGTCGTCGAAGAGCTCGTTCCACCAGACGTAGTTGTGGTAATCCGTGCCGTCGCCGGTGCCGTGCCAGCTCTGGGCGTTGTTGTCGCGGCCGTCGGTTGAATCCAGGGCCCGGTCGAAATCCCAGAGCGGCCCCATCTCCAGTTTGCCGTTGCGCTGCTTGTGGATGAACGTGCTCAGCCGCAGCGCGTCGACGTTCATGGCCAGCATGTTGAGCAGGTTGTGGTCGATCCAGGAATCGATGTCGATGAAGCGGGCGTAGCCGAGTTCCGGGTCGGCCGACTGCGGCCCGTACAGGGCATCTTCGAAGTCGTCCAGGTAGTTTCGGATCCACTCCGATTGCGCGGCGGTAATCTCGTCCTCTTTCGGGTCCACGTAGCAGAGGGTGCCGTCGCCGTAGGTGGGGTTGCCTCGGGCGGTGCGGAAGCCGGAATCGCCCGGGTCGCGACGGTCGATCTTGAGCATGTAGCCACCGGAGATCTGCGGCTCGGTGCTGTCCCAGGGCTCGAGTTTCTCGACGTCGACGCGGTCTTTTCCGCGTTTGATCTTTTCCATGAAGATATAAATGCCGACGTAGTCGCTGGCGGAGATACTCCCGTCGTTGGTATTGAGATAGACCTCGCAGAAACGGGTCCGCACGGCGTAGCGGCCGATCTGATTGCTCAACTCGAAGACGAAGGCGTTGTTGATTAACGCGCGGTCGAAGCTGGAGGGGGCATAGAGAATCCAGTCGGACTCGGGCGCCATCCCCAGCAACGACACGTCCTTGTCCTGGTTGTTCTCGTCCCAGATTTCAAAGGCATACTGGTGTTTGGCGGTGCCACCGGTGGAGGAGCCTCTGACTTTCAGGCCGGCCCGTCCGATGAATTCCACCGGATCGAGGATGCCGGCGCGGCCGTTGGCGCCGGTTTCAATGAAGGCCGACCGGACCTCGGTGAAGCGACCACTATTAACGCTGCGATTCTCGGTGTCGATCAGGATGATCGGCAGATCGGAAGTGAAGTCGAGCAGGTCATCGGCCAGGCTGATGTAGGTACGGCTGACCGCGGCGCTCGGCGCCTTGCCCGGCTCGTACGCGCGGGCCACGATCTCCATGGTGCCGAAGAGGGGAACGGGGCCTCGGTAACTGTTGGACGTGTGGTCGGGCGCCTGGCCGGTCGTCGTGTAGCGGATCTCGGCGTTGGGATTGGGTGAACTGATCTCCAGCAGGACGTAGTCGGCAAAGGGCCCGGATGGATGCGAGAAGGTCGGCTCGTCCGACACTTCCGCATAGCCCGCACCGTTGGCTTGGCCGGGCGACGGCTCGGCGAAATACTGCAACTGATTGGCGTACAGGCCGTATGAGAGATCCGTTCGCAGTGCGGGGATGTACCCATCGTTCGGATCGCCCGTGGCCGAGCCATAGTCGTGGGCCACCTGGAGGTCCGGGCCGACCAGCGCCAGATACTCCCCGTCGGCGTCGAGCTTGAAATTGGTGTGGTAGTAACCCTCGGCATCCTGGTAGGGCCAGTTCTCCGGGTGCTCGGCTTCCTGGATGCCAGAGGCGAAGACCAGCAGGACCTCGCCCGGCGCGATCCGGACCGCGGGGAACGCCCATTTCTCCAGATCGTTCGGGTCGTCCGTGAGAGACCAGCCGGCCAGGTCGATCGTCTGATCGCCGCCGTTGTAGATCTCGATCCAGTCCGGATATACCTCTTGCCCGGCGATCGTGGTCGAGACCGTCGTTTCGTTGGAGGCCATGAACTCGCTGATCAGCAGGGACGATCCCGACAGCTCGACGTAGCTTCCCGTGACCGTCGTCGTCTGGTTCCTCTGGACCTGAATCGTACGGTCAGCCGGTCGGGTCCAATTGCCGACCATGCTGAACTCGAGGCCGTACGTTCCCGGTACGAGTCCGCCGATCGTCGCGCCGCTGTCTTGCCAGGGGCCCTGGTCCAAACGCCACCGGGCGCCGGCTGAGATAACCTCCGGCGGGGAGATGACCGCGCGCACCGCGCCGGTCCAGTCGGCCAGCCAGTGTTCGGCCAGCACGGCGAAATCTACCAGGGTAACACCTTCGGTGGCTTGACCGGCCAGGTCGGCGCAGCCACCGGGCACGTCGACACAACCCGGTGCGTCGAGCCACTGGTCGACGAACGCTGCCAGATCGGCAAAGTCCACTCGGCAGTCTCCGGACAAATCGCCCGGCGGACACTCAGGCTCGACAACGGTAAGGGTGACCGTGTCGGCGCCTTCGTGGTCCCGCTCGTCCCAGACCTGGAGCTGGAGCACGTAGACGCCCGGCGCCGGGAACAGGACCTGCGCGTTGGGATCGTTTTCGGTGCCGAGGAAATCGACGTCGGTCGGTCCGAGTGACGACCACAGAATCGTCAGATAGTCCGGATCGGTCGCGGCCAGATCGCAGGGGTCGTCATCGTAGATGGTCGGCTGCATCAGCGCCACGGTGTTGCCGGCGCCGCGCCAGTTGATGATCCGGTTCTCACCGGCGTCGACCTCCGGGGGCAATCCGCCGACCGGGCTGGCGAGGAACTCGACCTCGGCGATCTGTACGCTGTTGACCGAACCGCCAACCGGTCCGCGCACGGCGGTGAACAGGAGCTGGTAGTGGCTGTAGGCGATGTGATTGGCGAACGTGATCGGCGTTTCATTCACCGTGTAGCGGGGCCACTCGCTGGCGCCGGCAAAGTCGACGATATCGCCCCGGGCGATCAGCGTGTAAGGACCGTCGATGGTTCCGTTGGACCCATACAATTCGAAGGCAATCGGATCGCGGCCCGGTACATCGTTGGCCGTGGTGAGCGTCAGAGCGGTGACGACGCTGGCGCCGGCCGCGGGGGTCACCTGAAAGCCGGTGGTTTGCGTGTCACCTTTGAAGTGCAGGTACTTGGTGTGGATGTCGTCGTCAATGGCCAGCGGCGGGGCTTCAGCGCCGGGCCAATCGCCATCGTTGGGGACTCCGCGGACGATATCGTCACGGGAGGTGATATCGTCCTGGGCTGCGCCGACCAGGGCCAGGGTCAACACCAGCAGGGCAGAAAGCAATCTCGTCGACATGAACATTCTCCGGTCGTCCTCACTGAGGATTATGGTGGATCTCCTCCGCCTTTCTGGTAGCTACGATGCGCCCCAATCAGCAGAACATCATATTGTATCATTCTACCACATTATAGGCCCCTGGGTCAAATCATCCCCGGCTCGCAGCGGCCCGGCCGCGGATCGGCATGTCCGGGCCGCCTGGCCTGCTTCCGAAGCCTTGAAGCGCGGGAGCTTTTTCGCTACCCTGCTGAGGTGACGGGATTGTTCCGCCTGATTCTCAGCGATTTCAGATGAAGAGGAGACTGCCGATGAACGCTCAAATCGACCGCCGTACCTTCCTCAAGACGGGCACCGCTTTGGGGGCCGGACTCACCATTCTCAACTCCGGCGTGCTGCGCGCGGGCCAGTCGCCCAACGAGAAACTGAACATTGCGGTCATCGGCGTGGGCGGTCGGGGCCGGGCCAACCTGAATCGGGTCAAGGACGAGAACATCGTGGCGCTGTGCGACGTCAACGAGCAGAATCTGGCCCAGGCGGCCCAGGAGTTTCCCCAGGCGAAAACCTACGTCGATTGGCGCCGATGTCTCGACCAGAAGGATATCGACGCCGTGGTCTGCTGCACGACGGATCATACGCATGCCTTCATCAACGTCTGGGCGATGAATCGCGGCAAGCATGTCTATTGCGAGAAGCCTCTGGCCAACTCGGTGGAGGAGGCACGCCTGGTGCGCGAGACGTATCTCAAGAACAAGGACAAACTGGCGACACAAATGGGCACGCAGATTCATGCGTCGGACAACTACCGGCGCATGGTGGAACTGATCCGGCGCGGCGCCATCGGAACGGTGCAGAAGGCGCATGTCTGGTGCAGTCGAACACCCGAGGGGGGCAGCTACCTTCCTGAGGTCAAACCGATCCCGGACCACCTGCACTGGGATCTGTGGATCGGTCCGGCTCCCCATCACCCTTACAATCCTGGCTACATCGGCAGCTGTCTGAAGTGGAACCGCTTCTGGGATTTCGGCAGCGGGCAGATCGGCGATATGGGCAGTCACATGATGGACATGGCTTGCTGGGCGCTGGATCTGCGTTTTCCCACGACGTGTGAAGCGAAGGGAACCGAGTTGAACAGTGATACGCTGCCGCAATGGCTGACGGCCGAATGGTCGCACCCGGGCAACGACTGGCGCCCGGCCGTGACGGTCAACTGGTACGACGGCGGGAAGAAGCCAGGGATGCCGTCGGAAGCGTTCAACCGAGACAAGCTGTTTAAGGGCGTCTTGTTTCACGGTGACAAGGGCTATCTGCTTTGCGATTACGGCTATCGCATCCTGATGCCCAAGGGCGACCTGACGCATTATGATTCACCCACGGCCGACGAGCTGATCCCGCCGTCGCCGGGGCATCACCAGGAGTGGATCAATGCCTGCAAAACGGGGACGCCGACGCTGTGCAATTTCGACTATTCCGGCGCCCTGATCGAAAACAATATGCTGGCTTTGGTCGCGTACCGCGTGGGGCAGAAGCTGGAGTGGGACGCGAAACGTCTCAAGGCCACGAATTGCCCCGAGGCCGACCAGTACCTTCGCAAGCAATACCGTCCGGGTTGGGTCCTCAACGGCTGAATCGCCGGCACCCAACAATTGACTAGGTCACGTATATGAAAGCAGGGCAGGGCAACGTTGTGTTGCCCTGCCCTGTGTTGTTCACCTGGTTTGAGGTGAGATGATTGGAGCTGTTGCCCTTAGAGAGGGCGATACACCGTTCCTCTGCGGCCGGCCAGCCAGGCGACTTCCGCGTCGGTCAGGGTGACGCTGTAGATGACCGCGTCGTCCACCTGGCCCGGGAAGGAACTGGTCTGCGTGATCCGGCTGCCGACGTGGACGCGATCGGACGAGAGCG
>Ga0272443_10004512_pt1 | contig 15117 bp, 9 predicted proteins | sample SSMAcet12_FD_193581 | JGI IMG/M metagenome (GOLD analysis project Ga0272443, IMG submission 193581) | Marine sediment archaeal communities from Little Sippewissett salt marsh, Falmouth, MA, United States - SSM-Acet-12 | ecosystem: Environmental > Aquatic > Marine > Wetlands > Sediment ...
CTTCCAGACCCTCGACATACCGGTAATCAGTCATATGTGGGATACGCTCAGCAAAATCCACCGTGAACCACGGTTCTATAAACCGCTGTTCAAGGTCATCCATAACCCCGTCCTCGAGTACGGCGATTTGCAGAATGTAGTCCTGTTCAAGAATTTCCTCTGAAACCCCTAACATCTTGTGGTTAAACCCCATGGCCGCAATACCCCCGCCCCGGCCATTGCCCCGGTTGTGCATCTGTCTGGAAGGTTCAAAGATATGCTTTCCCCTTACCGGGATACTGCATGCAAATCCCGTGACCCCGCATCCGCCCTCGGCCTCTTGCTCTGAATATCGTATGCAGGGGGCATCCCTTACCAGGGTCTCTCTGGATCTGATGATATTTCTTATGGTTTGATCATGTCGTATCATTTTAACTCGCATATTTTAGGATGGGTTTCGTCTCACTCAACCCATCCTACCATTCATTCAATATAGATGTAGGGTGGGTTGAGCGAAGCGAAACCCACCCTATTCACTTTAGGCACTTTTTTTCATATAATCCAAATGCACCAAACAGTCTGTCCGGCCGACCAGCTCTCTTATGCGCTTCATGCCCAATCTTCTCAAGATCCGAGCCAACTCGTTACGCCACGCCAGAAACATGTTGATAATTCGCTGTGCCCCCCAATCAAGATCAATCAAATCAATCAACTCCGGATCCGTTGTGGCAATACCCCTGGCACACCCTCTTCCGCTTTCGCAATTGTGGCACCGGATACACTCCAGCGCCACCAGGTCTGCCGTTCCTGTGCATACACCATCCGCACCCAGCGCTATGATCTTGGCAACATCGTGGGGTGTCCTGATCCCGCCGCTTGCGATCACGGTAATTTTATCGCGAACCCCCTCTTCCTGTAAAAAGCGGTGGACCTTGGGGATCGCATACTCAATGGGCATGGCAATATTCTTCTTGGCAATATCCGGCGCCGCACCGGTTCCACCGTAACTGCCGTCCAGGTGAATGATATGGGCGCCTGCGTAATAGCTCCCGACTGCAACCATGTCCACATCCGTCGGTGTAGACACCTTAACGGATACCAGGGCCTGTGGGTTGATGGATTTTATCCAGTCCACGTGTTTTTTGTGGTCTTCCACCGAATACACACTGTGAAAGGGAAAGGGTGAAAACAGGGGATACCCCACTACGGCCTCCCGCATTCGGGCAACACCAGGAGTCACCTTGTCTCCCAAGAGGTGTCCGCCCAGCCCCGGCTTGGCCCCCTGGGCATATTTGAATTCAACGATTTTGACCCTTCGGATAGTCTCCTCACTCACTCCGAACAAACCGGTGGCCACCTGGGTAATGACGTGATCATCATAGGGTTTGAGTTCATCGGGGTACCCCCCTTCGCCCGTACAGCAGAAGGTCCCAAGAGCAGCGGCGGCCTTTATTCTGCTGAGCATGCTGGTGATACTCACAGAACCGTATGACATGCCTCCTCCATAAAAAGGGACATGAATCCTGATCCTGTGGGCAGTGTCATGTCTCCTGTTTAAATCGACGCTTACGTCCACCGCATCATTTGATCCATCCGGTGACGATTCATGTCCGGATTGGATATCTTTGAAGATCAGACGCAGCTTGTCAAACCCGCCTTCAGAATTCCCAATCCTGTATTCCGACCCTTTTGGCGGGACCCTGCCGAACTCTGCCATATGCCATGTACTGACCAGGAGATCAGGGGTCCACCTGAAATCCCCCATAACATCAAAATCAGGGTTTTTTCTAATCGAAAGCGCATGAACCGGACAGGCTTCATCGCACGGTTCAGGGCAATCAGACCCCACGCACAGATAATGATTCTTCACAAATACCTGTCCCCTTCGCACAATGTGAACGTCATAAGTGCATATCTCGACACATTTCCCGCAGGCGATACAATCACCCGTCCGGTGAAGCCGATACTTTCCGATAGGATTTCGGAACCGTGATGGTGTTCTTTTAACTTCTGGAGTGCGTATTTCATTACCCCTATTCAAGTTGGCATCCCTCCTCAACCTGTCCCAAGGATTCAAAAGTGGACCTGTCCAGCGTTTCAAAGAACATGGCCCGACCGGCCTCGCCCCGCAGGCGCCTGGCATCTCTTATACCCATGGCCCCCATCACTTCAAGCAATTGATTGTGCCAGGCGCCCATAAGGTTAACGACGCGTCCTGCGACCCAGTCTGACGAGGCATCCCCTATTTCTACCGGGCAGGGAAGACCTTGAGTACATCGCCGGCACATCCTGCATTCGAGGGCAATAAGAATCGGGAAATCAACAAATACCGCATCCGCCCCGCATAACATGGATTTGGCCACATGTTCGGCCATGGAAAGCCCCCCACTTGCCAGCAGCGTCAGATTATCTCGCACCCCCTCATCGACAAGGGTCATATGTACCGACCGGATGCCGTCTTTCAGGTACCGGTTTTCGTCATCCAGGAACCGGTTATCGGAGTTTCCTTCAAGATGAATAATCGAGATCCCTTTTCTCGCTAGTGAAAGGGATTTTTCCACGATACCATCGGTCATGGGTATTCTGACCGATATCAGGATAGCCGGATATACCTTTTTTATGTCGCGGATCGTTTCTTCCAGATTCTCAGACCACGGAAGCTCAATAACTCGAACGCCTTTCGGGATAGAAACCGATTGGGACCCCTGATGTAAAACCGGCATCAGCCATTGACCAAAATCATCTAATGTTGCACTGATCTTTTCCTGCGGGAGGGCCACCAAGGTCCCCAGTTGTGCGGCAGCCATGGCCCAGCCTTTGATAACCTCCGTGCTCAAGGCGCCAAAAGCCGGAAACTTCATGAAAATCGGTAGAGGAATACTCGTTACAATGGGTTCATCACCCTCAAGTTCCCCGGATTCGCTAAATCTTAAAAAGTCAGGGGTGCTTCCCAGGTCTATCGCCGTGCTGATATATTCCCGTCCGTGGATGCCATCCCTTGTTGGCCGGACAATCTCGGACATATCGGTCCACATGGAATCAAAACCCGATCCGCTGAAAGGTCCCGGATAGCCCGCTCCCGAGACCGGGATCTTTCCGGTTTCCGCCTGGTACCACAACCTTGAAATAATATCAGGTGTCCAGTGGGGATCGCCAAGGGCCTTATATTCCGGGTTCAAGGATTTATGGATCAACTCCCCGGGACAATTTTGCACACACCGTAAGCAGTTCATGCACTGGTTGTCGATGGAGTCCATCATCTGACGGGGATCAAGACCGCGATTATCGTAGACGCCATACACACACATTGTCTTGACACATACAGCACACTTCAGACAGCCCTCCTCCCACGCTATAATTCCCGATCTGGTAACCGGTTCAAAGCGATGAGGGACGGGTTGGGTGTGTATGGCATATTTTTCAGGCATTAGTAAAAATCCGTATTAATATCGTTCTTTTACTTTTTGTGAAATCATACATCTGTGGTGAAACTTGATACTGGAGACTCGAAACTGGATCCATAGATACTTAACCCTTAGACAGAAAAGTTATTCCTTTAGGATTTCAATTCATGATGAAACATCCAATCGTTACTGGCCAAGAAACAAAAATAAACTGGTATTTCTATGAGCCCATCAAGTTTCCAGTTTCAAATTTCAAGTTTCTTTCAATCACTCGCTGGGACAATTAGTCTCCGCCTCAGGTCATATCGTAGCCCGGCCTCGGCAGCAACCCCGCCCTTTCCACGATTTCTCCAACCCCCTCTTCCCATTCAATGGCCATGATATGGACACCTTTAACACCTGGTATTTCCTTAAGCCTCTCAATGGTCTCGACACTGATTCGGATCCCTTCTTCACGCTGTTTATCCTTGGAAACACCTTTCATCCTTTTTATCAGCTTATCAGGGATATCCATCCCGGACACCTTGTTCTTCATGTAATTGGCCATTCCAGTAGACTTTAAAGGGGTGACACCACCGATGATAGATGTCCTTTCTGTGAGACCCATGTCCCTGGCCATATGTATCCATTTCTCAAATCTCTCTAAATTATAAATACACTGTGTCTGTATGAAATCTGCCCCTGCCCTTATCTTTTTTGAAAGGCGGACAACCCTGAACTCAAAAGGATCTGCAAAGGGATTGGCGGCCGCACCAATAAACAGGTCAGGAGACATGTTCAAGACATCACCGCCAAGTATGGTCCCATTATCCCGCATGGTCTTCACGGTCTGGACAAACTGGATAGAATCCAGGTCAAACACTCCCATGGCCTGGGGCTGATTCCCGAAAATCTGGTGATCACCAGACAGACATAACACATTTCTTATACCGAGGGCTGATGCGCCCAGAATATCAGACTGAAGGGCGATTCTGTTCCGGTCTCTCACCACCATCTGCAGGACCGGATCAAAACCCCCGGTCTTCAGCAAGCTGCAGGCCGCCAGACTTGACATGCGCACAATAGCAGTCTGGTTGTCTGTCACATTGACAGCATCCACCTTATCCTTCAAAAACTCTGCCTTTTTCAGCACAGACTCAGCATCCGACCCCTTTGGAGGACCACATTCAGCGGTCACTGCGAATTGTCCATTCTCAAGGACTTTTTTCAGGTTGCTCATGCACTTCACTCCTGCTGATCTTCTTTAATAATTTTTCTCGGACCGGCCCCCTGTTTCTTGGACCAGTCTTTGGGCGGGTAAATCATCTGAAGTCTGTCTAATGCACCAAGGTTTGTTAAGCGGTCGATAATCAGTTGCCAGGCGCAGGGTACCTCCGGGTTTACTTCGCACTTCCCGTCCATGGATCCGCCACATGGCCCGTTAAGAAGGTGCTTTGAGCAACGCGTCAACGGACATACTCCGCCAAAAAAATACAGCATGCAATCCCCACATCCGATACAACTCTCAACCCAGACCCCCCGATCTTTAGTCTCGCCCATAAATTCCGTATTCAGCGCCGGGATTACCGGCACCTCAGGGTACATATCCGCAATGGCCTGTACCCCGGCACCACAGCCCAGAGACAGGATTGCGTCATATGACTCAATGACGTCATCCAATTGAATAACGAATTCTTTTACACATTGGCGATCAATGGTTTTTTCGACAATTTGAATTTCTTCTCCATTCATTTTACCCGCCATACGAAGGGCCGATGCAAGCATGGCCGTCTCCTTTTCTCCACCGGCCGCACACTCGGCCACGCAGGAACCGCATCCCAGTGCAAGGACCCGTTTACAAGGGGCAATCATCTCCCTTATCTCTTCTATAGGTTTTTGTTCCGCTGTGATCATAACCAGTATCTCCTGAATGACCTGATGTCTTAGAAATGTGAAGCTATTTTTGCGCGAACCCTAAATTATGTACCGGGGAAAATCCCAGGCTGGATGTGCTCTCTAAAATCTCGCCGGCCACCTCGCCCAATGATTTTGGATGTTCTTTTGACCCGGCAATTATCCCGACACGTTCCGGTTCCAGCCCGATATCCCTAATGATGGTTCGCGTTCTTTCTACCCGCTTTTTGGCCCTGCTGTTCCCTTCAAAATATCGGCACTCGCCCTCAGGACATGTCACCACATAAGCCACATCGGCAAAGGACTCCAATGCTTTCAACAGATGAATAGGCTCCAATCGTCCACTGCAGGGAATGGGAAAAAGCCGTATTGTTCTACCGTATCTTTTTTCTATGGCAAGTCTTTCCTGATCACTGTTTCCAGGGACTTGCTGGCAATAAAAAAGCGCCAGGCAGCGCTCCTGCATTTCTGTCATTATGGGGCTAAATCCTTTCACAATCATCAAATAAAAAAGACGTCTTTCCCTTTAAAAGGGATGCAGACGTCTTTGTCTTTCTTTTACTCAGTGTGAGTGCTTACATACGCCTTTGTACGAAGCAACCTCACATATAAGCATAAATTTCTAGATGCATTTGGTACAGTTGTCAAGTAAAAAACAGGAAAACCCAAAAAGTCTTTCTGATGGGTTTATTTTTTCTGACATCAAGCGCGGAAAAACACAAACCGTGGGAGAACCTATCTATATCATAGTCAACCACCACCCTTAAAAAAAGTAGTTTGAATTGTGACCCATAAAGGGTCCAAATACATAAATAAATTGAATTCGAATGACAAAGGTCAAAACCCAAATTTAAAATGAATGTCAAATGACAAATGCTTAAAAATATATGTCCATCCATTAATTCAAACGCAGCCTACACGGGTGAAGATGCACGATGGGAAAAAGTTAATAAGTAACCGTTTAGGAAAACATTTTGACATTGGGGTTTTGGATTTGATTTGAAATTTGGATTTTGTCATTTGTACTTTATTCCATAGGAGATCACAAATCACTATCTAACCCGCATAGCAAAGCTGGGAACATCCCGCTTCGGCGCGGAGGTTTAAAGGATATATTAATTCATTTGATTATTTTTTATTTTTAAACTTATACTTTAAATTAATTTCTGGTGTAATTTTGATCTATACCGTTTTATTTATTCAGCAGCAGATGACAGACTGACACCTCACCTATTGGCCCCTTTTTCCTTGACTCGTGAGAGGGCTTTTCATATGCTTTTTTGTTAAAAAAACAGGGTCTATGATTTATCCATGTTTGGGAAAAAAACGACAACATCTGAAAATATTTTGATTCTGGGGCTCGGGGGCGTCGGATTTTATCTGGCAAAACGGCTGAGTCATGAAGGATACCCTATCACAGTGATAGAATCAGATAACAGACTGATTCGCTATGCTGACGGGAATATTGACGCCCGGCTGATTAAGGGCAATGCCATGAGTATTGAGTGCTGGCGGGAAGCCAACGCAGAGGAGATGGGTTTTCTCATTGCCGTAACGGATAATGACGCCGTAAATATGTTAGCTTCAATGATTGCGGATCGCTTTGGAATTCAGTGTAAAATTGCCCGGGTTCGTTCCCGTGAATTCGGTAACGAAAATTCTGTTCTCAATGCTGAGGATTTAAAAATTGATCTGTTTATTCACCCGGAAGAGTTGGCCGCTCAGGAAATCATAAGGATGATCAAGCGAACAGCAGGGAACGAAATAATAGATATTGCCCAGGGGCAAATTCAGGTCATGGCCATTCGTGTGGATGAAACATCGCCTTTGGCTCACAAAAAATTAAAAAAAATTTCTCAAGCCTATCATGGCCTGCCTTTCCGAGTTGTTGCTGTTGCTCGAGGAATTACCACCATCATCCCCGACGGAGAGCATGAGATTTTACCTCAAGATCAAGTGTTTATTATGGCAAACACTGGGGACCTCCCCCGCTTAATGGAGCTCACAGGCGTCGAAAGACACAGTCTTCATCGGGTAATGATTATAGGCGGCGGTCTTGTGGGAAGCCGTGTAGCTGAATTACTGGGGAAGACTGTTGAAGTTAAACTGATTGAAAAAGATGATAAACGGGCTGAAGATTTATCTCCCATGTTAACAAACACCGAGATTTTACACGGGGATGGGTCCGATGCGGATGTCCTGGCTCTGGCAGGGATGTTGGATATGGATACCTTTGTCACTGCCACAGGAGAGAATGAAACCAATATTGTCAGCTGTCTGTTGGCAAAACATCTCATGAATACGCAAAATCACGATTTGAGTGGTAAACAGGGCAAAACAATCGCATTAGTTAATAAAGAGGATTATCTGGTTCTGGCGGCAACAATGGGCTTGGACATTGTTTTGAACAAAAAAATCCTGGCAGGGAATGAGATATTAAAATTCATTCGAAGAGGAGAGCTTCTTTCAGTGGCCCATTTGCATGGCGTCGATGCTGAAGTGGTTGAATTTGTTGTCGCGCCAAACTCCCCTATCACCCGCAAACCCCTCTCCAAACTGGGCTCTTCACTGGATGAAAAATTTATCATTGGCGGCGTCTTTCGAAACGGCGCGTGGAAAATTGCTGTGGGAGACACCCAAATCCACGATAACGAACGGGTTATCGTTATCTGTACGTCGCTTCAATTAAAAAATGTTCGAAAACTGTTTTTAGTGTAGTTATTTAGAAACTTTAAATGATGCACGTAACAATCTGAATTGTCATATTATTTTTTCCAAAATGATGGGTAGAACACGACCAGGGCTGAAAACATTTCCACTCTGCCAACCAGCATATTCCAGGATAAGAACCACTTCCCAACATCAGAAATATGGGCATAATTTTCTGACGGTCCTATTGTGCCGAAGCCCGGGCCGATGTTCATGAGTGTTGCAATTACGGAACTCATACCGGTCAGATAATCCATATCATCCACCAAAACCATAAAACAACCCCCTGCCAGCACCATAAAAATGTTTACAATAAAATAACAGATGGCAAGATCTACGATTGAGGGTTCAATAGGACGCTGGTTTAGTCGAATCGATATGACAGCCATCGGTTGCAAAAAAATTTTCCTTACTGATGCGTACATGTATTTACATATAATAACATAATGGACGACCTTGATGCCGCTGGTGGTTGATCCGGCACAGGCCCCGATAAAGCACACCGTAAATAGAAACATCTGTGCGGCCTGTGGCCATTTTTCATAATCGGCTGTGGTGAACCCGGTTGTGGTTAACAGAGACATTACCTGGAATGTCGCGTACCGAATAGAATCCATGAGGCTGCTATACGTATTATCCTTCCATAAAATCCATGAAACAAAGCCACAAAAAAACAACAAAAACCCCACATACCAGCGGAATTCCGTATTTATTTTTAATGCTCGCCAGTCTCCTTTCAATATCTGATAAAAAAGTATAAAGGTCATACCGCCCAAGAACATAAACAGAGTAATCACCCAGTCAAAATAAGCATTATTGTAAAATCCTATACTGGCGTTTTTGGGTGAATACCCTGAAGTTGATACCGTTCCGAATGACGTACACAAAGAATCAAAAAGGGACATTCCGCCAAAACACAATAAAGCTGTTTCTAAAAGATTCAGCGCCAGATAGATCCCCCACAGCCAGATCATCGTATCTTTATTGCGGGCTTTAAATTTTTCTTTGGTAATCACCTGACCCGGACTCGACTCTGCTCGAAATATGCGAAGCCCCCCCATTCCATGGGGAAGAAATATAACCGTTAAGGTTAAAAACCCCATCCCCCCTAATAAATGGGTCTCGCTTCGCCAAAACAAAAGTCCGTGAGGGACCCTTTCTATGTCAGTGAGTATGGTTGCCCCACTGGTTGTATAACCGGACATCATTTCAAAAAAAGCGTCAGTAAAGGAAGGAATCGCTCCATAGATCATAAAAGGCAGGGCTGAAAGGGCAGAGACCAGCAGCCATCCAAAGACAGCGATGAAAAAACCGTCTTTTATGTTTAAGTCATGGTTTTTTCGAAAAAACCACCAGCAAGGAAACCCTAACGCGATTGTAATTATTCCGGAAACTAAAATTGCAAACAGATCTCCTTCATTGTAATACCAGGAACATATTAACGGCAAAGCCATTGAACTCCCGGTAACAACTAATAAAGTTCCCAGAACATGTGTTATTGTGGAAAAATGCATCGTTACAAATCAATATAAAGTTGAGGAATAGGCATTTGCCTTTTAAAGGCAGGGGAAGGTTGGCTAAGGGACATATTCAGCTTCGATACCGACAAAATTCGTCAAATTCACGCTTAAGCCAATCCGGCCAAAACTCATGGTCTATGGGGTAACTTGCATCCAATGCCTGAAAGGAACCGTCGCCAGCAACTTTTCGAATTCTATCCAGTGAATTATACTTTACCTCATCAACGCCTACAAGTTTTGCAACAGCGCTGTTGATCTCATCCAGGGTTTTATCATAGGGGTTATTGTCCTTGAAAGCCCTCTGGGCTGCCAGCTCGTATAAACACTCGATGCCACGATGCCACTCCTTAAACGACGGGAAAAACATAGGGCCGTAGGATATCCAGAATTCGATAAATTTGGCCCCTGCATTGTATACAACCCAGACAGACCCCCCCTCGCTGACACTTCCCCTTACAATGCTGTCATCTCCCATTGCAACGCTTTTGTCCTTTAACAAGGTATCAATCCCGCCAAATTTAAGTCCTACCTCCTTGGATCTTGTTCGTATCTCACCTTCCTGAAATGTTCTGACCGCCTGGGGGAGTTTTATCAGGGCGGGGAACAGCTTCTTTCTTAATCCTTCCGCAATCCCCACGGTGACCCCCCATCCCGATTCCGGATTGGGAATGACGATATCCGCCTGTGAGGTTTTATAATGATCAACAAGTTCCAGACCCAACTCTCTTCTTATTTGGAATATTTCTTTTCCTCTGAACAATGAACCCACATTGCCAAAATAGGCCCCTTGAAATATATCCGGCATCATGGGTTCTTCTCTCAGTCTTTTCGTTTCATACCCCGCTGATGAACACAGGGTCATCTCTGCACCGTCATACTCTTTTTCTGTATACCCGTCCAGCCTCCTGTGGGAGCATGATTCAGAACTGACAATAAAAGCCCCATCAATAATTGCATAACAGAGAGGCTCAAACGCCCTGACATCATTTAAGGCAATCAGATAGACCTCTTTTCCGTCATGAACCAAAACCGTCAGGGCAAAAGTTGCCCTTCCGTGTAATTTTTCAACAAGCTTTTCACCTGCTTCAAATGTAACGCCTTCCTGAGTGATGTATTTGTGCAACAGGGAACCGATAACTTCTGTCTTGTTATCCGTCTGCAAGCTGTAATCTGCTTCAAGCTCAGCCCTGAGGTCGTCATCTTTGATAAGATATCCATCCATGGTGATAACAACCCTGTATTTTGAATCGGTTCTTGGCCTGATTTCTATGGGTTCAGCATTTATTTTTTCAGAGATTTTCCTTTTTGTATAACCGATGTTTCCAATAGCGGCAACGGGGTCTAGATCCTGAAACGTCCTGATTATATTGTAGTCTATGACTTCGGCGATCCTTCCCAGACCCTTGTGGACATAGATTCCCTTTCGATTTCCGATGGCTATTCCAGTGCTTGCCTTGCCCCTGTGTTGGCATGCACCCGTTGCCAGAAATGTTTTATTTACCAGCTCATCATCACCAAGCCCATATACCCCAACAATTCCGTCCATCTTTGCCTTCTCCTTTATAAAATCGCGAAGCAATCTTATAATTTGATGTCTTCATGATAACTTTGAAGTGACCGTACACTCCCATGTCCCTTGCGATTTCTTGCAATACCCCTTGCTGCAGCAAGTGCAGCGGCAAGCGTCGTAATATAAGGCACTTTGTGCTTAATAGCCGCCTTCCGGATATATGAATCATCATGCTTGCTGAGCTTACCGCTAGGGGTGTTTATGACCAGTTGAATCTCATTGTTCTTGATGCCATCCACAATATTTGGACGTCCTTCATGCATTTTCAAAATGGGTTCTGACTCGATACTTTGTTCAGCCAGAAATCTATGGGTCCCACGGGTTGTCTTGAGCTTAAAACCCAAACTGTAAAACTGTCTGGCCACCTCCAATACCGCCGGTCTATCCATTTCAGATACTGTGATGAGGACCGTTCCCTCGGAGGGTAACAGGTTATGTGCAGCCTCCAGGGCCTTAAAGTAGGCAAGCCCAAAGGAATCGGCCATCCCCAGTACCTCTCCCGTAGATCTCATTTCCGGGCCCAGAAGCGGGTCCACCTCAGGGAACATATTGAAGGGAAAAACCGCCTCCTTCACCCCGTAATGGGGAATTGATCTGGGCTTTATGTCCAGGTCAGCAAGTTTTTTTCCCAGCATGAGTTGTGTTGCAACTCGGGCCATAGAGATATGGCAAACCTTTGAAACGAGTGGCACCGTTCGTGAGGCGCGCGGGTTGGCCTCAAGGATAAACACCGTATCATTTGCTATGGCATACTGTATATTCATCAGGCCAACCACATTAAGCTCAATGGCAATCTTTCTGTTATATTCAAAGATAGTCGCAAGATGTTTAGCCGGTATACTGATGGGAGGTATCACACAGGCTGAATCACCGGAATGGACCCCGGCCAGCTCGATATGTTCCATTATGGCAGGTACAAATGCATCCGTGCCGTCAGCAATGGCATCCGCCTCAACCTCAATGGCGTCTTCCAGGAACTTGTCAATCAGGATCGGTCGTTCAGGGGACACACCCACGGCCGCAGCCACATAATGTTTAAGCATCTCCTGGTCGTGGATCACTTCCATGCCACGCCCGCCCAGGACATAGGAGGGCCGCACCATCAGGGGGTAGCCTATCCTCTCAGCGACATCGAGTGCTTCACCCAGGGTGCTGGCCATACCCGATTCGGGCTGGGGAATACCCAGCTTTCGCATCTTTTGGCGAAACCGATCCCTGTCCTCAGCCAAATCGATGATGTCCGGTGAGGTCCCGATAATTTTGACCCCGGCTTCGGCCAGTTCATTTGCAATGTTAAGGGGCGTCTGTCCCCCGAATTGTACAATGACACCTTCTGGCATTTCTTTTTCATAAATACTCAACACATCCTCTACCGTAAGCGGTTCAAAATAGAGTTTATTGGATGTATCATAGTCGGTGGATACGGTTTCGGGATTGCAGTTGACCATAATGGACTCAAACCCCTCATCTCTAAGTGTAAAGGCAGCATGTACACAGCAATAGTCAAACTCAATCCCCTGCCCTATCCGGTTTGGGCCACCGCCCAACACCATAATCTTACGCTTCTGACTGGCGCCGACTTGATCAGGGGCATTATACGTGGAAAAGTAATAGGCCGCTTCTTCCACCCCGCTTACAGGCACAGGCTCCCACCCTTCCACAATATCTATGGCGGCTCGTTTGGCCCTGATATCCTTTTCAGGGACTTGAAGGTGCTGTGAAAGATATCTATCCGAAAATCCATCTTTTTTGGCCTGTGTTAACAGTTTTTCAGGGAGCACTCTCCCCCTGTGCTTAAGAATTTTCTCTTCCAGGTCCACCAGCTCCTTCATCTGCTCAATAAACCATGGCTTAATATGCGTCTTTTCATAAAGCGTTTCAATACTCGCGCCTTTCCTCAGGGCCTCGTACATCACAAACTGCCGCTCACTTGAGGCCTCGGACAAGAGATCCAAAAGGTCATCCAATGGTTTTTCATTGAAATCCCTGGCAAAACCGAGACCGTAACGTCCTATCTCCAAAGAACGAATGGCCTTCTGAAATGCTTCCTTATAGGTTTTGCCAATACTAATGACCTCGCCCACAGCCCGCATCTGTGTGCCCAATTTATCCTCAGACCCCTCGAACTTTTCAAACCCCCATCGAGCAAATTTAACAACGACATATTCTCCCCATGGGATGTATTTATCCAATGTGCCTTCCCGCCAGTAAGGAATCTCGTCCAGGGTCAAACCGCCTGCGAGCATCGCCGATATAAGCGCAATGGGGAACCCCGTGGCCTTTGATGCGAGAGCTGACGATCTGGATGTCCTTGGGTTGATCTCGATCACCACAACCCGACCGGTTTCAGGGTCATGGGCGAATTGGATATTGGTCCCCCCGATCACCTCTATAGCTTCTACGATATTATACGAGTAGTTCTGCAGACGCTTTTGAAGCTCAGGGTCTATGGTAAGCATGGGGGCCGTGCAGTATGAATCACCGGTGTGAATGCCCATGGCATCCACGTTCTCTATAAAACAGACCGTGATCATTTGGTTTTTTGAATCGCGTACGACCTCCAACTCCAGCTCCTCCCAGCCTAACACGGACTCCTCAACGAGGATCTGACCCACAAGACTTGCAGCCAGACCCCGGCTCGCAATGATCCGCAATTCCTCCACATTGTAAACCATTCCCCCGCCTGTTCCTCCCATGGTATAAGCGGGCCGGATCACTACCGGATAGCCTAAAGCCTCAGCTATCTTTTCAGCCTCCTCAACACTGAAGGCCGGTTCGCTTTTGGGCATTTCAATATTGAGACGGTTCATGGTTTCTTTGAATGCGATACGGTCCTCGCCACGCTCAATGGCATCCACTTGAACCCCAATCATCTTAACGCCGTACTTTTCAAGCACGCCGGTGCGGGCCAATTCTGAGGATAGATTCAACCCAGACTGACCTCCGAGATTGGGTAGAATAGCATCCGGGCGTTCCTTTTCAACAATCTCCGCCACTGTCTGTAAATTGAGAGGTTCAATATAAGTCACATCTGCCATTCCCGGATCGGTCATGATGGTAGCAGGATTGGAATTGACCAGGACGATCTCATAGCCCAGTTTTCGAAGGGCCTTGCAGGCCTGGGTGCCTGAATAGTCAAACTCACAGGCTTGACCAATGATAATAGGACCCGAGCCAATAATCATCACTTTCTTAATGTCGTCACGCCGCGGCATATGAAACTCCTTTTAGGTATATTCAAGGAACTGGGAGGGTATTCACCACAATTGGATTTGAAATTTTAGGAATAGTAGAAAAGCGGGGTCTTGCTGTCAAGGTGAAAACGGTTCTGCCAAAGACGGGGAATCCCTATGAAGATATTGGAACTGTAACTGGTGTGTTTCGGGTTTTGTAGGGTCATTTTAGACCCGAAACACAAAACCCGGAATTGATTATTTACACCAATCCCTGATCCAACATGGCATTGGCCACCTTCACAAAACTTGCGATATTGGCCCCTGCCACATAGTTACCGGGCACTCCGTACTCTTCAGCTGAATCAACACAGGTTTGGTGGATGTTCTTCATGATCGATCTGAGCCGACTATCGACTTCTTCCCTTGTCCATGTCATGCGCATGCTGTTCTGGGCCATTTCAAGTCCCGATACCGCAACACCGCCGGCATTAGATGCCTTGCCCGGGGCATAAAGCAGCTTGTTGTCGAGAAAGACATTGATGGCTTCGGGCGTCGCAGGCATGTTAGCGCCCTCGGCGATTAACGTTACACCATTTTTTACCAGGTTTTGGGCATCTTTTTCATTAATTTCATTTTGTGTAGCACAGGGAAATGCACAGTCAGCCTTGTGATCCCAAAGCGGATTGTAATCCAGAGATGTATCAACTTCAGTACAAACCGCTTCAGAATATTTATCAATGCACTCTTGTATCCTGCCCCGTCTGATATTCTTAATCCTTTTTAAATATTCCAGTTTTCCCGGGTCAATGCCTTCTTCATCATAAAGATAACTGGAAGAATCTGACATTGTGACGACCCTGGCCCCC